>JACCDM011791720.1_pt1 | contig 13371 bp, 9 predicted proteins | sample 7445851 | NCBI WGS metagenome assembly JACCDM01 (sample SAMN15323438, study PRJNA562643) | freshwater metagenome | isolation source: river surface water | place: USA:Blue River Watershed | collected 2017-08-16
ACATGATGGGACGTTAGCTCAGTTGGTAGAGCAGCGGACTTTTAATCCGTTGGTCACAAGTTCGAATCTTGTACGTCCTACCACCCTCATTCAAAAAACCAGTTCAAACAGAACTGGTTTTTTTTCGCCCCTGCTCAGGCTTCAATGCGTTCGGTCAGTGCCAACCAATTGGTTTCAAGGTCTAGCAATTCAACTTCGATGGCTTTGAGACGCTTGCCGATTTGTGCCAAGTCAGCCGATGTGCTTGTTTGGGACAGGGCTGTATGCAATTGGTCTTGTTCTGTTTGCAAGGTTTCCATTTGCAACTCGATCTGAGCCAGTTCTTTTTGCAGGCTTTTGATTTTCGAAGGGTTTGTTTTTTGAATGACAGGAGGGGGTTCAAGGACTTTGGATGAAACGGTGGCCAGGCTATCCACCATGGCTTCTGCCCGCAATCGCTTGGATTCCTCAAGGAGATATTTTTGATAGTCGTCCAAGTCGCCGTCAAAAGGTTCGACACCGCCACGTGACACCATCCAAAATTCATCACACACAGCCCTCAGCAATGCGCGGTCATGGCTGACCAACATCACGGTGCCTTCAAATTCATTCAACGCCATGGACAAGGCTTCACGCGTGGCCAAATCCAAATGGTTGGTGGGTTCGTCCATCAGCAGCAGATTGGGGCGCTGCCACACCAACATGCACAACACCAGTCGAGCCTTTTCGCCGCCACTCATGCTGCCAACCGCTTGCTTGACCATGTCGCCACCAAAGTTGAACTGGCCCAAGAAGCTGCGCAAATCCTGTTCACGTGTGGCTTGACCTGACAATTTGCCATCTACCGTCAACTTCTTGGCCAAGGCGATCATGTGTTCCAACGGGTTGTCAGCTGGGCGAAGCACATCCAATTCTTGCTGCGCGAAGTAGCCGATGTTGAGACCCTTGCCTTCGGTCATGTCCCCACTCAGGAACTGCAAGTCTCGTGCGATGGTTTTCACCAAGGTTGATTTGCCTTGGCCATTGGCTCCCAAGATGCCGATGCGTTGGCCGGCCAGCACTGAGCGGCTGATGTTTTGAACAATCACCGTGGGTGGGGTTCCGTCTGGTGCGTCGAGTGGAGCGGGGTAGCCCACGCTGACGCCTTGCATGCTCAGCATGGGGTTGGGCAGATTGGCAGGCTCTTTGAATTCAAAGTTGAAATCGGCATCGGCCAACAATGGTGCAATTTTCTCCATGCGGTCCAAAGCCTTGACTCGGCTTTGCGCCTGCTTGGCTTTGCTGGCCTTGGCTTTGAAGCGAGCAATGAACTTTTGCAAATGTGCAATCTTGTCCTGTTGTTTGGCAAAAGCGTTTTGTTGCAATTCCATTTGCTCGGCGCGCATGTCTTCAAACTTGCTGTAATTGCCACCATAGCGCACCAATTTGCCTGCATCAATGTGTAGCGTGACGTTGGTCACTGCATCTAAAAATTCGCGGTCGTGGCTGATCACCACCATGGTGCCTTCGTAGCGCTTGAGCCAAGCCTCAAGCCAAACCAAAGCATCCAAGTCCAGGTGGTTGGTGGGTTCGTCAAGCAGCAGCAAGTCAGATGGGCACATCAGTGCACGTGCCAACTGCAAACGCATGCGCCATCCGCCTGAAAAACTGTTGACGGGGTTGTCAAGTTCGGAGGTTTTGAAACCCAGTCCGAGGATGAGTGCTTGTGCACGGGACTGGGCATCGTGCTCACCCGCGTCATAAAGCGCCATATAGGCATTGCCCAAGCGCTCACCATCATCTGTGGCTTCAGCGGCTTTGACTTCAGCCCGAGCTTCGTTGAGCGCCGTGTCGCCTTCGATCACAAATTGGGTGGCGCTGTCCTCGGTTTCGGGCATGTCTTGGGCCACTTGACCCATGCGCCATTGCGTGGGAATGTAGAACTCGCCAGAGTCTTCTTGCAAGTTGCCGTTGAGCAATGCGAAAAGGGAGGATTTACCAGCGCCATTGCGACCCACCAAGCCCACTTTTTCTCCGGGGTTGAGTGTGACAGTAGCACCTTCGAGCAACACCTTGGCACTTCGGCGCAAGGTGACATTTTTAATCGTGATCATTGTGGAATTGCGCCTTCGACTATCGCTTGGCGTGTGAGGAGCAAGACTTGGTCGTCCCCCGCACTGGTTGAGAGCCACACGACACGATGGTGTGGAAAAGCCGCTTCAAAGTGATCGCGTTCATGGCCAATTTCCAAAACCAAGATCGCTTGCTCGCGCAGGTGTCCTGGGGCTTCGCGCAGCATTTGGCGAATGAAGTCCATGCCATCATCACCACTGGCCAACGCGAGCGCGGGCTCGGCTTTGAATTCGGCTGGCAGCACAGACATGCTGTGTGTATTCACATAAGGGGGGTTGCACAGAATCAAATCGAAGGTGCCATCGGCCATGGTCAAGCCGTCTGATTCGGCCAGTGTCATTCGAGATTCAAGTCCATGACGCTCGATGTTGATTTGGGCCACCGCCAAAGCGTCTTTGGACAAGTCCAAGCCCTGTACCGTGATGTCTGGAAAGGCCAAAGCCGCCAAGATGCCCAAACTGCCATTGCCTGTGCACAGGTCGAGCACACGTGTGGTGTTGGGGTCAAGCCAGGGGTCGATGCTGCCTTCGGCCAATACCTCGGCAATGAGGGAGCGCGGCACGATGGCGCGTTCGTCAATGTAAAACGACACGCCTTGCAACCACGCTTCGTTGGTAAGGTAGGCCGCGGGCTTTCGGCTGTCAATGCGCTGTTGAATAAAAGCTTGCACGTCGCCGACTTGGTGGGAGGAGAGTGCTTGATCGGTAGCTTCATCTGACACATCGCTGTCCAAAGGCAAACCCAGTTTCCACAACACCAGCCAAGCCGCTTCGTCAAATGCGTTGGTGGTGCCATGACCAAAGGCGACTTGGGCTGAAATGAGTTCTTCGGCGGCTTGCTGAATCAGCGTTGAAATATGCATCGGGTCATGCTGCGGCGTGATTCAAATGTTGCAACACACGGCGGTAAATGTTTTTCAAGGGTTCTAAGTCTGCCACCGCCACGCATTCATTGATTTTGTGGATGGTGGCGTTCGGGGGCCCGAGTTCAATCACTTGAGGACAGACTTGTGCAATGAAACGCCCATCACTGGTGCCGCCCGTGGTGGAGAGCTCTGTGGCAATGCCTACTTCATCCAGGATCGCCGTTTGCACAGCCCCAACCAAGTCGCCGGGTGTGGTGAGGAAGGGCAGGCCACCGATGGTCCATTGAAGGTCGAATTTCAATTGGTGTTTATGCAGCACCGCAGTCAGGCGATCTTGCAGTTGCGTGGGCGTGGACTCGGTGCAAAAGCGGAAGTTGAAGTCCACCACACATTCGCCAGGAATCACGTTGCTTGCACCTGTTCCTGCATGGATATTGCTGACTTGCCAGCTTGTCGGAGGAAAGAAGGCGTTGCCTTGATCCCACTCGATCGCCACCAATTCAGCCAATGCAGGCGCCAACAGATGGATGGGGTTTTGGGCCAATTGAGGGTAGGCAATATGGCCTTGCACGCCCTTGACGGTGAGCTTGCCGCTCATCGTGCCACGGCGTCCGTTTTTGATCATGTCGCCGGTGCGCTTGACCGACGTGGGCTCACCCACGATGCACCAGTCCAGTTTTTCACCACGGGTCTTCAACGCGTCGCAAACCTTGACTGTGCCATCCAACGCAGGTCCCTCTTCATCGCTGGTCAGCAAGAAGGCGATGTTGATCGCTGGGTCTTTGCAGGAAGCAACAAATTCTTCACAAGCGACCACCATGGACGCCAGTGATGCTTTCATGTCGCTGGCCCCTCGGCCGTACAGCATGCCATTGCGGTGGCTGGGGGTGAATGGGTCACTGGTCCATTGATCCAAGGGTCCTGTGGGCACCACATCGGTGTGTCCTGCAAAAACCAAGGTCTTGGCGCTCGGATTTGCGCTGCGTTTGATCGCCCACAAGTTGCTCACGCGAAAGCTGGCGGGTCCACTGTCGATGCGTTCACACACAAAGCCAAGTGGATTTAATCGATCTGTGATGATGTCCAGACACCCCGCGTCCTCAGGGGTGACTGAGGGACGAGCCAGCAGTTGTTCGGTGAGTTCCAGTGTGCGTGACATCAACAATCAGTCGCGCAACAAGTCGTTGATGCTGGTCTTCGAGCGGGTTTGCGCATCCACACGTTTGACCACAATGGCCGCATACATGCTGTAAGCCGCGCCGTTGGCCGCCACTTTGGGGATGTTGCCTGCAACGACAACAGAGCCGGAGGCGACACGGCCGTAGCTGATTTCGCCTGTGGCGCGGTCAAAGATCGGGGTCGATTGACCAATGAAAACACCCATGCCCAGTACCGAGTTTTCTTCAATGATGACGCCTTCCACCACTTCAGAGCGGGCACCGATGAAGCAGTTGTCTTCGATGATGGTCGGGTTGGCTTGCAAGGGCTCCAAAACGCCTCCAATGCCGACGCCACCAGAGAGGTGTACGTTCTTACCAATCTGTGCGCAAGAGCCGACAGTGGCCCATGTGTCCACCATGGTGCCGCTGTCCACATAAGCCCCAATGTTCACGTACGAGGGCATGAGGATGGCACCAGAGGCCACAAAACTGCCGCGACGCGCCACTGCAGGGGGCACCACACGCACACCTGCCGCCTTGAACTCATCGTCAGACAAATTGGAGAACTTGGTTTTGACTTTGTCGTAAAAACCCAGATCACCTGCTTTGATGATTTGGTTGTCGTTCAATCGAAAACTCAACAACACCGCTTTTTTCAACCACTGGTGGACCGTCCATTGACCAACCCCTTCACGCGTGGCCACGCGCAGACGACCGGCATTGAGCTCAGCGATCACATGGTCCACGGCTTCGCGGACTTCATGCGCAGCGTTGCTGGCATTGATGTTGGCACGGTTGTCCCAAGCGTTGTCGATGATGTGTTGAAGTTGATGTTGAGCCATGTTGGAAATTTTCAGGTTGATTTTGATTTTTGGACGAATGAAACAATGCGCTGCGCTGCTTCAAGACATTCTTCGGGTTGTGCCACCAAGGCCATGCGGATGCGACCTTGACCAGGATTGAAACCGTTGACTTCACGCGCCAAATAGCGCCCTGGCAACACCGTGACATTGTATTGAGCCAACAAGTCCCTGGCGAAAGCCTCGTCATCGCCCCCTGGCACGCCAGCCCAAAGGTAAAAACCCGCATCAGGCAAAGCAACATCCAGCACTTGGGCCAACAATGGTGTGACTTGTTCAAATTTGCGTTTGTAAAGTGCGCGATTGGCTACCACGTGCGCTTCGTCGTTCCAAGCCGCAATGCTGGCCTCTTGCACCATGCCACCCATGGCACTGCCATGGTAGGTGCGGTAGCGGAGAAAGGGTGCGATGAGATCAGCGTCTCCCGCCACAAATCCACTTCGAAGTCCAGGCACATTGCTTCTTTTGGACAGGCTGGTGAAACTGACCAAGTTTTTAAAATTTGTTCTTCCCAGCTTGGCCGCAGCTTGCAAGCCACCCAGCGGTGGTTGTTCGCCAAAGTAAATTTCGCTGTAACACTCGTCCGATGCCAGCACAAACCCGTGTTGATCGCTCAATGCAAACAGCTTGGCCCATTCTTCCAAAGGCATGACGGCCCCGGTGGGGTTGCCAGGCGAGCAAACAAAGACCAAGCGTGCGCGTTTCCAAATGTCCGTCGGAACGCTGTCCCAATCCACGGCGAAATTGTGGCTCTTCAAGCTGGGGACATAGTGGACCTGGGCTCCGCCCAACAAAGCCGCACCCTCGTAAATTTGATAGAAAGGGTTGGGTGACACCACCAAAGCATCAGAGCTCCCATCCAGCACCGTTTGTGTGAATGCAAACAAAGCTTCACGCGATCCATTCACCGGCAGAACCTGGGTCTCGGGGTTGACTTCAACCCCGTAACGTCTCTCCAACCATCCCGAGCAAGCTGTTCTGAAAGCCAAACTGCCGGCTGTGGCTGGATAAGCCGCCAATGCCTGTGTATGTCTATTGAGTGCCTCAATGATCAAGGATGGGGTGGCGTGACGTGGTTCCCCAATCCCCAAGCTGATGGGTGTCCAGTCGGGACTGGGCTGCACGTCTGAAAACAATTGTCGTAAGCGCTCAAACGGGTAGGGGTGTAACTTTGATAACAGAGGGTTCATGGCTGATATTATCGGGGCCATGTACAGCCATCTTGATCCATCCCGGGCATTGGAATTCGCCATGGACAACGACCAAATGCTCCAATTGGCAGAGACCTTTGAAACCAGTTTGACCCAGGATCTGTCGGCCTTGAGCGAAGCTTTGAACAACCAAGATCCTGATCCCTTGCGTCGTTTGCTGCATTCTTTGAAAGGTTATGTAACCTTTCTCAGTAAAGAAGAGCTGAGTGGTCACGTCATTCAAATGGAAGCCATGAGTCGACAAAGTTCCGTGGATGAGGTGAAAAACATGGTTCACAGTGTCCTGCCTTCGTTGACGACATTGCTGTCAGAAGTCAGCCATTGGAAATCCACCACCTTGGTGAAATAAATCAGTCGAGGCTGTGCTCCTCATTCAAACAAAAGAAATTTGCAATTAAAGGGTTCGGGGTGCGTCTCAATTCAATCAAGTTGTCCGGCTTCAAGTCATTTGCTGATGCCACCAATTTCATGCTGCCAGGTCAGTTGGTGGGTGTGGTGGGACCCAATGGCTGTGGCAAGTCCAACATCATTGATGCGGTGCGTTGGGTGTTGGGTGAAAGCCGGGCCAGTGAATTGCGTGGTGAATCCATGCAAGACGTTATTTTCAATGGCACCACGACCCGCAAAGCCGCCAGTCGAGCCAGTGTGGAATTGGTTTTTGACAACACCAGCCACCGTGCTGGGGGCCAATGGAGCCAGTTCGCTGAAATCGCTGTCAAGCGTGTGCTGACGCGGGATGGAACCAGCAGTTATTACATCAACAACCAACCCGTGCGTCGCCGAGACGTGCAAGATGTGTTTTTGGGAACAGGGCTGGGCCCCCGTGCATACGCCATCATTGGGCAAGGCACGATCAGCCGCATCATCGAGTCCAAGCCCGAAGAGTTGCGATTGTTTTTGGAAGAAGCTGCAGGTGTCTCCAAGTACAAAGAGCGTCGCAGGGAAACCGAAAACCGTTTGAGCGATACGCGCGAAAACCTCACCCGTGTGGAAGATATTTTGCGGGAGCTCAATGCCAATTTGGACAAGCTGGAGCGGCAAGCCGAGGTGGCGCAAAAGTTCCATGACTTGCAAAACCAAGCCACCCTGCGCCAACACCAGTTGTGGTTCTTGAAGCGCGCAGAAGCCCAAACAGAACAAACCCAATTGCATCAGCAAGCTGAACAAGCGGGCATCAGTTTGGAATCCAAAACAGCTGATTTGCGCCAGGTGGAAGCCAGCGTTGAGACCATTCGCCAAGCGCACTATGAAGCTGGTGAGCAGGTCAACCAAGCCCAGGGCCAGTTGTACCAAGCGAGTGCAGAAGTGGGTCGTCTGGAGGCAGAAATTCGATTTGTGGTGGAGGGTCGTCAGCGTGCGCAAGACCGGTTGGTGCAAATCCAAACCCAACTTGAACAATGGCGTTCGCAATCGACCCAGGCGCTGGAAGAATCACAAAGTCTGACCGACAACCAAGATGTCGCCCAAGAACAACTCGCTGTTTTGCGGGAAGAACTGGACCTCAAAGGGGAACAACTGCCTGCTCTGGAACAATTCTGGCGCGATGCACAGCAACAAGTGCTCCAGCAATCGGCCCTGGTCAATGAAGTGCAACAGCAAATCCAGGTCTTGGCAGCCGAACAGCGTGGCATGCAAGAGCAGGCCCAACAACTGGCGCAACGACAAGCACGACTCCAAGCGGATCAACAAGCATTGAACTTGCCTGAAGACACGCACTTGCAACAATTGAAAGCGCAATTGGACGAGGCAGAACAGCAGTCCAGCCAGACCCAAGCCCAGCTTCTAACCTTGGAAGACATGGCTGAAGAGGTCGAGACGACACGACGTCAAGCACAAGACACGGCCAATCAAGAATCTGCGAAATTGGTGGAGTTGCAAGCCCGTCAGCAAGCCCTTAAGGCCTTGCAAGACAAACTGCGCACCGATGAACGTTTGACCCCATGGCTCAGCAAACATGGCTTGGAGGGTTTGCAACCGCTTTGGAGCAAGGTTCAAATCACACCAGGTTGGGAACAAGCGCTCGAAGCCGCATTGCGTGAGCGACTGGCGGCATTGGAAGTGGGTCGTATTGACAGTGTGAAAGCTTTTGCGAGTGATGTGCCAGTGGCCAAACTCAGCTTTTACACACCTGGTGTGGCGGTCACCGCTTCAAGCAAACACCCATTACCCCGCCTGTTTGATCAACTCAAACTCAGCGATGCAGGCTTGAGCGGTTTACTGGCCGATTGGTTGACAGGTTGCTACACCGCCAAGAGCTTGGACGAGGCCATGGCTGCTCGCAACCAGTTGCAAGCTGGTGAGCAAATTTTCATTGCGCAAGGTCATTCGGTGGGCCTGCACAGTGTGAATTTTTACGCCCAAGATTCTGAGCAATCGGGTCTGTTGGCCCGTGCACAAGAAATTGACAATCTGGACAAACAAATTCGTGCCCAATCCTTGATGAGTGAAGAGGCGCGCATCAACTTGTCCCGGGCTGAAAGTGCTGCGGCCCAATCCACCCAAGAGCGCACCCAGAAACGGGTGGAGGCCACTCAAACCCAAACCAAAGCCCATGACTTGAAACTGGAATACCTGCGTGTTCAACAGCAAGCCGATCAGGCGAAAGCGCGGCAAGGCCAGTTGGAGAACGAAGTGGGTGACTTGCAAACGCAAATGACCCAATTGCAAGCGCGCACCGAAGAAGCAGAGTCGCGTTTTGAATCCTTGGACATGCAACTGGCCCAGACCCAAGAGCGCCATGCCCATTTGCAAGAGAAATCCATGGAGGCTGAACAGCAACTCCACCAAGCGCGTGAGGGCTTGCGTCAAATGGAACGCCAAGTTCAAGAGGCCGATTTCAACATGCGCAGTTTGTCTGCCAAGTTGGCAGAATTGCAACGCACCCAAGACACCGCGTCCCAACAAATTCAAAGCTTGCAAGCAGAGCAAACCCGTCAGCAATCCGAACTCGAACTGCTTAGCGACAGCGCCGCCCAGGCGGGCTTGCAAGATGCTTTGGCCCTCAAGCTTGAACGCGAAAGCCTGTTGGCAGCGAAACGCTCTGAATACGATGACTTGACCAACCGTTTGCGCAGCAGCAATGAAGAGCGTTTGAAAATCGAACGTGAACTCGATCCATTGCGTCAACGCATCGTTGACTGTCAGTTGAAAGAGCAAGCTGCTCGTTTGGGTTTTGAACAGTACGACCGTTTCTTGCAAGAAGCACAAGCCGAAGCAGCCCAGATTGAAGCCTCCATCGAAGCTGACAAAGTTCGTCTCACGGGTTTGCAGTCCGAGATCGATCGACTGCAGCGCGAAATCCAAGGTTTGGGTGCCGTCAACTTGGCAGCCCTGGAAGAACTGGGGACCGCTCGAGAACGCAAGACTTTCTTGGATGCGCAATCAGCGGATTTGAATGACGCGATCAACACCTTGGAAGACGCCATTCGCAAAATTGATGGCGAAACCCGCGCACTGTTGGGCGACACTTTTGAAACCGTCAATCAACATTTCGGACGCATGTTCCCCGACTTGTTCGGAGGTGGCACCGCCAAACTGATGATGACGGGTGACGAAATCCTGGATTCAGGGGTTCAAGTCATGGCCCAACCGCCGGGCAAGAAAAACCAAACCATTCACTTGTTGTCTGGTGGCGAAAAGGCACTGACTGCCATTGCCTTGGTGTTTGCCATTTTTCAACTCAACCCGGCGCCGTTTTGTTTGTTGGACGAGGTGGACGCACCTTTGGATGATGCCAACACCGACCGATACGCCAAGTTGGTGACCAAGATGTCTGCCGAAACACAGTTCTTGTACATCTCACACAACAAGATCGCGATGGAAATGGCCGAACAATTGATTGGGGTCACCATGCAAGAACAAGGTGTCTCACGGATCGTGGCCGTGGACATGGAAGCCGCTGTCGGCATGGTTGAGTCCGCATGAGCAACTTACAACTCTGGTTGGCCATCTTGGGTGGTCTGGTCTTGGTGGTCGTGGTCGCGCACAGCACCTGGACTTCGCGACAAAGCCAGCCCAAACAGGCCGAACCCTTGGTCAGCCAAGAGGAACTCGATGCCTTGGTGTCCACGCCCATCGAAGAAATGCCTGATGGTCAAGTGCCTCTCAATGGTTTCAACGGCATGGGCCATGAGTTGCCTGCCGTGGATTCAAGGTCGCAACTCGATGCATTGATTGATGTCATCGCCACCATGGAGCTTGACAGCCCAGTCTCAGGCGAAGCAGCCTTGGCGGCCATTCCGCCCATTCGCCGGGTGGGCAACAAATTGTTTTTGGTGGAGGGCTTGAATGCCGACACCGGTGAGTGGGAAGCTTTGCAAACCCAACGCTACTACAGTGCATTTCAAGCAGGCATGCAAGTGGCCAATCGCCAAGGACCGCTGAACGACATCGAGTTTTCAGAATTTGTGGTGAAAACGCAGGCGTTTGCCGAGGTTTTCTCCGCCACACCCGAGTTTCCAGACATGCACGAGGTCGTGGCACAGGCCAGAGAACTGGATCAATTTGCAAGTGCCCATGACGCGCAATTGAGTTTCACATTGCAGTCCCGCAAATCAGCCTGGAGCCCTGGCTATGTCCAGCAACAAGCGGCCCGCATGGGTTTCGTGCCTGGCGTGATTCCAGGGCGAATGGTGGTGCCCGCCAGTACACCAGGCATGCCACCTGTCTTGGTCTTGACCTTTGATGCCCGAGCTGCCATGGCCGAAGACCCCAATCAAGCCGCCCTGCGCAGCATCAGTCTCAGTTTGGATGTGCCTCAGGTGGCGCAGTCTGAGCAGGCTTTTTCCAGGCTGTGTGAGGTGGCGCAAAACTTGGCACTGGCCATGGACGGACTGGTGACCGATGACAACGGACAAGCACTCTCTGATTCATCGATTCAAATGATCGATCATGATTTGAAGAGTTTGTACGAGGCCTTGGCAGCCCGAGACCTGGCCGCAGGGTCCTTACAGGCCAGACGTTTGTTCAGTTGAACCCCATGCAAGAACGTGCTGCCTATTTGCGGCAACAGTTGAACGATGCAGCACATCGCTATTACGTGCTGGATGAACCCCTGATTCCAGATGCGGAATACGACCGCATGTTTCAAGAACTGCTGGCACTGGAAACCCAACACCCCGTAGTGCTGACAACGGACTCACCCACGCAACGTGTCGGTGGACAAGCTCTGGACAGTTTTGCAAGCGTCCGACACGTCGTGCCCATGCTCAGCATTCGCACGGAAACCGATACAGAAGCCAGCGGCGCTGAAAGTTTCGACAGCCGGGTTCGCAAAGAACTGGGCTTGTCTGAAGTCCATCCAACTGTGGCTTACGTGGCAGAACTGAAATTCGATGGTTTGGCCATGAGCCTGCGCTATGAGCAAGGGTTGTTGGTCCAGGCCGCCACCCGTGGCGATGGTGAAACTGGAGAGGATGTCACGCCCAACATCCGAACCATTGCGCAAATTCCGCTGCGTTTGAACGACGCCCCCCCGGTATTGGAAGTGCGTGGCGAGGTTTACATGGCGCGGGCAGACTTTGAAGCCCTGAACGAGCGTCAACGTGCGCGCATTGCCGCAGGCATCAAAGGGGAAAAAACCTTTGTCAATCCTCGCAACGCCGCGGCTGGTGCCGTCCGTCAACTCGATTCCAAAATTGCAGCCCAACGCCCCTTGAGTTTTTTCGCCTACGGCTTGGGCGACATCACCCCCGCCGACCAAGGCGGGCCGCAATTTGACACCCACCATGCATTGTTGATGGCGCTACAAGCTTGGGGGTTCCCGGTCGCTCAGCAAACGCAAGTGGTCCATGGTGCGGCTGGTTTGGTGGCGTTCCACCAGCGCATGGGCGCCATGCGTGACAGTTTGCCTTTTGACATTGATGGGGTGGTATACAAAGTGAACCGCTTGGACTGGCAGCGTCAACTGGGCTTTGTCACCCGCGAACCACGTTGGGCTGTGGCGCACAAATACCCAGCGCAAGAACAACTGACCACGGTTGTGGCCATTGAAGTCCAGGTCGGAAGGACGGGCAAGCTCACCCCTGTGGCCAAGTTGGCACCTGTTTTTGTGGGTGGCGTCACAGTGACCAATGCCACTTTGCACAACGAAGATGAAGCGCGTCGCAAAGATGTGCGCGTGGGTGACACCGTGGTGGTGCGTCGTGCGGGTGACGTCATTCCTGAAGTGGTGTCTGTGGTCTTTGAAAACAGATTGCCAGACGCACCTGTCTTCACCATGCAACATGCCTGTCCAGTCTGCAACAGCCCGGCGATTCGCGAAGAGGGGGAAGCCGACTACCGATGCACAGGTGGCTTGTTTTGCAGCGCGCAACAAAAACAAGCCATTCTTCATTTTGCCCACCGTCGCGCCGTGGACATCGAAGATTTAGGAGACAAATTGGTAGAGCAACTGGTTGAAGCGGGTTTGGTCAAAACACTTCCAGACCTCTACAAACTGGGCTTCAGCCATTTGGCAAGTTTGGACCGCATGGCTGACAAATCAGCCAACAACTTGCTGCGTTCATTGGAGAAATCCAAGCAAACCACTTTGCCGCGGTTTTTGTTTGGTTTGGGCATCCGACATGTGGGTGAGGCGACAGCCAAAGACTTGGCCCGTCACTTTGGAAACATGGACGCCATCATGACCGCTACAACCGATCAGTTGTTGCAGGTGCGGGATGTAGGCCCTGTGGTGGCCAACAGTTTGCGCACCTTTTTTGACCAGGCGCACAACCGAGAAGTGGTGGAGCAATTGCGTGCCTGCGGGATGGTCTGGGCAGAAGGTGAATCGCAGGCGGATGCTCCCATGCCACTGGCTGGACAAACCTTTGTGTTGACAGGCACACTGCCCACGCTGAGCCGCGATCAAGCCAAGGACATGTTGGAGCGTTTGGGCGCCAAAGTGGCGGGCAGCGTGAGCAAAAAAACCAGTGCTGTGGTGGCCGGTGCCGAGGCGGGCAGCAAACTCGACAAGGCCCAGGAACTAGGGGTTCCCGTCATGGATGAAGCTGGCTTGCTGGCTCTGATCGCCACACACCAGGCCTGAGCGCTCAGGCTTGCAGTGCCGCCAAGAGTTCGGTTTCTATTTCCAATTGCACCTTGTTGTGCTGCAGGGCTGCACCGTCAATCAAAAAAGTGTCTTCCACACGCTCGCCCAAGGTGCTGATTTTGGCCAGCAATACATTGATCTGGTGTTGGGCCAG
>JACCDM011926474.1_pt1 | contig 13370 bp, 13 predicted proteins | sample 7445851 | NCBI WGS metagenome assembly JACCDM01 (sample SAMN15323438, study PRJNA562643) | freshwater metagenome | isolation source: river surface water | place: USA:Blue River Watershed | collected 2017-08-16
AACTGCTGGTCAAGTTCGGCATGCCGCCCGCCGAAGCGATCAAGGCCGCCACGGTCAACGCCGCCGCGCTGCTGGGTGTCGACAAGGAAACCGGCACGCTGGAAGCCGGCAAGGCGGCGGACATCATCGCCGTCAGCGGCGATCCGCTGGCCGATGTGAAGGTGCTGAAGGCGATGAAGTTCGTGATGGCCCGCGGCGAGGTGATCGTCGGGCCCAACTAAGCGCGCCAGATAACCCGCTCGTCCTGAGCTTGTCGAAGGACCGCTTTTCTCTTGCGGTCAACAACAGCGACAGAAATCAGGACTGTGCTTCGACAAGCTCAGCAAGAGCGGGTTGGCTTAGGGATTTCTAGGCCTGCGTCAGGAACGCAACCAGCGCCTTGACCTTCTTCTGACGCCACTGCGGCAGCGGGGCGACTAACCAATAGGCGCGGCGGCAGGGTTCGGGATCGCTGAGCGTGACACCCCGCCCAGCCCCAGCCCAAGTTTGCGCCAATTGGGCGGGGACGCGGGCCTTGCCCATGCCAGCAGCCGCCGCGGCCAGGGCCTGCCCGGCATCGCCGGCTTGCAGTGTCGGCGGGCCAGCCCCATCCCCTTCGGGATCGGGATCGCCCGGCCAGGCGATCCAGTCCCCCTCACCGGCGGTAACCCGTTCGGCGCTGCCCAAGGCGACGCCTTCCAGATCACCAGGCCCTTCGGCCCAGCGTACGGCAAGATCGAGGTTCGCCTCGGTAAAGTCAGCCGTCTCATCGTTGATCAGGCTATAGCGGACCTCAGGATTGGCCTTGCGGAATTCGGCCAGCCGCGGCGCCAGCCAGGCGGCAAAGAAATCACGCGGGGCGGAGATCGTGTAGACGTGGCTCGATTGCCCGGCCTGCATGGCCCGCACGGCATCCTCGAAATGGAGGAACCCGGTGCGCAGCGATTCGAGGCCGGCCGTGGCCTCATCCGTCAATTCCAGCCCCTTGGGCGTGCGGCGGAACAGCACGACGCCCAGCAGGTCTTCGAGCGCACGAATCTGCTGGCCGACCGCAGCCGGCGTAACCGCCAGTTCATCCGCCGCGCGGGTGAACGACAGGTGCCGGGCGGCGGCATCGAATACGCGCAGGGCGTTCAGGGGCAGGTGCGTGCGCTTCATCGCGCAGCGGCTTTAGCCTGCCGTGGCAGGCGCCGCCAGCGGGAAGAAGGGAATGGCCGCTTCGACCAGCGAGCCATCCTCACCCCGGAAGGTATAGAACCCTTCCATCGAGCCATGCGGCGTGGCCAGCGGGCAGCCGGACACATAGTCATGACTGCCGCCGGGCTGGAGGATCGGCTGTTCGCCCACCACGCCTTCACCCTCGACAAAATTGACCATGCCGCGCCCGTCGGTGATCTGCCAGTGGCGAGTCAAAAGCTGGATCGCCTGATCGCATCCGTTCTCGATCCGGATATGATAGACCCAGAACCACTTGCCGGATTCCACCTGCGACTGCTCGGGCAGGAAATTGACCGTGACCCGCACGGTGATCCCGTTGGTCGTGGCGGCGTGCTGGAACAGCTCCTTCATGCGGGTCAAAATAATGACTGGGCCGCGATCCGGCAATGGCCCTGCGGCGAGCCTTGTCGCTTTACCGTCCGATGGCGGTGGTCACGATTGCGCCAACAGCACGACCCCCGCCACCAGCAAGCCGCAGCCCGCCAGCCGCGCCCGGCCAACCGGCTCACGCAGCAGGACCATCCCAAGCAGCGCGACCAGCATCATCGACATCTCGCGCATTGGCGCCACCACGCTAAGCGGTGCGCCGCGCTGCATCGCCCAGAGCACCAGAATGTAGCCAAAGGGTGCCAATAGGGCGACCGTCCAGGCGCTGATCCAATGGCCCTTCATAGTTGCCACGGCATTTGCCCGATCGCGCAGGACCTGTGGGGTGAGCATTACGGTCCGGACAAGATTGGCACCCCAATCGAGCACTACCGGGGAAAGCAGCAACAGCTTGACCGAGGCACCGTCGACCAGCGTGTAAATGGCAATGATAGCGCCCGTCAGCATACCCCAGCGCAGGCCGGCCGTGGCACCGGGCTTGGCGAAGGTTGCCCAGCGCCCATTGGTGGCGATCATCAGTATCCCCGCGACCACGGCCAACAGGCCCAGCAGCCGCAAGGGTCCGGGCACTTCGCCCAGCAGCAGGAACGCTCCGGTCGATGAGAGCAGCGGGCCCGTGCCGCGCGCGATCGGATAGACCACCGACAAGTCAGCCTTGCGGTACCCGGTCTGGAGCGCGTGGCTGTAGGCGAGGTGCAGGCAGCCGCTGGCGCAGATTGCGGCCAGCATCAGCCAGGTCCAGCGGAAACCTTCCTGTGCCATGATCCACAAGGCCCACGGCGCGAAAGCGCAGGAGGACAGCAGCGTGGTCCAGAACAGGAAGACCCCGCCCGCATGGGCAGAGCGCTTTGAAGCGAGGTTCCAGGTAGCGTGACAGACCGCCGCCAGCAGAACCAGCAGCAGTGACAGACTATCCAAGGATCAGAGCCCGGCCGCCTTGAGCGCCTGGTCCAGATCCTCGATCAGATCCTGCGGGTCTTCAAGGCCCACATTGATCCGCAGCATGCCTTCGGTAACACCCATTTCCGCGCGGGCTTCGGCACTGACCGAATAGTGGGTGGTCGAAGCCGGGTGCGTCATCAACGAGCGCGAATCCCCGATGTTGTTCGAGATATCGATCAGTTCCAGCGCATCGAGCAGGGCGTGGGCCTGGGCGCGGTCCTTCACTTCGAAAGCAAAAATCGAACCGCAGGCATCCATCTGCTGCATCGCCAGATTGTGCTGCGGGTGGCTGGCAAGGCCGGGGTGTAGGATCCGGGGCACGCGGCCTTCGAGGAACTGGCCGACCTTGAGCGAATTGGCGCTCTGCTGCTTGACCCGCAGGTCCAGCGTTTCCAGGCCCTTCAGCACCACCCAGGCGTTGAACGGCGAAAGGTTCGGCCCCGTATTGCGCTGGAACGGCATCAGCACATCGTTGATGAACTGCGCCGAGCCACAAACTGCACCAGCCAGGACGCGGCCCTGCCCGTCCATGAGCTTGGTGGCGGAATAGGCCACGACATCCGCGCCGAATTCCATCGGCCGCTGCAACGCTGCGGTGCAAAAGGCGTTATCGACCACGGTCGTGATCCCGCGGCTGCGCGCCAGATCGCAGACGAACTTCAGGTCAACGATGTCCATCGTCGGGTTGGCGGGCGTTTCGAAGAAGAACACCTTGGTGTTGGACCGGATCGCGGCTTCCCACTGGGCATTGTCACGCGCGTCGATCGTGGTCGTTTCAATCCCGAAGCGCGGCAGCAGGCTATCGACCAGCCAGCGGCACGAGCCAAAAGCGGCACGGGCGGCGACCACGTGATCGCCCGCAGAGAGCTGACAAAGCAGCGCCGTGGTCATGGCGGCCATGCCGGTCGCCTGGGCGCGGCAGGCCTCTGCCCCTTCCATCAGCGCCACACGCTCTTCGAGCATGGCAACCGTGGGGTTCTGGAGGCGCGAATAGGTCATCCCCTCCGCCTCACCTGCAAACCGTGCGGCGACTTCACCGGCGGAATCGTAGGTATAGCCCGAGGTCAGGAACAGCGCTTCGCTGGTCTCGCCATGCTCGCTGCGCCAGGTACCACCGCGCACGGCACGGGTGGCAGGCCGCCACTTGGCGGTGATCGAACGGTCGGTTCCGGTGTTACGCTTCATGATGCACCGGCTCTAGGAGCGGTGCGCATGCGCTGCAAGAGCATTGCCACCTTGGCGAACCCCCGGTAACTCCCCGGCCCATGCCCCCCGCACCCCGCTTTACCCAGGAACAGGACCCGGCCGACTGGTGCGCGGTGATCGCGATCCTGTTTCTGGCCCTGCTGTGGTGGCGGCTGGGCATCCCTTCGCGGATCTATTTCGACGAAATCCATTATGTCACCGCGGCGCGCCACCAGAACGAGGGGCTGCGCTTCAATCCCGAGCATCCCGTGCTGGGCAAGACGATTATCGCCGCCGCGATCCGCTGGCTGGGCGATGCCCCGCTGAACTGGCGCATTCCCTCGGCCATATCGGGGGCAATCGGCCTTTTTGCGCTGGGCCGTCTGGTCTGGTTCGTGACTGGCCGACGGCTGGTGACGCTGGTCGCAATGTTCCTGGTCGCGACCAATTTCCTATGGTTCGTGATGAGCCGGATCGCCATGCTCGACATGTTTATGGCGATGTTCGGCATGGTTGGCCTGTGGCTGGCGGCCAGCGCCGTGCGACTGCCCGAACAGGGGCGTTGGCGGCTGGCGCTGGCGGGCGTGGCCATGGGGCTGTCGCTGGGCGCCAAATGGTCCGTTGCGCCGCTGCTGGCGGTGCCGGGGCTGGTCTTCCTGGTGTGGAAGCTGCGCGATCTGGGCTGGCGCGGCCTCTATCAGCGGCAGGGCGGCCCGGTCCCGGGAATCAGCCTGATCGAAGCGGCGCTGTGGCTGGGGTTGGTGCCGCTGATCGTTTACTGGCTGACCTTCTGGCCGGCGTTCCACTGGGTGAAGGACCCGGTCAATCCCTGGGATCCGATTGGCTGGCACGTCTATATGCTGCAATTGCAGGACAGCGTAACCAAGCCGCATCCCTATCGCTCATACTGGTACCAGTGGATCGGCAACTGGCGGGCAATCTGGTTCCTGTACCAGCCGGTTGACGGGGCGCAGCGGGGGATCCTGCTGATTGGCAATCCCTTCACCATGCTGGCCGGGCTGGCTGCTTTCCTGTGGTGCCTGTGGGCCGGGTGGCGCGGGCGGATCGATGCGCGGATATTTGCCGGGCTCTACGCGATCCAGATCCTGTTCTGGGTGCTGTCATCCAAGCCGGTGCAGTTCTATTACCATTACCTGCTGCCCGGCACCTTCCTGATGATCTGCTTGGCCCTGGCGCTGGAAGACCTGTGGCAGCGGACCGACCGCTGGCGCTGGCTGGCGGCCGGATCGCTGGCGATCAGCCTGGGCCTGTTCATCCACTTCTATCCGATCCTCTCGGCCGGCAGACTATGCTGCGGGCGGCCGAGTTTCGAAGAATGGATGTGGCTGCGCAGCTGGCGCTAGCGGTTGATCAGTACTTGCCCCAGACGAACTTGTTCGACAGGGCGAAGTTCCAGACCGAACCCAGCACGATCCCGACCACCACGGCGATCACATCGTGGAAGCCCATGGTCTTGAGCACCGCAGCGGACCCGATGTTGGTCAACAAGCCAAGCGAACAGGTCAGCGCAAATTGCGCCCAGCCGCGCAGCAATGGCGCAAAGCCGCGCAGGCGCTTGTCGGCATAGGTCAGTTCATTGTTGAGCACGAAGTTGAACGTCATCGCGACGATCGCCGCGACCGAGTTGGCGACGTTGAAGGTGGTGCTTTCGTCCCAGTTGCCGTAGACAAACCGCTCTCCGAACACGAGGTGCAGCATCACCCAGAGCGCGCCCAGCTGGACGAAAACGCCAAGCGCACCGACAGTGCCGAACAGTGCGAAGCGGGTCGGGATGAAGCGGCCGAGCCACTTGTCGTAAAGCCCGATGAGGAATTCGAAGACGACCGTGCGGTCGAGCTTGCTCTCCCCTTCGGCGCGGGCGGCAAAATTCATCGGGACTTCCTTGATGCGCAGCGGCTCTTCGACCGTGGCAAGAATATCGAGCAGGATCTTGAAGCCCACACCCGACAGGCGATGGGCATCGGCGCGCAGGGTTTCGGTGCGCAGCATGAAGTAACCGCTCAGCGGGTCGGTCAGTTCAATCCCGGTTACCTTGTTGGCAATGCGATTGGCGAAGTTGGAAGCCTTGACCCGGTCAGGCCGCCCCCAATCCGCGGTGCTTGAACCTTCGGCAAAGCGACTGGCATAGGCCAGGTCATAATCACCGCTCTCAATCGCGGCGAGCATTTGCGGCAACAACGCAGGATCGTGCTGGTGATCGGCGTCCATCACAGCAACAACAGGGGCTGCCGTGGCGCACATCCCCTCAATTGCCGCCGAGGACAGCCCGCGCCGTCCGATCCGCTGGATTACCCGGACCCGTGAATCCTCCTGGGCGATCGCCCGTGCCTCGTCCGAAGTGCCATCGGGGCTGTTGTCATCGACGACAATGGCTTCCCAGCTGATCCCCGCGAGTGCCTGATCCAGACGCTCAACCATAGCGCGCAGGTTCTTGCGCTCGTTATAGGTCGGAAGGACAACGCCCAGCCGGATGGTCATGTTACAGGCGCTCCACCACGGCATCGCCGATGGCCGCGGTGCCGTGGCTGCCGCCAAGGTCCCCACCGCGGATACCGTCAGCCAAGGCCTTGGCCACAGCCGCTTCGATCCGCGCGGCTTCGGCCTCAAGGCCCAAGGAGTGGCGCAGCAACATGGCGGCCGACAGGATTGTGGCCATCGGGTTGGCCAAGCCCTTGCCCGCGATATCCGGGGCGGAGCCGTGGATCGGCTCATAAAGCCCCATCTTGCCATCTGACAGGCTGGCCGAGGCGAGCAGGCCGATCGAGCCGACGCACATCGAGGCCTGGTCCGAAAGGATATCGCCGAACAGGTTGCCGGTTACGACCACATCAAACTGGCCCGGATTGCGCACCAGCTGCATCGCGGCGTTATCGACGTACATGTGGGTCAGCTCCACCTCGGGATAATCCCTAGCCACCTCAACCATCACGTCGCGCCAAACCTGCGAGGTTTCGAGCACGTTGGCCTTGTCGACCGAGCAGAGCCGCTTGCCGCGGCCCAGCGCGGCGCGGAAGCCAACATGGGCGATGCGGCGCACTTCGTCTTCGGCATAGGACATCATGTCCCAGCCCTGGCGGCGACCGTCCGGCAAGGTGCGGATGCCCTTTTCGCCGAAATAGACATCGCCATTAAGCTCACGCACGATCAGCAGGTCGATCTGGCTGGCCACTTCGGGGCGCAGCGCCGAGGCATCTTCCAGCCCGGCAAAGACCTTGGCCGGGCGCAGGTTGGCGAACAGGCCCAGTTCCTTGCGCAGGCCGAGGATTGCCTGTTCGGGGCGCAGGTGCCGCTCAAGGTGATCGCAATCGGGATCGCCGACCGCGCCGAACAGAATTGCATCGCATGACCGGGCGATTTCCAGCGTCTCTGCCGGCAGCGGGTGGCCGTGGCGCTTGTAGGCGGCGCCACCAACATCGCCCTCGAACAGGACCAGCTCTGGCAAGTCGAGCGCCTCAAGCACGCGGACGGCTTCGCGCGTCACTTCCGGTCCGATACCGTCACCGGCAAAAACTGCGATCTTCATGGGATCCCCAACCTATTCAATCCGGCCCTAATCAATCCGACCAAGCCGCTCTCGCAGCATGGCGCGCGCCGCCATAACATCGCTTCTCCGATCGGCAAGCGGATAGCGCGCGACCAGCGGACCAAGCTTGTCGAAGCTGGCCAGCTGGGCGTTCCAGTCAGGATCGAAGGAACGTTCCACTTCGCCATAGCCCAGTTCGCGCAGCAGCAGCGCCTCAAAGGCGGTCATGCCCGGAAGCCATCCCCGGGCCGAAGGGGCGTGGCAGATCGCGTCGAGCAGCGCGACGAGCGCCTGGTAAAGCGCAGGATAAGGCTGCCGTTCGGGCAAGGCCGCAGCGGCCAGCGTGGTGGCCCAGGTAATCGCCGCGGCGGGCAGCGGCTCGGTCAGCCATGGCCCCCGGCTGGCGACCAACTCAACCCGTGCTGACGGCAGCTGGCTGCCTGGACGGGCCCGCAATTCGGCCGCCACGAGGTTGCCCGGCAAGAGGACCGGACGCTGCGTCCGTCCCCGACCGCCGGCGACATAGCTGGCGATCAGGCCATAGTCCTCGCTCAACACGCGCAGGATCACGCCCGTCTCGCCGTGGGTGCGGGCGGCGCAGACAATGGCTGGGGTGCGCAGATCCATGGGGCGGCCTTAGCGCGCCCGCCCCCGCTTGGGGAGAACCTACTTCTTGGCCTTGGCCTTGAGCGCGGCTTCGAGGGCGGCCACGCGCTCGGCCAGCACTTCGTTCTCTTCGCGAGCCTTGGCGGCCATCGCCTTGACCGTGTCAAATTCCTCACGACTGACGAAGTCAAGCCCGCCCATCGCTTCGCGGAAACGCTCGCGCGCGCTTTCGCGGGCCTCACGGCCTGCACCGGCAACGGTTCCTGCGGCGCTGTTCAGCAGCTTGGCAAGATCGGCGAACAAGGGGTTCTGGCTCTGCATGGCGGCTAGATGGTCCCGCGCGCGAAAGGGTTCAAGCCCTATTCGAAGGTGACGGTGGAGACAGCGCCGGAAACATCCTGTCCATCGGCGGCTGGGTTGGCCTCAAGGAACTGCCAGTTGAGCACGGCTGCGAACAGCACCCAGGCCAGATAGGGCAGCAGCAACATGCCGGCGAGCGGACGCACCCGCCAGAACAGCACTAGGGTGGCCAGGACGGCCACATCGATTACCAGCAGCAGGATCAGGGCCCCGGTTATCTGATGGGCGCCGAAAAAGAGCGGGGTCCAGGCAAGGTTGAGCGCGAGCTGGACCGCAAAGACGGCCATCGCTGCCCGACGACCGGCCGCGCCACGCGCGGTAACGATCAGCGCCAGGGCAAAGCCCATCAACACGTACAGGATGGTCCAGACGATCCCGAAGGTGGCCGGCGGCGGGAACAGCGACGGCTTAACCAGCGAAGCGAACCACGGCGTTCCGGCGCCGCCGCCAGCCGTCCCGCTGATTGCACCGAGCAGGACGATCCCAGGGACCAGAAACAACGACCAGCGGATGAAGCTGGCGCGCAGCTGCGCAGGCGAGGCAAGAGCCGACATGCATTCCCTCCAGGTCGCACCCCTTTGATTCGGAGAAGGGGCAGAGAATGAACGGGATATGGCCGGGACAAGCCGACTAGGCAATCGCCCTTAACCGTGATCGCTGCGACGGGCGGCAATCAGGAACTCGATGTTGCCTTCCGGGCCGGTGATCGGGCTTTCGACGATCCCCTGCACTTGCCACCCCAGCCCTTCGATCCAGCCCCGCACTTCATCGCAGACGCGGGTATGCAGAGCAGGATCGCGGACCACCCCGCCCTTACCCACTTCGCCGCGCCCAACTTCAAACTGCGGCTTGATCAGGGCAACCAGCTGGCAATCCGGCGCGGCAAGATTAAGCGGCACTTCCAAGACTTTGGAAAGCGAAATGAAACTAGCGTCGCAAACAACCCAGTTGCATGGGCAGTCAATCTGGGCCGGGGTCAGGATGCGGGCGCTGGTCTGTTCCAGCACGGTCACACGCGGATCCTGCCGCAGTTTCCAGGCCAGCTGGTTGGTGCCGGAATCGACCGCGAAAACGTGCTCCGCCCCCTTTTGCAGCAGCACGTCGGTAAAGCCGCCGGTCGAGCTGCCGATGTCCATGGCCACGGCCCCGAAGGGGTCCAGCCCGAAGTGTTCGATCGCATGGGCCAGCTTGATTCCGCCGCGCGAGACCCAAGGGTGATCACGGCCCCGCACATCAAGCGGCGCATCGGCAGGCAGACTGTGGCCTGGCTTGGCGAGCTTGGTTTCACCGCTGAACACCAGCCCGGCCAGGACCAGCGCCTGCGCACGGCTGCGGCTTTCAGCCAGCCCGCGATCGACCAGCAACTGGTCAACGCGCGTCTTGGGCGATTTGGCGGATCGGGGCTGGGTCATGGCTGGCAGGGCTTGTCGCTTGAGCGGCCTCATTCCATAGTGCGGGGATGAAGGCAAATGTCCTGCTGCCCGTATGCCTGGCACTGGCCGTGCTGAGCGCCTGCGCGCCAAAGGCGGCTCCGCCGGCCCCGGCGCCGCGTCCGATTGCCATCCCGGCGCCTGCGCCGCAAGCGGTGCCCCGCCCGGCTAGGGACTGGCGGGACGTCCCGCTGACAGCGGGCACCTGGACCTGGACGATTGCCGCCGCCCGATCAACCGCCAGCTTTGGGTTGGCCGGGCAGGTGCCGCTGGTGCAGCTGACCTGCCTGACCAAGGGAACAGTGCAACTGGCCCACCTTGGCGCAGCCGACAGCCCGATCCCGCTCGGCATCACGACCTCTAGCGGAACCTTTCCGCTGATGAGTGATCCGGTGAGCCCGGGCGCAAGCGGTATAACAGCAACCCTGCCGGCCGGCGCAGCCGTGCTGGATGCCATGGCCCATTCGCGCGGGCGATTCGTGATTGATGTGCCGGGACAGCCGCCCAGCTATTTGCCGGCCTGGCCAGAGGTTGCACGGGTGGTGGAAGACTGCCGCTGATCCCGCCCGGCCTGCCGCAACGGGCCTGTGGATGATCCGCGAAGTACCGGATTCTGACGCCAAAAAAATCAAACGCAAGACTTGTTGTCCGGACAGGAATGATTCACATTCCCAGCCAAGGCCCATCGGGCTTCGCCGATGGCCCCGGCCTCTTTGCGAAGAGGTCTATGGCTCAACAGCGCGAAAGGAGGTGACCGATGTCTCATGGTTCAGCAGGGAGGTCGGTAACCCGCACAATGGAGCATTATCGCTGAGGTCGATGTAAGCGATAGAGGCTTCGTGAGCGGCGCTTCCGGCCGCTGACCATGCGAAGGGCCACCCGGTTAGGCCGCGGTGGCCCTTCTCATTTGCACTGCACGATAATTACCTTTTCCTTGTCTCCGCGGTAATTTTCACCCAGAGGCCAAGCTGCAAATCCTGAAAGGACCAGTGTTCGATGTCTGCCGCCCTGCCCTTCGCCCATGTGCCCCACCCCGCCCCGACGGCGGACGCGGTACGCGCCGGGCTGGTGGCCGATCCGGGCTTCGGCAAGATCTTTTCCGATCACATGGTGACGATCGACTGGACCGAAGGCCAGAGCTGGCATTCGGCCAGGCTGGGCCCACGCCAGCCAATCCCGCTCGATCCGGCGGCATCGGTGCTGCACTATGCGCAGGAGATTTTCGAAGGGCTGAAGGCCTACCGGCTGGCTGACGGGACCATGGCGCTGTTCCGGCCCGAAGCGAATGCCCGGCGGTTCAATGCCTCGGCCCAGCGGCTGGCCATGCCGGAGCTGCCGGAAGACCTGTTTATCGAGGCGATCCGCCAACTGGTGGCGGTTGACGCCAACTGGTTCCCAGAGGTCGAGGGTGGTTCGCTGTACCTGCGCCCCTTCATGATCGCGACCGAGGCCTTCCTCGGCGTGCGTCCGGCCAAGGCCTACAAGTTCATCGTCATCGCCAGCCCGGCGGGCAACTATTTCAAATCGGGTGCGCCGGCCGTGTCGATCTGGGTTTCGGACTATACCCGCGCGGCCCCCGGCGGGACCGGTGCGGCCAAGTGTGGCGGCAACTATGCCGCCAGCCTGGTCCCCACGGCAGAGGCTTTTGCCAAGGGGCACGACCAGGTGCTGTTCCTGGATGCCGCCGAGCACAGGTGGATCGAGGAACTGGGCGGGATGAACCTGTTCTTCGTGATGGCCGATGGCCGGATTAATACGCCGCCGCTGACCGGAACGATCCTGCCCGGGGTGACCCGCAACAGCCTGTTGCAACTGGCCGCCGAGGAAGGGCTTAAGGTTACTGAAGAGGCCTATAGCTTGGACCAGTGGCGGGCCGATGCTGCGTCTGGTGCGCTGCTGGAAGCCTTTGCCTGTGGCACGGCGGCAGTGGTTACCCCCGTTGGCAAGGTGGCGGGGCGCGATGGTGAGTTCACGATTGGCTCGGGCGGGCCGGGCCAGATCACGCAGAAGCTGCGCAGCCGCCTGGTTGCGATCCAGCGCGGCGAAGCGCCGGATCCGCACGGCTGGGTGCTGAAGCTCTAACCCCCTAACCTACTGACCGTATTGTCTTGGGGGACAATCGCCCCCATCTGCACGCCATGCAGTTTTCGCGCCGCGGCTTTCTGGCCGCCTCTGGAACCGGCCTTGCCCTCTCCCCGCTGCCCGCCTGGGCGCAGGGGCACGGAATGGCGCATGGCGGCAGCCACCGCCTGCCCAAGGGGCCGCTGATCCCACCCGGCTTTGGCGTGCCCACTGGCAAGGACATTGACCTGACCGTGGCCGACGGCCTGCGTGAAGTGGCGCGCCGCCGCGGCCTTGGCGTGGCCGTCAACGGAACGGTTCCCGGGCCGCTGCTGCGCCTGAAGGAAGGCGATGAGGTAACCCTGCGGGTGACCAACCGCCTGCATCAGGACACCTCGATCCACTGGCACGGGCTGTTGCTGCCGTTCCAGTTCGATGGCGTGCCGGGGGTCAGCTTTCCGGGGATCAAGCCGGGCGAGACCTTCACCTACCGGTTCCCACTGCGCCAGTCGGGCACTTACTGGTATCACAGCCATTCGGGCTTGCAGGAGCAGTCAGGCCACTATGGCCCGCTGATCATCGACCCGGCTGAGCCCGATCCAATCCGGTCCGACCGCGAATTCGTGCTGCTGCTGAGCGAATTCACGGCGCTGGACCCGCACAAGATCTTTGACCGGCTGCGCACGGGCGAAGGCTATTTCAACCGCCAGAAAACCACCTGGACCGACGATTACCGGCTGAGCGGGGCGGAGCGGCGGATGTGGGCGCAAATGCGCATGCCACCCACCGACATCGCCGATGTCAGCGCTCCAACCTATACCTACCTCGCCAATGGTCTCCCGGCCGTGCAGGCGCCGGAGTTCCTGTTCCGGCGGGGCGAACGGGTGCGGCTGCGGCTGATCAACGGATCGGCCATGACCTTCTTCAACGTCCGTATCCCGGGCTGCAAGCTGACGGTCGTGGCCGCTGATGGACAGGCGGTGAAGCCGGTGACGGTTGAAGAACTGCAAATCGCCACGGCCGAGACCTATGACCTGATCGTCGAGCCGGACGGCGATGCCTTTGCCATTGTCTGCGAGGCAATGGACCGGTCGGGCATGGCACTGGCCACGCTGACCACCACGCCTGGCCTGCGCCCGGCCGTGCCGCCGCTGCGCAAAGCACCACTGCTGACCATGGCCGACATGGGCATGAACCACGGCACAGGTGGGCATGATCACGGCAATGGCTCGATGAGCATGGACGGCATGCCGATGCGCGATGTCAGCCTGCTACCGCCCGACGTGAAGATTGGCCCGGGGATCGACATGGTTTCGATGGCCCCGGCGGACAAAATGGGCGAGCCGGGATTGGGGCTGCGCGATGTCGATCACCGTGTGCTGACCTATCGGGACCTGTCCGCGCTCACCCCCAACACGGACACGCGTGAGCCGAGCCGACTGCTGGAACTGCACCTGACCGGCAACATGGAACGCTACATGTGGTCGTTCGACGGCAAGATGTTCAATGCCGTCAGCGACGTGCCAATCCGCTTTGCCTGGAACGAACGCGTGCGGGTGAAGCTGATCAACAACACGATGATGGCCCACCCGATCCACCTGCACGGGATGTTTTTCGAACTGGTCAACGGCCAAAGCCCGACGCATCAGCCGCGCAAG
>JACCDM011010252.1_pt1 | contig 13356 bp, 6 predicted proteins | sample 7445851 | NCBI WGS metagenome assembly JACCDM01 (sample SAMN15323438, study PRJNA562643) | freshwater metagenome | isolation source: river surface water | place: USA:Blue River Watershed | collected 2017-08-16
CTTCGGTTAGTTGAGCCACTCGCTGTGGCGAAATCTGAAGTAGCACGCCGATATCGCGCATGCTCAAGCCCTCATCGCGGAGCCTGGAAACCACATCGCGAATCTCTCTGGATGCCTCTTCTTGCAATCGCTGAGAATCGCGCATCTTTAGCTGTGCGTTCTCTAGATCGCACATGATTCCCGGCATCGAAGCCTCGACCTTGACGATTACGTCACAGCGATCAATGCCCTGGTATTCGTGCACCAGGTCTTTGATCTGCTCGGTGGCAAGATCTAGGCGCTTAGTCGAGATAAGGAGGTTGTCCAAAGCCGGAACGCGAACGCGCCAAGCCCCAGCTTTACGCTCACACTCGGCTTTGATTTCCATAGAGAAAACCTTATCAAGGAAAAAATCAGGTATGGTAGACAATGTTTGTCTAGAGGGACTAGACAGAATTAGGAAATAATGAACATTTTGATCATCGTTCTTGCCGCAGCGGCAAGCCTCTACACAACATTCGCCTTCTACAAAGCTGGAAAGTTCAAAGCTTTCAGCACCAAGGAGACTCTGCTGGGAGCAGGTTTCGGCTGGGTTGAGAAGACCCCATTCTGGACTGTTCGCCTAATCGCATGGCTTGAGCTCCTAGGTGCTGCCGGATTGGTTATCGCCCCTATCGGTTACTTCCTGGGTTACACCTGGGCAATCTGGTTTGCGGTGGCAGCTGCGGCAGGCCTTGCGCTAACCATGGTGGGTGCAATCATCCTGCACGCCAAGCGCGGTGAGGGTAAGTACACCTTCAAGATGAATATGAAATTGCTTTTGGTATCGCTAGCAGCCGCACTGCTATGGGCATACCTACCAATGGTCTAAAGAAACATAGTGATCGGGCCGGGGTTACTCGGCCTGATTTTTTCTTGGCATGGTGATCAAAATCGACGCGATAACCAGCGATGCCAATGGGGCAACCGCCAATGGAAGCACGGCGGTTGAGATTGCCCACATGGCTATAAAGCCATTCACGGCATTCACGGTGGCAGCCAACCAAAGCTTGGTTTTGCCTCGTCGGTAGCGGAAGGCGATGATGACATTCAGCACCGAAATCGCGATCTCAGTGATAAAGATGGCGGCGACTAGGGCAGCGAGTGATTCCATATCTAACTAGTGTCTCAACCTTCGCTACTTTTTCGCTGACAAATAGAGGCCCAATGTAATTAGTGGGATACCGATCAATAGTCCTGGAGTGACCGGCTCGGATAGGAACAGGGTTCCAAGCAGCAGAGCAACCGCAGTGTTTACGTAGGTTATCAGGCTGGCCTTGACTGGCCCAATCTCGCGAATTAGCTCGAAGAAAAGCACGAAGGCGAGCGCCGAGCAAATCAGACCAAGCACCAAAAGCGCAATCCAGCCCTCGATTGGTGGCTGTGCTGCAATCTCGGCTTGAATCTCAAAGGCTGCGGGAACCGCATAGATAGCGGCAACAATCGCCATGCTGAATCCAATGACACCGCTAGTTGGGACATCGGTCATCTTGTTGTTCGCCATAATCGGGGCGATCGCGTATCCAACAGCTGCCAATACGACCGCACCGATCCAGATTGGCTCAACGTGACCCAAGAACGAGTCGATACCAACCAGGGCAATTACACCCAGAAAACCAATGACCATTCCAGCCAGCGGGATGGGCTTTAGTGCGGTGCGGTCTTTGAATACCAGAGCCAAGATGGCCACCGCAAAAAACGGAACCGTGGAAATTAACAATCCGGCAAGGCCGGACGAAATATATTTTTCAGCTTCGGTGATTAGGAACCAAGGTCCCACCATCTCAAGTGCTGCAAAGAGCAAGACGTAAGGCCAGGCCTTGAGCACCTTCTTAGCGGCCCCGGTCATGATGGCGTATGGCACCAAAACCAGTGCGCCGATAAAGGTTCTAGCGAAAACGATGGTCGGGGTTGAAAAGCTATCCAGAGCGATAGCGATAAAAAAATATGGGAGTCCCCAGAAAACCCCTGTAAGCAGGAACAGTATTAACCCTCGACGAGACACTGGACAAGCGTATTGGATAAGCATGGTTCTGGGGTTCGAAATCGGTTTCGGTTGATAGTCTTGCCGAATGGCCAGAGAAAGCGCACTTAGAGCTTTCAAGCACCGCAACTATCGGGTTTTGTTTCCCGCCAGCGTGTTATCAAACATTGGCACCTGGGCCCAGCGCATTGCCCAAGACTGGCTAGTTCTAGAGCTAACTGGCTCAGCACAGCTACTGGGTTTAATTACCGCCCTGCAGTTCCTGCCCTCACTGCTACTCAGCCTCTACGGCGGAGTTCTCGCGGATCGCTTTGATAAGCGCACTCTTTTGATCATCACCAACATTGGCGCCGGTCTTGGCTCAATGACGCTGGGACTTTTGGTGATTAGCGGAGTCGTCGAAATTTGGCACGTCGCCGTCCTGGCCTTCACGGTTGGAGTCTTCTCGGCTCTCGATGCTCCGGTTCGCACCAGCTTTAACTCGGAACTCGTGGGTCACCAGGACATTCCAAGTGCAATTAGCCTCAACTCGGCAAACTTCAATGCCGGAAGGTTGATTGGTCCTGCCGCCTCTGGTTTCTTGATCGTGCTTTTCGGTACCGGTGTTTCCTTCCTAATCAACTCCCTGACCTATGTTGCCGTGGTGATTGCGCTAGCGATGATGCGTAAGGACCTGCTCTTCATCTCCGTGAAGCCAAACAGCAGCGCCAAGTTGAAGCAGGCGGTGCAGTACGTGATCGGGCAAAGAGATATCTTCCTGGTGATGTTGGCGGTTTTCTTTGCAACCACCTTTGGTTTGAACTTCCAGATATTCATGGCGGTTATGGCAACCCAGGAGTTTGGCAAGGGGCCGGCAGAATTTGGAATCTTGGGTAGCGTGCTCGCGGTGGGTTCCTTCACTGGCGTTCTAATCTCGGCAAGATTTGAGCACCTGAGGGTGCCAAAGTTTGTGATGTTTGGCGGCATGCTCTTTGGAGCACTTCTTATGGTTACAGCCTGGATGCCAACCTATGGAACCTTCGCACTGATCCTGCCGTTGGTTGGTGGCATGGCGCTGATGACACTGATCTCGGCCAACTCATTTGTTCAGACCAACTGCGAACCAACCCTGCGCGGTCGAGTCATGGGCATCTATCTTCTGATCTTTATGGGCGGAACTCCAATTGGTTCTCCGCTGATTGGCTGGTTTGCCGAACATGTTGGTATTCGCTGGACAGTAATGGGCTGTGGGTTGATTGTGTTGGTTGCCAGCGCAGCAATTTATGTCGCGCTCATAAGAAGCAAGACACCGGACCCAATCACCGAGAGCATGCCGGTTATCCCGGAACCTAGAAACTAGACAATCCCTCGATAGGTTTTGGCTATGTCTGCGGAAAGCAATAACCTCTTAGCCATGAGCGAGATTCGAAAGACCCAGGGGTTAACCCGCTCGGTCGTGGTCGTCGAAGACGACCCCTTCATGCGCTCACTGATTGCCGAGACCCTAGATAGCGCAGGCTTCCAGGTTCAAACCGCAGCCAATGCAGCGGATGCGAAACGTGCGATAAGAATTCTTGATCCGGATGCGGTTGTGATCGACATCAACCTTGGTGAAGGTCCAGATGGTTTTGATCTCGCTCAATCGATTAGAAAAACTTCTGCCGAAATTGCGGTGGTCTTTCTAACTGCGCAACCTGACCCACGCTTTTCGGGCAAGGGGCCAAGCGCTGTCGTAAAGAACGCGGTTTACCTAAACAAGAATTTGCTAACCAGCACAAACACCTTGCTCGATGCTCTCGAGGCAGCATTGGTCGAGCGCAACACTCGCGATTACCGTCACGACCAACTTGCCGATCGCCCACTTGGTCAACTAAGCAACACCCAGGTTCAAGTGCTGCGCCTTATCGCTGAAGGTCTGACCAACCAGCAAATAGCCGATGCCAGAAAGCGTTCTATCGCAGCTACCGAGAGCGCAATCACCCGCACTCTCGAGGCACTTGGGATTCCCAAGGACGCCGAACTCAACGTGAGAGTTGCAGCAGCAGTCAAATTCGTTTCAAACACCAACTTCAGAAAATGACGAAATCGCTGTCGACTTACTCCGAAGGCAATCTCTCAGGAGTTGGTTTTACCCAACTGAGGGACTGGGTTGGCTCGAAGCGGGCAATTGGGTATCCGCTCACAATCTTTGTGTTGATTTACCCAATAGCAATTGGCTCTTTGCAACAGACATTCAGCGGTTACGAACTCCCGCTACCGAGTTGGCTTTGGGATTTGCTGCTTGGTGTTGGTGCGGCAGCAGTTTTACTGCTCGCCAAATTTCTGAAGGTTCCTCGGTCCCTTCTAGCCAACCTTGCCATCTTTGCTATCGCCGCACTTTGCGGAGCAACCTTGCCAATACTCGCCTCGATCCCGGTTGGCGGGGTGGCTGAACATGTCATCCGCGGTATTCCATTTAGCGCACTGTCGCTATTTGGGTTGCAGTTGTTCTTCACCTTGGCCAGGGGAGCGCTGAGTGAGTATCGAGCCTCCAACAAGGAGCTCTTTCGAATCGCGAGCGAGCTAGAGATCCGGCGAGAGAACCTAAATAGTGAACTCGCAGAGCGCCAAAAGGCACTTGCAAATCAAATCTTGAGCGAAGTTGAGCCAAGAATATCCAGCATCCAAGACCTACTTAGAAACTCAGATTCCAAGCAGGCCGCTGGCGAAATCTTAAGCCTGATTGACAACCTGGTTAGGCCGCTGAGCCAAGGTCTTGCCGTCTCAAATAGTCTTCCGTCGGATCAGCCTGTTGCGGTTAGCCGAAAGCCTTCGCTTAAGGCACTGGGGCGAAGATTCACCAGAAAGCTTGCGGTTTCCAGCATCCTGACCCCTCACCTGCATGTTCTTTTTGCCGTTGGCTTCTTTGTTCCAGCTATGTTCCTTGCCGCGGGAGCTACCGGGGTGCTCTATCTTGCAGGGTTCTTACTGGCCCAGATTTTAGTTTTCTGGATCTGCCGCACGCTCGTGCATCAGTTTCAGCTGCCCCACTGGGTTCTGCTAATTGCCAACGTGTGTATTGCCAGCCTCGGCAACATCTTGTTTGTCTTGGGGTCTGAGCTTGCGGGCCTGGCAGACCCCGAGGGCCTAATTGCATTTGTGGGGCTTGGTATTTCTCTGGTGTTCACCGCCGCTGGCTACGTCTCTATCTACAGCGCTGCTAAACATGGTGCTCACCAAGAGATCCGACAAGCAACCGAGCGTCTGGCATACCTGGTTGGTGAGCTGCAACTTAGAACTGTGTCTCTTAGAAAACAGTTTGCGCTTGACCTCCACGGTGACCTACAGGCCAAGTTGCAGGCCGCGCTGGTTCGGCTGGAGCGTTCAACATCCAACGACCCAGAAGTTATCAACCAGGTATTGCATGATCTTGCTGGAGCCACCGAAGGCATTGAAAATCCAAACAGCAAACCGGAGAGCATCGAACTGCTTAGAGCGCTCCCCGGGCTATGGAATGGGATTTGCGAAGTGACCATAAATCTCGATTCATATGCAGAGGCAAGGCTCAGCGAAAATCAAGGCTTAAGTGCCGTGGTGGTCGAGATCGTGAGAGAGAGAATCATCAATGCGGTCAAGCATTCCAGTGCTGAGGAAATCGATATTTCGATCCAGCTCGACGGCGATGTTCTGGTGATTTCCTCAAGAAATGAAGACCTCGGCGTCGGGCTAAAACTGGACTCCTCCAAAGGTGGCGGTTCCAAACTCCTGGATGAGGTTTGCCAGAGCTGGACGCTCGGTTCCGACATGGGTGATGTGGTGTTTGAGGCTCGCGTAGCGAGCTGATTATTCATCGAGGGCCAGCCCTCGTTTTCCAATAGTTCCAATTTCTACGCTGGTTCACTTAACCCTTGAAAACAAGCGTCAAACGACGCCAATAACCCGCCAACCAGATCCCGAGATGACCGCTAATTTTGCACAGCGATTCCGCACCGTAGCCTGGCTTTTGCTGGCTGCGATTGCGACTGCTGGCATTGGTCTTTTTTTCGGGGCTTCGAACTCGGCTACAGCGAATACTTACGTTTACAGCAACCACAACGGAACGGTTGCAAATGAGTCGACTATCAAGATTCATTACATCTGGGGCGTGAACAACGATCGCATCTCCTTCGGCGTAGAAGGTCCGCTGGGTCTCGAAGCAGTTTGGACCAATCTTTCAACTTCCGAAAGCTTCACGGTTTCGATTTCGGATCGAGCTACTCCCTCTTCGACAGTTTCGACCCTGATCCAAACCCCTATGAATACTTGGTCCGCGGCGACGAAGGTCCAGCTTGAAATACGACCACGATCCGGAGCAAGCTCGTGGGGCCTAAACGGCATCTACAACGCGGCTTACACCACCTCGAACCTAAAGATGTGGGAGGTCTTGAGTCTTGGAAATTACTCAACTCTGACTCGCCTCACTTCTGCCTTCGCTGGCACTTCCACTTCGCTCAGGGTTGCGGCAGCGCTGCCAAACACTGTTACGGATCTCTCATATGCATTTGCAGATGCGCTGGGTAATCCGGACCTAACCGGCTGGGACACCTCCCAAGTCACAGACATGACTGGATTGTTTCGAAAAGCAACTTCATTCAATCGGAACATCGGTGTCTGGAATACCAGTGCCGTAACCAGCATGCGTTCGATGTTCGTGGGTGCAAGCGCGTTCAACCAAGAGCTTTCAGCCTGGAATGTTGCAAACGTAACCAACATGAGTTTCATGTTTGATGGAGCGGTCAATTTCAATAACAGCGGGCCGACGCAATCCGGTATGGCATCGAGCATCTTGTCCGGCACTGCGCCTTTGCGATGGACCACCTCTGCGGTTACCGACATGTCCTACATGTTCCGTGGCGCCAAATCCTTCAACCAGAACATCAACAGTTGGGATGTTTCGAAGGTAACTAATTTCAAGTACATGTTTGCCGGTGCTGACACTTCAACCGGAATCTCTGATGGCATCAACCCCAACGATGCGTCCATCTACTTCAATAACGGTGGGGCCAACGATCAGTCCAACGGGATCTCGGGCAGTGCGCCCCTGTGGACTGCGTACCCTCCGGGTTCCGGGACCGGAACAGCCGCAATCGACATGTCATTCATGTTCTCGGGTGCAATGTTTTTCAACCAAAACCTAAACTCATGGGACACAAGTTATGTCACCAACATGGCTCAAATGTTTGAGAATGCACAGGGTTTCAATAACGGTGACCAAAAGTACACGAGCAACAATGCAGGTTCTCACAACTTCACGTGGTCAACCGGCAGGGTCACTTCCTTCATCGCAATGTTCTACAACACCTACGCCTTCAACCAAAACCTGAACAGCTGGGATGTCGCTAGCGCGACCACCTTCCGATACATGTTTGCCAACACCAGGGCAAATAACACCGGTGCTGGTTGTAACTGTGATTTCTTCAACAACGGAAATTCAAGAATCGCAACCACCAGCAACACATTGACCTGGTTGGCATCTGGATCAAATGCTCTAGCGGTGGACATGGGTTACATGTTCTCCAACAACCCTTACTTCAACCAAGACATCTCTGGCTGGGATGTCAGCAAAGTTACGGATTTCAGCCAGACTTTCAATGGAGCAATTGCCTTCAACAACGGGCAAGGTGCTGGGGGTGTAGGTACTAAGCCATTGAGTTGGAACACCTCTGCCGTCACCTTGATGAACAACATGTTCTACGGGGCGACAAGTTTCAACCAAAACATCGATAACTGGGACACCAGTAAAGTAGCCGGCTTTACAGCAATGTTCACTTCAGCCAGCAACTTCAACAACGGCATGGCCTCTGGCGTCGGTGGAACCATGATTTGGCGCACCAATCCCGGTGTCACCGCCTCCATGGGAAGCATGTTCTATGGAGCTAGTAGTTTCAATCAAAACATCTCTGCTTGGAACACTTCAGCTGTATCTGGCATGCATTACATGTTCAACAGTGCGCTCAAATTCAACAACGGCCAGCCCGCAGGTACCTCAGGCGGGGCGGATCTAACTTTCTCAACAAGCAATGTGACGAACATGACCTACATGTTCAACAACGCAGCGGTATTCAATCAAAATGTCTCTTCCTTTGACACCTCAAAGGTCACAGACATGTCCTTCATGCTGGCGAGAACACCGGCCTTCAATAATGGTCAAGCTCCGGGTAGCGCTGGCCAGCGACCGCTGAGGTGGACAACTTCTAACGTCACCACAATTGCCAACATGTTCAATGCCACTGGTGCATCGGTCTTCAATCAAAACATCTCCGGCTGGGATTTGTCTAAATGCACCGACATGAGTAATGCGTTGCAGATGGTATGGCCGAGTTGGACCAACGCATTCAACAATGGAGCGCTACCGGGGGAGACCAACACCTTAAGTTGGAGCATCAACACCAGCACGACATCTAACGTCGTCATGCAGCAGGCTTTCCAAGGATTGCGCTATTTCAACGCCGACGTTTCTAGTTTCAATACCAGCCGAGTTACTTCGCTTTACTTGACCTTTGCCTTCACCGGAGCGTTCAACCAGGACATCTCACGTTGGGACACCAGTCGCGTCACAAACTTCCAGTCGACCTTCAGAAATGCCACGGCCTTCAATCAGGATATTTCGAGCTGGAACGTTACTTCAGGTACGAACTTCTCCAACATGTTCGATGGCACGACTTCATTTAACCGTAGTCTCGCCCAATTCCAACTTAGCTCTCTGGGTGCGAGCGGACTCATCGGTATCTTTGGCTCTACGACCACGTCGGCGATGAGCGAGCAGAACATTCAAGACACCACCGTCGCCTGGTCACACCAGGCCTCAAGGTCAAACTTCCCAACCACCGGTACCTACGACGCCTTTGGCAAGGCGCGTTGGTTGAACTGTCTTGGTTATGCCGCCTACGTGCGCATGACCTCCAAGCAAGCCATGACCACTTGGGCGACTTTAGGTTCTGCTCCTACCGGATGTAACACGGCAACCGTTAGCTGGTATGGCGCATCGACCGGATCGGCAACCACGCAGTCGATCGCGTTGGCCACAGCTAACTTCACGCCCGAGACCGCAACCTCTACAACAGGTGTCGCTCCAAGGTATGTGGTCGTGGATCGTGGTACCACTCTTTGTCGCGTGAACAACGTCACCGGTGTGATCAACTACACCACCGCAGGTAACTGTCGAGTCCGCGCCTATGACGTGGATACATCAACCAATGGCGATGTCACCACCTACAAGGACGTCACTTTCAACCTCCCAACCCCAAGCTCGAGTTCCGCCCCGACGGCACCAACCACGATTAGCGCTCGGGCCAGCATCAGCGCGCTGTCGGTTACCTTCTCCGCTCCAGCTTCAAACGGTGGTTTGCCACTGCTGGGCTATGAGGTCGGTTACTCACTGACCCAAGGTGGGGCTACCACTTGGGTTTCGGTAAGTCCAGTTGTCACTTCGTCTTCGACATTGAGCTTCACGCTTTCTGGTTTGGTAAATGGCACCAGCTACTGGGTAAAGGCGCGAGCTATCAACTCAATCGGTGCCGGCACGGCATCGAGTGAGTTTGGTCCGGTTACTCCTGCAACCACGCCGTCAGCACCAAGCATCGCAAGTTCGACCATCTCGGCAGGCACAGTTCTATTGAACCTGGGTGCTCCAGGGACCAATGGTGGTTCGGCGATTACCACTTATGAATATCGATTTGCGACCAACAGTTCCGCTGTATTAAGTGCTAGCTGGACTAGTTCTGCAACCACCTCGACAGCCATTAGCGCATCTGGTTTGGTGAATGGCACGAGCTACTTCTTCCAGGTCCGAGCGGTGAACAGCATTGGTGCCGGATCCGCGACTGCGGTGTCGAGTGCGATCACCCCAATCACAACTACATCCCCGGTTGTGATTTACGTAAGCAACAAGCTTGGGTATTCACCGCTCGCTGAGATTCAGTTCTTCGCACCATCCGACAATGGTGGTTCGGCAATCTTGGATTACCAAATTCGAATGTCTACCAACGAGGGTGTGACCTGGACCAACTGGGCTAACCAGACAGTGACCTACAACGTAAATACCCAACGCTGGTACATCACTCTCACGAACTTGGATGGCACCAACCTCGCACCGGTCTACTACACCTTCGAGATTAGAGCTCGAAATGCGGCTGGATTCAGCGGTACATCGCTGCAGGTGCCATCAGGGGCCCCAATAACTTCCGTGATTTTCGGCAACCAGCAGGCGGTAATCAATTTCAAGGCTGCCAAGTTCGATGGGAACTCGCCGATCTTGGGCTACGAATACAAATATGTCTCCGGAACTATCGCGAATCCAAGCACTGTCAGTCCTTGGATTTCGATTAGCTCAACCGTCTGGCAAAACGCAACAACCACCTCGGCTGTTCCCCTAACTGTTTCGGGGCTTGTGAATGGCACGCCACACACCCTCTGGGTGAGAGCGGTGAATGCGATTGGTGGCAACGATCAGCCATATTGGGACTGGACCCTAAACACCGGAACCCCAAACAAGCAGCTTCCGACCATCAGCTTTAGCTACAGCGTAGGCACGGTTGCTTACACGCAGAGCGCTAGCTACAGCCCAAGCGTAAGTTCCAACTCGCTGGGAGACATAACCTTCTCAACCACCACTCCAACCAAGTGTTCGGTGGCGACGCTCAGCGGTGTAGTGACTAACATCAATGCCGGTCTCTGCACGATTCAGTTGAGCCAGGCTGAAAGCCCTACCTACTCGGCAACCACTGTGCTGCGCTACATAAGCACCACGATGATCAATCAGCCGACTCTGCAGATATCGGCTTCAGCAACTTCTTCGCCATACCTGGGAACTGTTACCTTGACCTCTTCCGGAGGTGCTGGTGCCGGAGCGGTTACCTACACCGCAGTGGTTGGATCAGCCTGTGTGGTCAGTGGCAACGTGGTCACCGTGGGCAATGCTGGATCGAGTTGTGCGGTGATTGCGACCAAGGCGAGCGATGGTAATTACAACTCGGCCAACTCCTCGCAGATTTCAATCGCAACTACCAGGATCAACCAGGCGGCTTTGACCTTCAGCAACCTGGCCGAGATGCCAGCTCGTTCGAGCATGAGCGTCTCAGCAATTGGTGGTTCTGGTGAGGGAGTGCTGCGCTACCGAGTTAGTAGCGCCGGTGGCACAGGTTGTTCTCTTTCCGGCACCACCTTGACTGCTACCACCGCTGGTCAGTGCACCATTGAAGCATCCAGGGCGAGCTCGACCAACTACACGGTTAGCGCTTCGGTTTCTCAGGTGATTGAAGTTGTGAAGTCTGCTCAAACTGTTCGTTTCACGACCAACGTTCCAGCGCAGCCGCTAGTTGGCTCTACCTATTCGCCAAGCGCAACTGCTTCGAGTGCTCTATCCATTAGTTTTAGCGTCAGCGGTAGTGGCTGTTCGCTCACCTCCGGCACAATCACCTTCACCGCTGCCGGTGATTGCCGGGTTGAGGCTTCACAGACCGGTGACGGTGCATACCTGGCTGCTCCAACCGCCAGCCAGACCATTGCGGTTGGACGACGAAACCACACCTTGGCTTTCTCGACCACCTCGCAAAACATCACTGCCAAGACTTTTGGTGATCAGGCATTCGTGCTCAGTGCTAACTCCACTGAGCCAGAGGCACAGGTGGCCTTCACGCTCTCGCCACAAACCACCAACGATGCTTGTTCGGTCTTCAGCACTGGACTGGTTTTGGTGTTGAACGTCGGTGATTGTGTGATTGAGGCGTATTCGACTCAGACCCAAGCACTAGCTGCGGCATCAACCATTTCTAAGCGCATTGAGATTCGCGCAGATAAAGCCTCTGCACCATTTATCACCTCGGTTGCGATGGGTAATCTCTCGATCACCGCAGGCTTTACGCCTCCGAGCTACATTGGTGGTTCCTCGGTATCGGCATACTCGATAGTCGCAATTGACCAGACCGCAAACAGCACCACCGAGGTTTCGGATAGCTCTTGTGGCACAAACTTGGTAAACGGTCAGATTTCTTGCCGAATCATGGGTCTTGAGAATGGCAAGAGCTACAAGATCAAGGTCGCTGCCATCAATGGCGCTGGCGAGGGTGAATTCTCAATTCTCAGCCCTTCCATCACGGTTGCTACCAATCCGGCTGCGGTGCAGAACCTAAGGGTGATCCAGGGCGCCAGCACCTTGGCCATTAGTTGGGAAGACCCAGACAGTCTCGGTGGTGGAACCTTTAGCTCTTACCGGGTCTATGTGAAGCGCTCCTCTACAAGCTCATACAACGCTGAGCACTACTTCAATGTCGCCAACCAAAACACCAGAAACATCACCATCTCTGCGGAGACTCCTCCGGACGGTATGACTCACCCCGGTGGGCCTGCCTTGGTGAACGGTGTGGCATATGACATCAAGGTGGTTACCGTTACTACCGCCAACACCCAGGAGCTAACTGGAAATACCGCGGTGGTGAACCAGATTCCAAGAACCGTCCCAGAGCCACCACGCTTAGCAAATGCACTGGTGGTTGCAAACAAGCTGGTGCTCACCTGGACCGCTCCACTGAGCGACGGAGGAGCCGCGGTTACCACCTATTCGGCCAGCGTTGGACAGTCGCCCTGTTTGTTCGCCGCCCCAGATGACACCTACTGTGAGATTGCATTACCAACGGCACCGGGCAATTACGTGTTCAACATCGTTGCCCAAAACGCGGCAGGTTCCAGCACCGAATTGCAAGGCACCTACACAGTCGCCGCCTTTAGCCCGCCGACGCCTCAGCAATCATCAGGCGGCAGCTCGGGTGGATCAGACATTACCGATCCTGCAAAGCCAAGCGAATCCGCTCCGGTGGTTTCTGGGATTGGCTTTGGCATAGACAAGAAGCAAATCATTATTCGTGGCTTACACCTCAAGGGAATCAAGAAGGTGCTAATCGGCAGCATCGAGGCCGTAATCATTTCTCAGACCACAGAGATGATCATCTTGCGAGCTCCTGAACTCAAAGCCGGCTCTCACGCGGTGTTCTTGCACATGAGCGACAACACGATCCTCAGATACGAAAAAGAGCTGTTTATCGAGGGTTCTAAGCCAGCTGCGACAATAACCAAGAAGCTAATGCTGAGTGGTTTCAAACCTGGAACATCGGTGCTCACCGCACAGATGAAGAAAGACCTGCTGGTTATCTTGAAGAGCAACAGGAAAAGTAAATCACTCCAGTGCATCGGTCACACCCAGGGACCGACAATCCTTAAGTCGGACGCTCGCCTTGCAATGAAACGAGCTAACGCGGTTTGTGCATTTGCCAAGCAGTCCGGCTACAAGGTGGTAGCTGCCAGCTATCAAAACAACAGGCAGTTGGGTGCGAAGTTCAGACGCGTAGACCTGGTCTTTAGCA
>JACCDM010283823.1_pt1 | contig 13348 bp, 13 predicted proteins | sample 7445851 | NCBI WGS metagenome assembly JACCDM01 (sample SAMN15323438, study PRJNA562643) | freshwater metagenome | isolation source: river surface water | place: USA:Blue River Watershed | collected 2017-08-16
ATTCGCCATCGTGGGGGTATCAAGTAACTTCTTTCTTTGCACCAACTTCACGCTTCGGATCTCCTGATGAATTTAGATATCTAGTCGATGCGCTACACCAAGCAGATATTGGTGTGATCCTTGATTGGGTACCTGCACACTTTCCTAAGGATGAATGGGCGCTAGCAAAATTTGATGGAACGGCTCTTTATGAGCATGCAGATCCTCGACTTGGCGAACATCCAGATTGGGGCACGTTGATCTTTAATTTTGGCCGCAATGAAGTCCGTAACTTTCTGGTGGCAAGTGCTCTGTACTGGCTTGAAGAATTCCACATTGATGGGCTACGCGTAGATGCCGTTGCCTCAATGCTCTACCTTGATTATTCACGCAAAGAAGGCGCATGGTTGCCCAATAAATTTGGTGGCCGCGAAAATCTAGAGGCTGTTCAGTTGCTGCAGGAAGCTACATCAACTGCGTATAAGCATCATCCGGGCATCATGATGATTGCCGAAGAATCTACCGCCTGGGGTGGGGTAACAAAAGATACATCTAGTGGTGGTTTGGGCTTCGGCTTCAAATGGAATATGGGTTGGATGCATGACACCCTCGAATATTTACAACACGAACCAGTTCACCGCATGTACCACCATAATGAAATCACTTTTTCGATTTTATATGCCTGGTCTGAAAACTTTATGTTGCCACTTTCTCATGATGAAGTTGTACATGGTAAAGGATCGCTAGTAAATAAATTCCCTGGTGATCGCTGGCAGAAACTCGCCACTCTTCGCGCGCTGTACGGATTTATGTGGGCTCATCCTGGAAAGAAATTGCTCTTCATGGGACAGGAATTTGCTCAGAATGACGAGTGGAACCAAGAAGCCGGATTGCAATGGTATTTGACGGAATTTGCAGAACATCAAGGGGTTCAAAAAGTAATCAGCGACATAAACGCTCAGTACAAAGACACCCCCGCGCTCTGGGAGAAAGATATTTCAGCTGATGGATTCCAGTGGATTGTGGGCGATGATGGTGCTGGTAATACTTTGGCATTCATTCGCTGGTCAGATAAAGGTGTGCCACTCGTGGCAGTAACTAATTTCTCACCTGTGCCCCACGAGCAGTACCAATTACGACTACCCGTTTCAGGAGTTTGGCGTGAAGTCATTAACACTGATGACTTGAAATACGGAGGCAGCGGCGTCACAAACCAGGATTTCTTGGTCGATGTCGATACAAATCTTCATGCCACGGTGCGAATTCCACCCCTTGCTACAGTTTGGTTTGAGCGAACCTAATTTATTGTTTGTGAGTCTTCCTTGAGGACATATGCAAAATACACGGAGGCAAGAAGCATTACCGTGGGAATCATCATCGCTAGAGCAATTGATCCAGTAAATTGAATAGTCCAAGCAACAATCCACTTAATGACGAAGGTAAGTACGTTATTTACAACGCCAAACTGCCCTACCGCAATAGCATTTGGCAAAGTAGAACGGCGAGTAGCAGCTCTAAAGAAACTTGGACCGATAAATGAAGAACCAAGTCCACCTAAGAAAAATGCCAGGATGAAGAGCCAGTAGGACAACCACTTGAGATCTGCTGGCAGGTGGGTTGCAATAATAATTCCGCCACCGAAACCAACCCCGCCCAGAATCGCGGCACGTTTTACCCATTCTTCAATTGGAGCATGCGGCAACAATTTGTGAATCAGCAATCGACCAAAGATCATCATCGCCGTGAAGACAATATAGGGAACGGTGCTCAAACCGGCAGAGACCTCTAGCCTGTCTTTGGTAAAGATTGTTCCCCAGTCACCAATAGCAAATTCTAAATAGATCGCACAAGCCATACCCAAGCTCACTGGCCAATCAATCCGAAAAGTTGTGAAAATCTGCTTTATTGAATATTCCGTTTCAGTGTTTGTATTAGCAGATAAAAGAACTGGGTGAAGCGTCAACACAATTGCAACCATTGCTACTACCAAGATTGAGGATAGAACCGTGATGTGCACAACTAAACTGATTCGATCAACTAAAAATCCTGAGGCGATTGCAGTCAATAGTGCACCAGCGCTCCAATAACCTGCGCTACTTGTGACAATATTCTTACCGCTTCGATCATTGAAGTGAAATGCTTGGCTATTAAGGCTCACGTGAATCGCTGTAATCCCAAAACCAAAACCTATGCTAAAAATAAAAAACGGAAGAGTCGAGGTAATATGCACGAGACAAATCAGCGAAGCAAAAAGCACAATCAGAGAAACTACTGTGACTTTCTTGACCCCTACGCGATGAATGATGTGGCCAGTTGTTAGTAGCCCAAAGAATGCACCAATAGATCCTGTACTCATCAGCGAGCCAAACGCACCGTTATCAAGCCCAAGGTTGGCTCTTACCTCTGGAAAGCGCGGTACCCACGCCATGATTCCAAATCCAAACAAGAAGAAGAGGACGTGGATTAAATTCTGTTCGCGGCGATGGCCGATATCTACTTGAGCCATCAATTAAAAGAGCGCGTTCGCTAGCTGTGCGCGGGCTTTGATCACTAAAGGATCAGCTTGATCAACGAGTGCAAATAGATCCAAGAGATGGTTCTTAACTTTCTTCTGTTCATCTCCATCGAGAACCATAATGAGGCGCAGTAGTCGTTCAAAGGCAGGCTCGAGATATCCACTCATCACTTCAATATCAGCACACTGCATCTGAATTTCAATATCTTGAGGGTGCTTCACGGCATCTTCCATAACCTTTGCGCCATCAATTCCGTGAGTGCGTGCCAACAGTTGCACTTGAGCAAGTCCCAATTTGGCATATTGATCGTTAGGTTTGCGTGCAAGTAAGCGCTTGTATGCACCTTCAGCAGTGGCATAGTCACCTTTATCTAGCGCAGCTAACGCCTCTTCTTCTTCCGGTTCTGCTTCTTCAATCGGCGCCTCACCGATTCCTTGTTGCGCAGCTAACGTTAAAATTTTTGTGATTACTTCGCGGAGCTGTGCCTCTGTCAGAGGTTGTTCCAGAAATGGGATCGCCTTACCGCCAATAAAAACTATTCCTGTTGGAATTGTTCGTACTTGTAAAGCTTGAGCGACTGGCACTTGTTCTTCAACATTAACGTGTGCTAATACCCACTTACCTTGGTCATCGCTCTCAATCTTTCCTAAAGAGCGCAACATCGTTACTGAATCCGCAGATCGAGGGGTCCAGCAGAGAATGACGACTGGCTTCTTTTCTGAAAGGGGAAGAATCTCTTGCTGTAAATTCTGCGCTGAAACCTCAAGTCCTGGCATTGGGGTCGAAGTATCTGCGGGTGGCTTTCCCAGTGAACTCAAATCAACTGCTTGTGAGAAATTTGGCGGTAGCGTCATCTATCTTTCCTCACGCCTTAATCATGCCATCTTTACGTACATCTACGCCAGAAACACGACGATAAGGCAGCACCTCTGCAACGTAGGACTTGGCAGCAAATTCCAATCCCACATCATGTCCAGCTTTCTCGCTTAAATACCAGCGATGCTCCAAAACTTCATGGAAAAATTGAGCAAGTTCAATTCTTCCTTCCAATTGCGGTGGAATCAGATTCACCGTTGGTCTGAAAACTTCATCCAGCCATCGTTTAGCAGATTCGCTGACAGGTGGTTTTGGAGTTTTTTCACGCCCACGATATCGGTCAAATGATGCAAGCAATCGCTTTGCTTGTAATTCTTCAGTCTCAAGACCCATGAGTTCTCGAAGACGATTCTTGTGATAGCCAGCTGCAACCAGCTTCGGTTGAAAGATAAGTTTTTCTTTGCCATCACTTTCTTGAACAACGACTGAAACTTCTTCCACTGCAAATCCCAAATCGTGCAGCTGACGCATCGCACGTTCTACGGCATGGCGATCTTTTGGATCAAGTACTTGCCGATCCTTGAGCGCGCTCCATAAGCGGTGATACCTTTTAATTAGAGCTGAACTTGCCCTGATTGGGTCCATTCCTGGATAAAGAACTCCAGAAAGTTGTAAATCTTCAAGTTCAGCTGCCACGTTGAAATGAGCAATCTCTAAATCATGTTCTCGTTGCCCATCGCTCAGAGACTTTTGAAACTCGCCAGTCTCAGCATCAACTAAATAAGCTGCAAATCCTTCGGCATCACGGCGAAAGAGAGTATTCGAAAGCGAACAATCGCCCCACCAGAATCCGAGTAGGTGCAGTCGTACAAGGAGCAGCGCCAAGGCATTAGCCATCAGCGTCACATCTTCAGCTGTAACCGTTTTGTCGCTCAAAACAACTCGATAGGGCAGAGAGTATGGAAGAAAGCGAGTCACCAGCGCGCAGGGAAGCTCTTCCCCGTTGTCATCGGTACGTCCTTCAATTACCGCAATGGACTGCACATTTGGCGCATCTAGATGAGTCAGCTCGCGCAGAATCTTGTATTCACGATTAGCAAACTCCGAAACCGTCTCTTTGACTGCATAAACCTCAGAGTCAGGATCATCTGTCGACCTCACTAATCGCACGATGTGGCGTGAAATTCCTCGTTTTTCGGCTAACAACGGATCTTCGGGCCATTCTTCGAGGGCAATATTCCATGGAAGACCAGTGACCGCGGCAATTTCTTCACCGAGTCCAGTAATCCGTAGCGCCATAGGTCATATTCTCTCGCACGCTTTACAATAAATCATGGCCATTTCAGACCGCATCAAGAAAAAAACAAAGGAATCCGTCACACTTACTGATTTTGGAGCCGCTGGAGCACCAATTGACCGAGGACATCCCTTTTACTTCGGGTTTGTAGCAACAATCGGTGCACTCACCGCATTTGTACTAATGCGTGCACTGGCAAGTGCAAGTCAGGTATTTGTTTTGATTTTAGTTGCTCTATTCCTGGCCACTGGTCTTAACCCTGCAGTAGAAGCGCTGCGACGTCGAGGCTTATCTCGGACAAGCGCAGTCTCAATTATTTTTTCAGCAGTTCTTATCATGGTCATTATATTTGGCGCTCTCATCGTTCCACCACTTGTTTCACAAGGAACTCACTTAATTGAGAATGCTCCAATTCTTCTTGATAATCTCAAAAACAATGCGACTATCGCCTCAATTAATGATCAATACAAAATCATTGATACTCTTCAAAATAAATTAGATTCAGTCACAGCAGATGGAACTTTATTGTTCACAGCATTTGGTGGAGTTATTGGGGTTGGCAAGAGCGTTTTATCAGGAACATTCACCGCTCTCACTATCTTGGTCTTGACGCTATATTTCATTACCTCGCTCCCGCAGGCCACAGAACTCGGACTCAAACTAGTTCCTGCGAGTCGTCGTCCACGCGTTGCTGCACTTACCGATGCGATCATCGCTCGCGTTGGCGCCTTCGTTGGCAGCCAGATTTTGATTTCATTTCTTGCCGCGCTCTTCATGACTCTGTTCGGGGCGGCCCTTGGACTGCCATCCCCCGTTGCCATCGGAATTATTATCTTTATCTGCGGGCTTGTTCCACTGATCGGACACTTTATCGGTGCGACGATTTTTACGATTCTGGCACTTACTCAATCAGTTGCGATAGGTGTTATTGGTTTTATTGGTTATGTCGTTTATGTTCAGATTGAAAATTACGTCTTGACGCCTAAAGTAATGAAACGAAATCTCAATGTTCCCGGGGCTGTCACAATTATTTCAGCGCTGATTGGCACATCTCTCTTGGGGCTCGTTGGTGGATTACTTGCAGTCCCAGTTGCTGCTTCAATTATTTTAATACTTGAAGAAGTTGTCTTTCCTCGCGCAGAACGCTCTTAAAGCTCAGTTGGAAGAGGCAAGCGGTCAGGTGCAACTACCTGCGTAATCTCAGTCAGAACCCTGTGGACCATCGGTTCGCCAACCCATAAATGCTTGGCTCCGGTTACTGCAATGAGTTTAACTTGTGGAATTACTGCAAACCGTTCCTTTGCAGCTGCTGGTTTTAGGTAGTCATCATGTTCAGGGATAAGTGCAGTAATTGGTCTGCCATCTCGTGCCCAGAATTCCAAATCACCATCAACAATATCTAACAATGTGGGGCTTAAAAGTATCAACCCCTGAATGCGCGGATCGCGTGCATGGCTGATTGCAATGCTTGTTCCAAAAGACCAGCCAACAACCCAAAGTTTTTCTAACTTGAGTACTTCAAAACAGTAGCGAACCATCGCTTCTACATCGAATTTTTCCGAACGGCCTCTGTCGTAAGAACCAGTACTGGTACCTGCTTCACTTGTCGTGCCCCGAGTGTTAAAGCGCACAACAGTAATTCCTGCCATTGCAGGAAGGCGGTTAGCGGCTTTTTTATAGACATGGCTATCCATCATCCCGCCACCAGTTGGGTTGGGGTGGCAACAGAGAATTGCTGCAGTCGGGTTGGCTAATGGGGCGCTGACTTCTGCAACTAAAGTTTGGCCGTCTTCAGTTGTGACGGTAAAAGGGGTGCGTAGTGCGGGAAGTACGGTGCTGGGGCGGATTGGTTCCGACATGGTTGCAGTCTAGTCTTGGCTTATGAATCCAACCAACGTGGCAACATTTGATTCGCTCAATCCGGTAACTTCGCAAGTTATTGCAGCACATCCTGTAACTGATGAAGCTGGTGTTAAAGCTGCAGTTGCAGCGGCCCGAGTTGCTGCAACACAATGGCGGGAAATCGGATTCAGTGGCCGTAAAAAAGTTCTCCTTAAATGGAGCACCTACTTGATGGAAAATGTTGATGAACTTGCTGAATTGGTTTCACTAGAAACTGGAAAACCAACGAGCGATGCAAAATTAGAGGCATCACTAGCCGCTGGCCATATCGCTTGGGCAGCGCGCCACGCTGAATCTGTGATGCGAACTTCTTATCGCTCACCAGGACTATTGATGGCAAATATGTCTGCCACGGTTGAAAGATCTCCAGTAGGAGTTGTTGGAGTCATTGGCCCATGGAACTACCCTGTCTTTACGCCACTTGGTTCTATTGCTTATGCGCTAGCAGCAGGTAATACCGTTGTTTTTAAGCCAAGCGAATACACGCCGGGTGTTGGTGAATATCTAGCAAAGACATTTCTTGATGCCACTCTCTATTCAGATGTCTTTATCTGCGTCACGGGACTTGGCGAAACCGGAAAATACTTGTGTGAAAGTGGCGTAGATAAATTGGCATTTACAGGTTCCACTCGAACAGCCAAGATTGTTGCCGCAACATGCGCATCGCATATGACCCCCGTTGTTCTTGAGTGTGGCGGCAAAGATCCTGTTATTGTCGCGCACGATGCAGATATTGCTCGCGCTGCTGATGCAACAGTATGGTCTGCATTTTCAAACGCTGGCCAGACCTGTATCGGTGCTGAACGCGTCTATGTTGATGCTCGAGTTGCGGACAAATTTATCGAAAAAGTGCTGGAGATTGCCCAAAACATTAAGCCAGGAGCTCCTGGATTTGGGAAATACGGTCCCACCACTATGCCAAAGCAGATTCCCATTATTCAAAGCCATATCGATGACGCTATCGCTCGAGGTGCCACAGTTTTGTTGGGCGGATCGCATTCAGTGAAAGCTCCATTTGTGGAACCAGTTGTTCTCTGTGATGTCCCTGAGGATTCAATCGCCATGACAGAAGAGACTTTTGGTCCAACGATTGCAATCAATCGCGTCCAAACAATGGCGGAGGCAATTGAGCTATCTAATGCCACCCGTTATGGGTTAGGAGCATCGGTCTGGTCTAAACGTCGCGGAAAGCAGATTGCCTCACAACTACACACCGGTATGGTTGCCATTAACTCCGTTATTTCCTTTGCCGCAGTTGATTCGGTGCCATTCGGTGGCGTTAAAGATAGCGGTTATGGCCGCATTCATGGACCTGAAGGAATTCTAGAATTTACATATCCACGTACTGTTGTGCGCGCTCGTTTTCAATTACCAATTGCGTTTACCAGTTTCAAACGTTCTGCACGCAGCGACAAATTAATTGTCGCTGTTACCAAGCTTTTGAAGGGCCGCTTTAGTTAATCAGTAACGAGGCGCGTTACGAGTTCTTTCGGTACGTGGTCTTCTGTTATTTCGCTTAGACCAACATGCGTTGTGCCAATGGCGACGATTCTCTTCATCTCCATCGAGCCAAGCAACCGTGTGTGGTGTTGCCATCGGTATTAATTGATCACAACCTGGGCAGCGATATGGTTTATTTGCAGAAGAACCTGTTAATTTTCTTACAATCCATAAACCATTCTCATCTTCTTCAAAACTTTGATTGGAAGGATTGAGGGGGCGATCTTCGCCACTGTTTTTTGGCCTACGATTTTTAGGGTAGTTCTTACGTGGGCTCATGGCGCTATTTTCTCGCACTTTTGCAGCGTATGTGGCAAGGTAGCCGTATGAGCACCGTTATTAGCGTCGCTGGCCTCAAGAAGAGCTACGGCCAAACGCACGCGGTCAACGGGATTGATCTTGAGATATCTCGAGGCGAAATTTTTGCTTTATTGGGGCCAAATGGCGCGGGCAAAACCACCACCGTCGAAATTCTCGAAGGTTTTCGCAATCGAGATGCCGGTGAGGTCAGAGTTTTAGATTTTGATCCTGCCACGAAAGGTAGCGCAGCCCGATCTTGGCGCGATCGCATCGGAATAGTTTTGCAATCTACCGAAGATGCTGGAGATCTGACGGTGTTTGAGTCGGTTTCGCACTTTTCTAAATACTATAAATCACCCAAGAACCCTCGTGAAGTTATCGAATTAGTTGGACTTACCGAGAAGGCTGATTCTTTGGGGCGAACTCTCTCCGGTGGTCAGCGTCGCAGACTTGATGTGGCACTTGGAATCATCGGCAGCCCTGAATTGATCTTTCTTGATGAACCCACCACTGGCTTTGATCCTGAAGCTCGTCGCGCATTTTGGACGCTCATTCGCGATCTTCGCGACGAAGGTGCAACTATTTTATTGACCACTCATTATCTTGATGAAGCTGAAGCTCTTGCAGATCGAGTTGCTGTGATTAATCATGGACAGATAGTTGAAATTTCAACTCCCGAGCACTTAGGTGGCCGTGCAACATCACTTGCAACAGTTTCTTGGCACAAAGGTAGTCACTCTCTTTGAAAAGAGTGAAAACCCGACCGCTTTGGTGGCCCAACTTGCAACTCGCTTCGGTGGTGAAGTTCCTGAATTAAGTGTGAAGCGGGCTTCTCTGGAAGACATCTACCTCGAAATGATCGGAGGCGCTCATGAGTAAGCCAACAGCGCTCTCGATTGGTTTGCAACGTGGTGGATTAGAGATCCGACAATTTATGCGGCAACGCGAATCTGTAGTTTTCACCATGTTATTTCCACTCATTCTGCTGGCAATTTTTGGTTCAGTTTTCTCCAATGAGATCGCCGAAGGCGTCACTTTTAGCCAGTATTTCGTCGCTGGAATGATTGCTTCCGGTTTAGTAAATACGGGATTTCAGCAGTTAGCCATCATGATCCCGATGGAGCGCGATTTTGGGACTTTAAAACGCTTACGAGGCACACCTATGCCAGCAAGTAGTTACTTCATCGGAAAATCAATATTGGTAACAGTCAGCATGTTGATTCAAGTCTTTCTACTTCTCGCGGCCGGGGTCGCCTTCTTTGGGGTAAATCTGCCCACTACTGCCGATAAATGGCTGATACTCCTTGCACTGCTTGTGCTGGGAAGCGCCTGTTCAACTATTTTAGGAATCGCTTTTTCAAACGTTCCAAAGAGCGGCCGAGGTGCGTCAGCAGTTGTCTCACCTGTAGTCATCGTTCTGCAATTCTTTAGCGGCGTCTTCTTTATCTTCACTGATTTGCCACAATGGATGCAACAGGTTGCCGCAATTTTTCCTTTGAAGTGGATGACACAAGGTGCGCGTTCTGTATTTCTGCCAGATACCTTTGCAGCACGTGAAGTCGCAGGTTCGTGGGAGACAGGTCGTACCTTTGCAATCATTGGTGCTTGGTTAGTGGTTGGACTCATCTGGGCAATCCGTAGCTTTAAATGGGAGCGACGTTGAAAAAGATTTCTCTCGTTCTTGCAATCGCTTTTTCGTTATCAGCTGGCAGCGCTGTCGCCGCGACTAAAACCCCTACTCCAACTGCCAAAGCAACTGCCAAAGCAACTGCCAAAGCAACTGCAAAGCCGACCTCGAAGCAAACTGTTAGCGCATCTCCTACGATTTCCGCTTCTGCTAAGCCCACAATAAAACCGAAACCGAAGCCGAAGCCGAAGAAACCTGTGCGCAAGACTCCTTCCCCAAAACCAACATGGCCTCCTGCCAATTTTGCATTTGAATCTGGTGTCTATGCCAAAGTTCCTAGTAGTAAAGAGTTAATTGGAATTCTCTCTGCGCGGACCACTTTAGCTTCACAAGTTGAGGCATGTACCAAATTTGTCTGCGGCGCTGTATTAGTAGCCTCCGAAGCTGGCTGTCGCTGGTGGGAGGTCAATTCAAAGGTTTATGCACAAAATCGCAGCGCTATTGGCTCATTGCAAACAATTTCTGGAGCATCGAAGCCAAAGGAGATTAAGACCATCATCTTGATTTCACCTGATGCTCTGGAATCACTGGAATACATCTCAAGTATTGAGGTTGTCTGCCATCAAGAACAGAAACCAGAAGGTTATCCCTCAGTCACCTTCACAAAGGTAGATGCTTGATGTTAGGCGGAGTAAATAATCATCTCTTCTTTATGAGTTTGGCAGGATTTCCTGTTGTTCTATTTCTGATTTTAATTTTAAAGTGGGCCACCACTCCCGGTAAATCTCTCATTGCGCGACGCGCCCAACAAGGTGGCGAGGGAGATTACGGATCACTCGTGCCAGTTGCCAGCCCTGGTAACCATATTGAGGGTGAAATTCTCCGCCAACAATTACTTGCAGTGGGAATTCGAGCAACTCTGACTCAGACCAATGATGGTCCACGCATCTTTGTCTTTCCAGAAGAAGAGAGCGCAGCCAAGGCGCATCTCAATAGCTTTTCTTAGCGATTAGCTCCAGGTACCCAGAGTTGATCGCCGATTCCCTTATTGGCATGGCGAGCAAGAACGAAGAGCAAATCTGAACAGCGGTTGAGGTACTTGGCTGTCAGTGGGTTTACACCTCCGCCAAATGCATGAATAGCTGCCCAAGTACGACGTTCTGCGCGTCGCACAACAGTGCGAGCAACATGTAGATGAGCAGCAGCTGCAGTACCAGATGGCAATACGAAAGAACGTAACGCCTCTAAATCTGCATTGTATTTATCAATCTGCTCTTCCAAATAAGTAATTTGAGATTCAAGAACGCGAAGTGGTTCAAATGCTGGCGAATCAACAACAGGAGTACAAAGATCTGCACCCACATCGAAAAGGTCGTTCTGAATTCGCACTAATAGCGCGCGTACTTCTTCTGTTAATTCATCAGTAGATAAGACAACTCCTATGGTTGAGTTTGCTTCATCAACAGTTGCATATGCTTCAAGACGTGGATCATTCTTGGAAGTGCGGCTCATATCCCCTAGTGAGGTAGTGCCGTCATCGCCAGTCTTTGTATAAATACGCGTTAAATTAACCATGTCCGTAGCCTATAAGTAGTATTCGGATATGGCATCATCGAAAGCGGAAGGGTTAGACCGCTTCAGAATCATTGGCGGATGCCGCCTCCAGGGTGAAGTCCATGTCACAGGGGCTAAGAATTCAGTTCTCAAATTGATGGCAGCTTCGTTGCTGGCCGTCGGCACCACAACTATCCGAAATGTTCCGGATATCGCCGATGTTGACATCATGGCCGATCTGCTAACTCGCCTTGGTTGCACGGTAGCGCGCAACGATGCAATCATCACAATTGAAGTCCCTGAAAATCCACTGCATCGCGCAGATTATGACTTAGTGCGCAAAATGCGCGCCTCAATAAATGTATTGGGTCCACTTGTTGCGCGTGTAGGTCAAGCAGAAGTTGCGCTTCCCGGTGGCGACGCAATTGGATCTCGTGGCCTTGATTTTCATATCAAGGGTCTTGAATCTCTCGGTGCAAAAGCGCGCGTTGAACACGGCTACGTAATCGCAGAAGCACCTCACGGCTTAGTTGGAACTGCCATTGAATTAGATTTTCCATCCGTTGGAGCTACTGAAAATTTAATGACCGCTGCGGTCTTGGCAAAAGGAACAACCGTCATCGAAAATGCTGCACGCGAGCCCGATTTAGTTGATCTTGGAGATTTTCTCAAAGGAATGGGTGCCAAAATTGAAGGGCTTGGTTCACCAACAATCACTATCTACGGTGTAAAAGAACTTAAGCCAACCGATCACACAACTATTACCGATCGCATTATCGCCGGCACTTGGGCCTTTGCAGCTGCCATGACACAAGGTGACATCACTATTCATGGTGGGCGTGCTGATCATATGGAGGTCATGCTCGAAAAATTAACTTCGGCCGGCGCCATCATTACCTCAACCCATAACGGTATTCGCGTTCAAATGAACCAACGTCCAAAGGCTATTGATGTAGCAACCCTGCCTTATCCAGGATTCGCCACAGATTTACTCCCTTTTATTATCGGGATGAATTCGATTGCAGAGGGCCATTCCATCGTCACGGAAAATGTCTTTGAATCGCGCTTTATGTTCGTCAACGAACTCATGCGTTTAGGCGCACAAATAACGGTAGATGGGCATCACGCCTCTATCGACGGAATCCCACAACTTTCGGGGGCACCTGTAGAAGCTACAGATATTCGTGCAGGTGCAGGACTTGTGCTGGCAGCTTTAGTTTCTGAGGGAGAAACAACTGTCGATGGGGCATTCCACATCGATCGCGGATATCCCAAATTTGCGGAGGATTTAGTAAAACTCGGCGCCAGAGTTGTCAGAGAATAAACTTCAAATTAGTTAATCGACAGATTCGGTAAGAATTGAAACGCGATCGTTAGAGACTGACAAGAAGCCGCCACGAACTTGGAATTCTTGTGTACTTCCGTCGGTGCCTTTGATGCTGACGGCACCATCGACTAGTACGCCAAATAGAGGTGTGTGACCTGGAAGAACTCCGAGATCACCTTCGGTGGTGCGGGCAGAGACAAATGTTGCCTCGCCCGACCACACCTTCTGTGATGGCGATACTAGTGCGACGTGAAGTGCCATGATTTAGTTCTTTGCCAATTCAGCAGCCTTGCGCTCAACATCGTCGAGACCACCGCACATAAAGAATGCTTGTTCTGGAATATGGTCATACTTTCCATCAGCAAGCGCTTCGAATGCTGCGATTGTTTCGCTGAGCGGTACGAAAGATCCGTCGATTCCAGTAAAGACCTTTGCCACGAATGTGTTCTGTGACAAGAAGCGCTGGATACGACGTGCGCGACCTACAAGAATGCGATCTTCCTCTGAAATTTCATCAATACCCAAGATAG
>JACCDM010393734.1_pt1 | contig 13345 bp, 10 predicted proteins | sample 7445851 | NCBI WGS metagenome assembly JACCDM01 (sample SAMN15323438, study PRJNA562643) | freshwater metagenome | isolation source: river surface water | place: USA:Blue River Watershed | collected 2017-08-16
CTCGGTGAGAAGTTCGGTCTGACCGTTGAACTCAGGCGGTGTTTCGCCCCGTGTGCCTTTGTAGGCCGGGTATTCGTCGGTTCTGAAAGATGATCGTGAGAGGTCGAAAGCAACTGCCATGTGCGTAGGCTGTTCAGTTTGCAAGATGTTTAGCATCATAGAGATGAATCCGTGAACCGCGTTGGTGTGCTGGCCTGATGAAGTTTTGAATGAATCAGGACTCAGCGCATAAAAAGCTCTAAATGCTAAAGAATGCCCGTCAATGAGCAGCAAGGTAGGCTTGGCAACAGCGTTCATAACGCAAGCCTAACCGTCATTCACACGCTAACTACGGAGCAAGATGTCTGAGATGAGTGCCAAGTTGTCGCCAGCCGCTGCTGAGCTAATCAAAGAGCGCGGTTTGGGAGAACTGGCCGAACGCATGGGAATCTCGTTACTTGAACTAAGCGCCGAGCGAGCTGTGGCCACGATGCCGGTTGAGGGAAACAGACAGCCTCTCGGTTTATTGCACGGTGGCGCCTATGTTGTTCTGGCCGAGACGCTCGGTTCATTCGCTGCGAACGTTTGGGCGCTTCCGCTCGATAAGTTTGCAGTTGGTATCGACATAAACGCTTCTCACACCAAATCAGCCACAACTGGTTTGGTCACAGCCACCTGCACTGCTATCAGCCTGGGTAAAACCATCACACTCCACGAGATTGCGGTAGTTGACTCATCTGGTTCGAGGCTGTCGACGATTCGAATCACTAACCTGCTTCGCGATCGCCGTTCAGAAAAATAGTTCGCTTACTCTTCTTCGGCCTTGGGCTTGTCTTGCAATTGCTCGATAACGGTTTTAGCCACCTGCGCCATGGTGAGTCGTCTATCCATTGAACTCTTTTGAATCCATCGGAACGCATCCGGCTCATCCTTGACGAGGTTTTTGCTGATCAGAAGACCCTTTGCTCTATCGACTAACTTGCGTGTCTCTAGTCGTTCGGCCAGGTCTGAAATTTCATGCTCCAGAGCGGTTAGCTGGGCGTGACGGCTGAGTGCAATCTCTATCGCAGGCAGCAGGTCATTCGGCGAAAAAGGCTTTACTACATAGGCCATTGCACCGGCCTCGGATGCTCGCTCGACAAGCTCTCGTTGGCTGAACGCGGTAAGCAGAACGACGGGAATCTTCAGGGCCGAAATCTTCTCAGCAGCCTCAATGCCGTCCATCTTCGGCATCTTGATGTCCATAACGATTACATCAGGTCGATGCTCGGTTGCGAGGGCAACGGCCGCCTCTCCATCACCAGCTTCTGCGATTACATCAAAACCGTATTCGCGAAGGGTTTCAACGATGTCCAATCGAATGATTGATTCGTCTTCTGCTACCAGTGCTGTCCGTCGCGTTTGTTCTGACATGGCTGCTACTTTATCGGATGCACGGCACAAACTCTGGCTGAAACTTTAGATAGACTTAGAAACGTTGTTTCGGCCGGAATGGCGGAACGGCAGACGCGGAGCACTCAAAATGCTTTGTCCGAAAGGGCGTGTGGGTTCGAATCCCACTTCCGGCACATAAAAAGCGGCGATCAGACTTGGTCGCCGCTTTCTTGTTTTTACTAGCGTATGTCGTAACCAGGTACTGCGACATTGAGAGCGTCGCCAACTTTGTGAACGCGCAATGAGTTTGTCGAACCCGGAATGCCCGGTGGCGTGCCAGCGACGACAACAACTTCGTCACCAATCTGGCAAAGACCCTCTCGTAGGACAATCTCGTCAACTTGGTGCATCATCGCGTCGGTGTGGGTCACTTTCTCGACCAAATATGTCTCGGAACCCCAAGACATAGCTAGACGGTTACGAGTCTCAACACTAGGTGTGAAGGCGAGAGTCGGCACCGAAGAACGAAGCCTTGAGACACGCCTAAAAGAATCCCCGCTTTCGGTGAAGACACAAACGTATTTTGATCCGAGTAGTTCAGCGATTTCAACTGCCGCCAGCGAAACTGCTCCCGAATGTGTGTGCGGACGCGTGCCAAGTGGTGGAATTCGGTCCATGCCATTTTCTTCGGTTGATTCGACGATTCTGGCCATGGTCGCAACTGTCTCAACCGGAAACTTTCCAACTGAAGTTTCACCCGACAGCATTACAGCATCCGCACCATCGAGGATGGCGTTAGCTACGTCGCTCGCCTCCGCTCGTGTCGGACGAGAGTTCTCGATCATCGATTCGAGCATCTGAGTGGCAACGATTACGGGCTTTGCCCAACGACGCGATAGTTCTACGGCGCGCTTCTGCACGAGCGGCACTTGTTCTAACGGAAGCTCAACGCCAAGGTCTCCGCGGGCTACCATTACGCCGTCAAATGCGTCGATAATCTCTTCTAGCGCTTCGACCGCCTGAGGCTTCTCAACCTTGGCAATGACGGGAAGGAACTTGCCTTCTTCCTGCATAATCTCGTGAACTCGAACAATGTCAGATGCGTTGCGGACGAACGACAGAGCAATGATGTCTGCACCAAGTTTGATAGCCCAACGAAGGTCTTCCTCATCTTTTTCGGAGAGGGCCGGAACATTCACAGCTACGCCTGGGAGGTTGATTCCCTTGTTGTTGCTGACTGTGCCTGGTACCTCAACCACGGTAGTAACCGTAGTCGCAGTCACCTCAGTGGCTCGTAGCCCGACCTTTCCATCGTCAATAAGTAGCTGGTCGCCGACACTAACGTCGCCGGGAAGCCCCTTGAAAGTGGTTCCACAGATGTTGACATCACCTTGAACGTCTTCAATGGTGATTTTGAAAGTCGCGCCTTTTTCAAGCATTACAGGTCCGTCAGCAAAGCGCCCGAGTCGAATCTTTGGCCCCTGAAGGTCAACTAAAATTCCAACTGCCTTGCCGGTGTCAGCAGCGGCCTTCCGTACATTGTTGAAAACCTCTTCGTGCACATCGTACGAACCATGACTCAGGTTCATTCGTGCGACGTCTACACCTGCTTCGATGACGGCACGAATTTGCTCGTAACTCGAAGTAGCTGGTCCAAGTGTCGCGACAATCTTTGCGCGTCTCATCATTTCCTCATTCTTGTTCTTGGTCTATTCAGACCCCGAGCGACTATTTCAGCTGTAAACCGAAATAGGCAGGTCGGTTGGCTTTACCGGAGCAGGTAGCTCCGTACTTCCTTCTAGGTGCTCATCTATCGCCGCCGCAGCCGCTCTTCCTTCAGCGATGGCCCAGACGATCAGGCTTTGGCCTCGACCAGCATCACCAGCAACGAACATCCCAGGAATGTTGGTTTCCCAACGAGCATCGCGGTTTATGTTGCCACGAGAGTCGACGGTTGCCTGTGCTTGCTGTTCCAGCGTGTCGCTTTCCGCACCGGTAAAACCAAGTGCCAAAAGCACCAAATCGGCTTGCATAATCTGCTCAGTGCCCGGTTTCGGTACTCTTTTGCCGTTTACAAACTCTGTTTCGGCAACCTTAATTCCCGTAACCTGGCCATCCTTACCCACAAATGCGACTGTGGAAGCTAGATATTTTCGCTCGCCAAATTCTTCGTGAGCGCTTGCAACTTCAAAGAGGGTTGGGAAGGTTGGCCACGGCTGGTCGTCGCGGCGCTCGGTGGCTGGCTGCGTTCCGATAGCCAATGTAGTAACCGAAGCGGCACCTTGTCTTGTAGCGGTGCCTAGGCAGTCAGCTCCGGTGTCGCCACCACCCAGAATGACTACGTGCTTGCCCTTGGCGGAAATTTGGTCGGCTACAGAATCTCCGGCGACAACTTTGTTCGACTGCGTCAAATACTCCATTGCGAAGTGCACGCCGGAGAGGTCACGGCCCTCAACGGGTAAGTCTCGGGGTTTAGTTGCACCCGTGGCGATTAGAACTGCGTCGAAGCGGCTGTGCAACTCTTGCCAGGTGATGTCTTTTCCGATTTCTACGCCGGTCCTGAACCTAGTTCCCTCTGCCTCCATCTGTTTAATGCGGCGCTCCAGGTGAATCTTCTCCATTTTGAAATCTGGGATGCCGTACCTAAGTAGCCCACCTATTCTGTCTTCGCGTTCATAAACAGCAACGGTGTGACCGGCGCGAGTCAATTGTTGCGCAGCTGCCAGTCCAGCCGGTCCTGAACCAACTACAGCAACGGTTTTACCGGTTAGTCGTTCTGGCTGGTGGGGCTGAACAAAACCGTTATCGAAAGCGTCATCGATAATCGACACCTCGATCTCCTTGATAGTCACCGCTGGCTGATTGATGCCGAGAACACAAGCACTCTCACAGGGAGCTGGGCAGAGTCGACCGGTGAACTCAGGAAAGTTGTTTGTCTTGTGGAGGCGTTCAATGGCCGCTTTGTTGTCTCCGCGCCAGGTCAGGTCATTCCACTCGGGAATCAGGTTTCCTAGTGGACATCCTTGGTGGCAAAAAGGCACACCGCAGTCCATGCAGCGCGAAGCCTGAGCCGTGATCACACCCTTGTCGCGGCGCTCGTAAACCTCCTTCCAGTCGAGAATTCGAACTGGCACTGGTCGACGAGCAGCAGTTTCACGGTTGGTAACTTTGAGAAATCCACGTGGGTCAGCCATTGGTAACCTCCAAGATTTTCTTCCATGTTTCTTCGCCGTCAGGGTTCAAACCTGATGAAACCGCCTTGTCGCGCACTTCAAGCACGTTTGCGTAGTCGCGCGGGAGCACCAGGGTGAAGTCACTTGATACGTTCTCAAAGTCACTCAGTAGACGTTCTGCAAGCAGTGAACCTGTGGATTTTTGGTAGTCGTGCAGCACTGAAAGGAGAAGCGCTTTGGACGATTCATCTAGCTCAAGAAGTTTTAGCTCCTTGTTAGCTAGGGCTTCTGGGTTGATTCTGTCGGCACGTAGCTTATAAACAAAAGCCCTACCACCAGACATGCCCGCACCGAGGTTACGACCAGTCTTACCGAGTATTACCGCTATGCCTCCGGTCATGTACTCGAGAGCGTGATCCCCCACACCCTCGACGACCGCTGTTGCACCAGAGTTTCGAACTAAGAAACGCTCGCCCACAATTCCTCGAATGAAGATTTTGCCGCTTGTGGCTCCATAGCCAATTACGTTGCCGGCAATGATGTTTTGTTCTGCCGCATAACTGCTTGAGCGGTCGGGGCGAATGCTTATGTGACCGCCCGAGAGACCCTTACCTACGTAGTCGTTAGCGTCACCCTCGAGGCTGAGTGTTATGCCACTTGGAACAAATGCCCCAAATGATTGGCCGGCTGCCCCACGGAGTCGAATGTCAATGGTGCCTTCGGCAAGCCCCGGCTCTCCGTATCGCTTCGTTACCTCGTTACCTAGTAATGTGCCGACAGCCTGGTCGACGTTTGAAATAGGTAGCTCGATGGTGACTCTCTGTGCATCTTCAAGTGCTCTGGTGGTGAGTTCCAGCAACTTGAAATCGAAGTGTTTTTCGAGTTCATGGTCTTGACTGATGACTCGGCGTCGAGGTGAATCCGCCGGAACACTAGGAGCGGCGAGAATCGGTGTTAGGTCGAGCCCGTCTGCCTTCCAGTGGGTTATGGCACGGTTCACATCTATCAATTCGCTTCGACCGATTGCCTCATCGAGACTACGGAAGCCAAGTGCTGAAAGATACTCTCGAACTTCTTGCGCCAAGAATTCAAAGAAATTCACCACGTGATCAGCCTGGCCGGTGAAACGCTCTCTCAGCACGGGGTTCTGGGTTGCCACACCAACAGGGCAGGTATCTAGGTGGCAAACGCGCATCAAAATGCAACCAGAAACGACCAGTGGAGCGGTGGCAAAACCGTACTCTTCAGCGCCCAGCAAAGCCGCGATTATGACATCACGACCGGTCTTCATTTGCCCATCAACCTGGACCGATACTCGACCTCGAAGGCCATTTACCATCAGCGTTTGCTGAGCCTCGGCTAAACCAAGCTCCCAAGGAGTTCCGGCGTGCTTGAGCGAGTTCAGTGGTGAGGCGCCGGTACCACCATCAAAACCAGAAACCAGGATGACGTCGGCTTTGGCCTTGGCAACCCCCGCGGCTACTGTGCCGATACCAACCTGACTCACAAGCTTCACGTGAACGCGAGCCTCTCGGTTCGCGCGCTTTAGGTCGAAAATTAGCTGCTTGAGGTCTTCTATCGAGTAGATGTCGTGGTGAGGTGGTGGTGAAATGAGTCCTACACCAGCAGTGGCATGACGAGTTCTCGCAATCCAGGGGTAAACCTTGTTTGGCGGTAACTGGCCACCCTCGCCGGGCTTAGCGCCCTGAGCCATTTTGATCTGGATGTCGTCGGCGTGGGTTAGGTACATGCTGGTAACGCCGAATCGACCCGAGGCAACCTGCTTGATGCTGGAACGTCGGGCTGGATCTAGAAGGCGCTCAACATCTTCGCCACCTTCGCCCGTGTTCGACTTAGCCCCGAGTCTATTCATGGCGATGGCTAGTGTTTCGTGGGCCTCAGGCGAAATCGAGCCGTAAGACATTGCCCCGGTCGAGAATCGCTTGACGATCGAAGATATTGGCTCGACCTCATCAATAGGAACCGGAGGCCTAACGCCTTCCCTTAGCGTGAAAAGCCCACGAAGAGTCATCAGACGTTCGGCTTGGTTATCTACCGAAGCTGTGTACTGCCTAAAGATGTCCATGCTCTTACTCTTGGTGGCATGTTGAAGTTTGAAGATGGTCTCCGGGCTGAACAGGTGGGGTGCACCGTCTCGTCGCCATTGGTACTCACCGCCGGTTTCAAGTGCGGTGTGTGGGTTCGTTGCCCTGTCAAGCGGGTATGCCGTCTTGTGTCGAGACGCAATCTCCGAGTGAATCACTTCGATACCAATTCCCCCGAGTTGGCTAACGGTTCCTGTGAAGTAGGTGTCGACGAATTCTTGACTTAGACCGATAGCCTCAAACACTTGCGCACCCGAGTACGACGACACCGTGGATATGCCCATCTTCGACATGATCTTGAGAACACCTTTGCCAAGACCTTTGATGAGGTTGGCGTGAGCCTTCTTGACTGTTAGACCGGCTAGTTCACCAGTGAGAACCATCTGCTCGACGGATTCCATGGCCAGGTATGGGTTGATCGCGGCAGCCCCATAACCAATCAGTGCAGCAACGTGGTGAACCTCGCGCACGTCTCCGGCTTCAATCACGAGCCCCAAACGTGTTCTGTTACCAGTTCTAATCAGGTGGTGATGCACCGCTGAAGTCAGTAGTAAAGAAGGGATTGGAGCGAGGTCGCGATTGCTGTCACGATCGCTAAGAATCAGGTAGGTGACGTCGTTAGCGATTGCTGAATCAACCTCTTCAAAAATTTCACGGATGCGCGCGGCGAGACCCTCGGCACCAGCATCCAGGCGGTAAAGACCCTTTATCGTTTGCGATTTGCCCACGCCTGGCTTGGCTTCGATGTGCTTTATTTTGGCTAGTTCGTCATTGTCCAGCACTGGAAAATCGAGCGAGATTTGCTGAGCGTGCTCTGGTGTTGCGGTAAGAAGATTTCGCTCGGGTCCTAGACCGGTACCGAGAGAGGTCACGACTTCTTCACGGATGCTGTCCAGCGGCGGGTTCGTCACCTGGGCAAATTGCTGAACAAAGTAATCGAACAAGACGCGAGGTCGATCGCTGAGTGCCGCAATCGGTGTGTCTGAACCCATCGCACCGATTGGTTCTGCTCCACTGCGCGCGATTGGCGCTAAAAGAATGCGCAGATCTTCTTCTGTGTAACCAAAAGTGCGCTGTCTGCGGTTGACCGAAGCAGAGGTATGTGCGATGTGCTCTCGTTCAGGCAGGTCTGCAAGCTCGATACGGTTCTCTGCCAACCAGGTTCCCCAAGGCTCGAGCGCGGCGACTTCGGCTTTTATTTCTTCATCGTCGATTAGCCGACCGTTGACTGTGTCGGCGAGAAACATTTTGCCCGGCTGTAGGCGACCCTTTCGGACGATTTTTGCGGGGTCAATGTCGGCCACGCCGATCTCTGAGGCCAGAATAACCAGCCCATCCTCGGTAACCACATAGCGACCAGGTCGCAATCCGTTGCGGTCAAGGGTTGCACCGACGAGAGAGCCATCGGTGAAAATGACGGCAGCAGGTCCATCCCACGGCTCCATAAGCATTGAGTGATAATCGTAGAAATTCTTCCGGGCCTCGTCCATGTCAGTGTGGTTTTCCCAAGCCTCAGGAATCATCATCATCATGGCGTGAGGCAGGCTGCGACCACCAAGGTAGAGCAATTCGAGAACCTCATCAAAAGAAGCTGAGTCTGAGCCGCCGGGAGTAACAATCGGCAAGAGCGGCTTTAGGTCACCCAGTGCCTCGCTGGCGAGCTGTGAGGATCTAGCCGACATCCAGTTTCGATTGCCTTTTACCGTGTTGATTTCACCGTTGTGGGCAATGAGTCTGAATGGATGTGCGAGCGGCCAAGAGGGAAAAGTGTTCGTCGAGAATCGCGAGTGAACAAGAGCCAGCGTCGAGGCAAATTTTGTATCACTCAGATCTGGGTAGAACGGTTCTAGCTGAAGTGTCGTCACCATGCCCTTGTAGACAATGGTTTTGGACGAGAGTGATGGATGGTACGCGCCGAGAGTTGATTCAGAGCGTTTACGGAGTCTGTACAGCGCTCGTTCTAAGGCAATTTCCCGCTGTTCACCCGTCACGAAAACCTGCACGATCGTGGGCATCGCGTTTCTAGCTAGGTCACCTAAGACGGATGGGTTGACAGGGACTTCGCGCCAACCAATGACGGCAAGATGTTCATCTTTTGCCAATGCTTCAAAACCGGCTTGGAAGGCCTGGTAATCGGTCTCAGTGTCAAGAAACACTAATCCAGCGCCATAGGCTCCACGCGCAGGCAAGGGGAAGTCGACGTTTGACGCAAGAAATTCATGTGGAATCTGGGTGAGAATCCCCGCGCCGTCGCCTGTACCGGCATCAGAGCCAACCGCACCTCGGTGCTCTAGGTTTCGCAGGGCGTTTAGAGCAGTCTCGACGATGTCGTGACCTGGCGTGCCGCGCAGAGTGGCAACCATTGCCAAGCCACAAGCGTCTCGATCGCGGCTAGGGTCGTACAAACCGTGAGCCGCTGGCGCTGTTGAAAAGCGCTCGAATGGCGATACGGGCATGTTGAACTCCTAACGACTGATCGTAGGGACAACCTTGGCCCATCACTAACGCGATCAAATAACCGCGACTTGTACTGCTGCTGAAAAAGTTTATCTCAGTCTAGGCTTTTTCAACCTCTGGTTGTGGCTTGGATGTGTACACCGATTCCTCGACACCTGGGTGGCGCTTGCGAGACCAGATGATCAGGGCTATGCCGATGATTACGCCAACTACGGCGCTCCACTGGTTTGTTCTGAGGCCTAAGAAGACGTCGCTCGGGTCGATGCGCAAATCTTCAATCCAGAAGCGTCCGACCGAGTAGTAGATGAGGTAAGCAGCGAACATGCGCCCCCAACGCAGATTTACACGTCGCTCTAGCAAGATCAAGATAACAACACCAGCTACAGACCAAAGGAACTCGTAGAAAAAGGTTGGGTGGAAGGTTTGCTCAGTCAGCCATCCTGACGGAATCGCTGGGTTTGGTGCATCTATTTGAATGGCCCAGGGTAGATCGGTCGGTTTGCCAAAAAGTTCCTGATTGAAATAGTTTCCCCAGCGACCGATGGCTTGTGCCAACAGCACGGCAGGTGCAAGTGCGTCTGCTACCGAGAGGAGTTTGAGATTGGCTTGACGTGCCGCTAGGTAAGCCCCCAAGACTCCGAAGATCAGGCCGCCATAGATCGCCAGGCCGCCTTCCCAGACGTAAAGAATTTTCAGCAGGTCTTTACCCTCGCCAACATAGTCAGTGAGGTGAGTTGCAACGTGAAATAGTCGCGCTCCGACGATTCCAAAGGGTACGGCCCAAATTGCTACGTCGAGCATTAGCCCGCTCTCGCCACCACGCTTGACCAATCGCCTGTTTGACCAGTAGACGGCAACTACGATGCCGAGCAGAATGAATAGGGCGTAGTAGTGGATGCGCGCGAAACCTAGATCAATGGTTGATTCGGGTGGGCTTGGAATTGACGCCACGAGGTTTGCAATAGTCATTTACGTCCTTTATTCATTTTGGATTCTATTTCTGCCACAGTCCGTTTTAGCTCGCCAAGACCACCTTGCTGATAGGCCTTGACGAAGACGCTCCCGATAATCGCACCATCGGCATATTCGTTAACCGCCGAAGCTTGTTCACCAGTTGAAATACCAATTCCGACGGCAACGTTTGAAGGTACATTTGTGCTGCGAACTGCTGCTACAACGCCTCTGGCAAGCGAATCTACTTCGTCTCGTGCCCCTGTTATACCCATCGTTGAGACAGCATAAACAAATCCACGGCTGAGTTCAGCGGCGTTCCTTACTCTTTTCTCCGACGAAGTTGGAGCGGCTAGAAATACTCGGTCAAGGTCGTGTTCATCGGCGGCCGCCAACCACTGTTCTGCTTCGTCTGGAATCAGATCGGGCGTAATCATGCCTGCTCCCCCAGCCTGCTTAAGAGCAGAGGCGAAGTTCTCCACTCCAAACTGCATGACCGGGTTCCAGTAGGTCATAACCAAAACCGGAATACCAGACCGTTCTGCTACTTCCTTTACCGCGTCGAAGGTCTGTCGAAGTTTGAAGCCATTTGCTAAAGCCAACTCGGTTGCTTCTTGGATTACTGGCCCGTCCATTACCGGGTCAGAGTAAGGGATTCCCAATTCGAGAATGTCCACTCCGCCTTCTGCCATCGCTACGGCCGCCTCGATTGACTCGGCCAGGGTTGGAAAGCCGAGTGGGAAGTAGCCGATGAGGGTTTCCTTGCCTTCGGCTTTGTTGGCTGCGAATTTCGCTTCTACTTTGCTCATGCTCAGTCTCCCAATAAGCCGAAATAGCGTGCCGCAGTTTCCATGTCTTTATCTCCTCGGCCACTCAAGTTGACCAGAATGGAGCTTCCTGGAGCAAGTTCCTTACCTAGCTTAAGAACTCCCGCGAGAGCGTGTGCCGTTTCAATGGCCGGGATGATTCCCTCTGTTTGGCTGAGTAGGCGAAGTGCCTGCATGGCCTCATCATCAGAGATTCCACGGTATTCGGCGCGACCCAAATCCTTAAGCCAGGAATGCTCAGGGCCGACTCCCGGATAGTCGAGACCAGCGCTAATTGAGTGGCTCTCCATGGTCTGACCATCCTCGTCCTGCAACATGTAAGAGCGTGCTCCGTGTAATACTCCCGGTTTCCCGTAGTTGAGCGTCGCAGCGTGACGTGGAGTGCCCATGCCATCGCCAGCCGCCTCAAAACCCAGTAGCCGAACATCCTGGTCATCTAAAAAGGCGTGAAAGATGCCGATCGCGTTTGAGCCGCCGCCAACACAAGCAGCTACGACTGTTGGCAAAGTTCCGTAATCGCTGAGCATTTGAGCCCTAGCTTCGGTGCCGATCACGGAGTGGAAATCGCGCACCATGGTTGGAAACGGATGAGGTCCGGCAACGGTGCCGAGTAGGTAGTGGGTGTTTTCAACGTTTGTGACCCAATCGCGAAGGGCCTCGTTGATTGCGTCTTTTAGGGTGCGGGACCCTGTTTTTACCGCAACCACCGTTGCACCAAGAAGCTTCATGCGAGCGACGTTGAGGGCTTGACGTTCGGTATCAACCTCACCCATGTAGACAACACACTCGAGCCCAAAAAGTGCGGCCGCAGTTGCGCTGGCTACTCCGTGCTGCCCAGCGCCTGTTTCGGCGATTATGCGTGTCTTTCCCATGCGCTTAGCCAGCAGCGCTTGCCCCAAAACGTTGTTGATTTTGTGCGAGCCCGTGTGATTGAGGTCTTCCCTCTTCAAAAACACGCGGATGTCTCCGGCGTGAGAGGCGAATCGTTTCGCTTCGGTGATGATGCTTGGTCTACCGGTGTAAGTTTTGTGCAGTTCTGCTAGTTCGAGAACGAAGTTGGGGTCTGCCTTAGCTGTCTGATAAGTGCTTTCGAGTTCGTCGAGGGCAGCGATAAGAGACTCGGGTACGAAACGGCCGCCAAACTCACCGAAGTAAGGCCCTACTTGTTCGCGCAGCTGAGTCATAAGTTCAATCCTAAATCGGTTATGAGTTCAAAAATTCATCGAGGCGCGATGCTGGGTCGCCGGTAACTAATGCTTCGCCGATCAAAACAACGTCTGCGCCCGCCTCTCGGTAGGCAACGACGTCCTCGACCTCGCGAACAGCGCTTTCAGCTACTTTGATTGCACCTGGCGGAAACCCGGTGACCAACTTGGCAAACAGATTTCGATCTGTCTCGAAGGTACTCAAGTCTCTAGCATTCACACCGATCAGCTTCGCACCAAGGTCGCTCGCAATCTTGAGCTCGTCGCCTGAGTGAGTTTCCACGAAAGCCGTCATTCCGAGACTTTCACCGAAGGCCTTGAGGCGTGCGAGTGCGGGCACGTCGAGCCCAGCAACAATGAGCAGAAATATGTCCGCACCGTTAGCACGTGCCTCGAGTAACTGGTACTCGGTCGAAATGAAGTCCTTTCTTAGCAGTGGGACACCAACCGCGGCTCGCACACTCTTAAGGTCATCGAGAGAGCCCTTGAATTTCCGCTCTTCGGTGAGCACCGAAATGGCTGATGCACCATGTCGTTCGTAAATTCGAGCAAGGGCTGGAGCATCTGAAATGGGCGCTAGTGCTCCCTTGGAAGGGCTCGATCGTTTTATCTCGGCGAGTACATGAACGCGGCTGCGAGGTTTTAGAGCTTCGATCGCGTCGACTGCGGGTGCCACTGTTGCGACTACTGCTTCGAGTGTGGCTAGAGAAACGCTGCTTCTGCGTCGCTCAGAGTCTTCCGCGGAACCGGCGTAGAGGTCTTCAAGCACGAACTTCTAGCGCTTGCCTTTGATTCCGTAGCCCAGGCGTGCCAAAACTACTCCAGCCACAGCACCTAGAACTACGACTACACCTGACGCCCAAACTAGGCCAAACATGTCGAAGTAATAAGCCCATGTGGCTACGCCCGATGCGATGACAATGATGATAACCGCAACCCAGGCGGCAATCGAGTCGCCGTGCCCAGGATCGCTTGGGTGTTCTGAAGTCATTCTGCCCTCTCTAGATTTGTCTAGTTTACTTGTGGTTCGGATTCGTCTCTTGCCAAAGAGCGTGGTCATGTGCATCCGTGTTATCACTGTTAGCTTTGGTTTTTGCAACCTTGGCTGCCGATCGCGTACGCAGCTTGCTTGCTATGCGCTTCATTGAGACGACGGCCGTGTAAATCTGCAACAAGGTTATGAATGCGGCCAGAAGCACGGCGCTCAAGCCACTAAATGTTGTTTGGTGGCTAAGAACAACCTCATCCAATTGGGCTACCCAGTTCGCAATCCC
>JACCDM011027447.1_pt1 | contig 13344 bp, 12 predicted proteins | sample 7445851 | NCBI WGS metagenome assembly JACCDM01 (sample SAMN15323438, study PRJNA562643) | freshwater metagenome | isolation source: river surface water | place: USA:Blue River Watershed | collected 2017-08-16
GTAATTCCTCACACCTCTTGTTTTTTCAATTTTGGTGTTTTTTTACAACATCAACAAATCAAATATAATTATAACTTTAATACAACCAATACGTTAAATTACGTAGTTGAAACCAAGGAATCATCTTAAACAAAATCAAATACCGACATTGGTGCAAATAATTATGCCACTGTAGAACCATTTAATATGGCGATTGCATCTGCACCGAGGAAGCCTATACTTCGGTGCGAAACACAGAATGAAAATGAGAATGGGAATGAAAATGAATTCCAAAATACCGATTTACTGATACACGGGCGTATTGCCCCACGCCCCGACTGATATACCAATCCACCGATTCCCTTTCATCCGAACCGGCGAATAATTATTCGCCCCGACTGATATACCAATCCACCGATTCCCTTTCTTCCGAACGGGCGTATTGCCATACGCCCCTACCGATTCACTGATACACGGGCGTATTGCCCCACGCCCCTACTCTTTCACAAAAGTCCCAGCACGGTCAAAAAACACAAAGAGAATATTTTCAAAAAAACAAATGTGAAAGCACAACGCAACTGATTCATTTTGCCTTGGAAAATGGCTTTTCCAACCAGTATTCAAAATCATCTTAGACACTTGTTATGCATCAATCCATTCATGAAAACACTGAGTTCTTATGATATATGCACCTTATGCTTTTCTTTTTCCTAACCATTTCAAATCATTCCTTTGCGAAAAAAAGATGCCCTTATTATCCGCCTTTCAAGGAATATTAATTTACATGTATTACTTTGATAACATTCAACATCAGAGTCCCCATATTCATGTTCACTATCAAGAAAAATCATGTGTGATTGGAATAAATGACCATCAAATTATCAATGGAAAAATACCAAATCAAAAATTAAAACTCGTTTTAACTTGGATGGAACTTCATCAATTAGAGTTAGAGGAAAATTGGAAAAAAGCAATTAATGGTATAAACATTTCACCCATTTCACCTTTATCTTAGCTATATGAAATTGGTATCAATAAGTGTGCTTGACAACTGGAAACTCATCGTGGTTTTTGACAACCTCTTGAGCAAAGAGCTGGATTGTTCCACATTATTACAATATCCTGCCTTTGCCCCATTGAAGGATGAGCAATTTTTCAAAAAGGCATTCATTAATCACAATACCGTCTGTTGGCCAGGAAATTTGGATTTGAATCCGGATTGGGTTTTGGCATAAGGATTTGCATTAACCCAATAGTGTAAAAATCCCATTGAAAAATTTCTAGGTTGTAATTAAAGCATACAAAAAATTAGGGCAACATTCAAAACCATTGGGCCAGGCTATTCCTCCACCGGGTTCGAGCGACACTTGGATGCCCATTAACCACCCCGGACAGACAGCGCTGGCGCTCGTCTGTCCACCCCTCCTTTCGTTCGCAAGCTCACGCAGGAGGAGAAATTTCATCTTGCATTCATTCCCACATCCCTTCATCTCCTCATCCCTTCATCTCCTCATCCCTTCATCTCCTCAACCCTTCATCTCCTCATCCCTTCATCTCTTCATCTCTTCATCCCCTCATCCCTTCATCTCCTCATCCCCTTACCTCTTCTCTTCCTTCGGAACCAAAATCAACAACAAGAAGCCGAGGATGAAGAATACCACCAAGGCCAAAATGCTGGCGCGCATCGTACCGAAAGTGCCTTCTAAAAATCCAAATGAAAATAAGCCGATAATCAAGCCCAATTTTTCTGTGACATCATAGAAACTAAAGAATGACGCAGTATCATCGGTAACAGGCAAAAACTTAGAATAGGTGCTTCGCGCAAGACTTTGCGTGCCGCCCATGATGAAACCAATCACGCCGGCTGCTACGTAAAAGGTAACCACTTCGGTTACGCCATAGAAAGCGTAAACACAAACACCAACCCATACCAACAAGGCCACCATCAACATTTTAATATTGCCCAATTTCTTGGAGCCCCAAGAAAACAATATCGCGCCGGGAATCGCGATCAACTGAACCAAAACAATGGCGACTATCAATTGCGATGAATCGAGATTGATTTCCTTCTCCCCAAAAAAAGCAGCCATCTGCATGATGGTCTGAATCCCCATCGAGAAAACAAAAAAGGCCACCAAATAACGCTTCAAAGACGGCGAATCGGACATCTGCTTCCAAACATTGCCCAACTCCTGAAAACCTTTCTTCCAACTGGAATTGGCGTCATTGACATGAATGACTTCCTCTTTCAAATGATAAAAAGTAATCTGCGCAAATCCTGCCCACCAAACACCCACACTCACAAAACTCCAACGAGGACTCATGCCAAACCCTTTGATGGCAATCAAGTTCATGATCAACAAACTCACACTTCCGATATACCCCATAGAATAAGCGCGTGCGCTGACTTTATCTTGCTCATCCTTGTTGGCAATCTGCGGTAAAAACGAATTGGCAAAGGCATAAGAACACCAAAAACCAATACAGGCCAACATGATACTTAAAAATGAAATCTCTAAATGCGCTGGGTCAAAGAAATACAATGAGGCACATGAAGCAGCCCCGATGTAACAGAAGACTTGTAAAAATCGCTTGCGCAGGTGGTAATAGTCTGCAATACCCGATAATAGCGGCACCAAGACACTCACCACGGCCAAAGAAAAGGCCAAAGCATACGAAAGCGCTTCTGTATTTTTCAAGGTAAAACCAAACAATTCTACTTTGTCATTGATGATATCGCCTTTGTCGTTTCGAACAGAGGTAACCGCTCCATAGAAGATTGGAAAAATAGCTGAACTGATGACCAAGTTGTAGGTGGAATTGGCCCAATCATACATGCCCCAGGCATTTTGAATTTTCTTACGTGGATTCATAGTTGAAATGTAATCATTTCATCCTTGCCTACCTTACTTTTGTCAAAAGAATTTTATCATGACACCGTCGTACGATATCATCATTGTTGGAGGAGGAATTGTTGGAGCAGCTACGTTTTATAAAATGCAACGCCGCTTTCCTCTGTACAGTATACTACTCATTGAAAAAGAAAATCGCTTGGCCGACCACCAAACCGGCAACAATAGCGGTGTTATCCACAGTGGTATTTATTACAAACCGGGTTCGCTTAAGGCTGTCAATTGTGTAAATGGCAGAAGGGAATTGGTAGAGTTTGCCAAAAAATACAACATCCCACATGATGTTTGCGGAAAACTAATCGTTGCTGCAGATGCATCTGAGTTGGGATTTCTTGAGAAAATTTATCAAAGCGGCGTAGACAATGGTATCGAGGGCATGCAAAGAGTAAGTCCCGAGCAAATTCGCGAGATTGAACCCCACGTAAAAGGTATCGACGGTGTGCATGTCGGATGTACGGGAATCATCGATTTCAGAAGAGCCACTGAGGTGATGTGCGAGTTGGGAACTGCTACCAATGCCAACAGCAAAGTGAATTTGGGAGAAGAGGTATTGGGTTTTGAGAGAGATGGAGAGTGGACAAACGTTAAGACCAACAAATCGTCTTACAAGGGAAGATACCTCATCGTTTGTGGTGGTTTACAAGCGGACCGTCTGGCCAAAAAAGATGGTGTTAATTTGAAAGAAAAGGTAGTTGGTTTCCGAGGAGATTACTACGAATTGGCGGATCATGCCAAACACAAAGTGAAGCATTTGATCTATCCAGTACCTAACCCAGAATTTCCTTTCTTGGGAGTACACTTTACCCGCATGACAGACGGTTCTATCGAGTGTGGACCCAACGCTGTTTTCACTTTCAAAAGAGAAGGATATGGAAAAACAGATTTCAGCTTGAGAGATACCCTGGATGCTTTGAGTTATATTGGAACTTGGAGACTTTTCATGGGCAACATGAAATACGGATTAGACGAGTACCGCAGAGCGTTTTCGAAGAAATTATTCTTAAAAACATTGCAACGTTTGATTCCAGATTTGACCATGGACGATATTGTACCGGGTCGCGCTGGCGTGAGAGCGCTTTTGCTTCGCGAAGATGGCGACACCCGTGATGATTTCAGAATTGAATATACGGATCACAGCATTCACGTTTTGAATGCCCCATCTCCAGCAGCGACCGCCTCATTGGCCATAGGAGACAATGTGGTTGAAATGGCAGTGAAACATTTTGGATTGATTTAAACAACAACAATATGAATTTAGCAGATCAAATCAACGAGGATATCAAAACCGCTATGAAAGGCGGAGACAAAGAAAAATTGATGGCATTGCGTGACATCAAATCCAAGATTCTATTGGAGGCTACTAAAGACGGTTCCTCAGAAGTAACCGACGATAAAGTGATGTCTATCTTGACCAAGTTGAACAAGCAGCGCATGGAGAGTATCGAGATTTTCAAAACGCAAGGCCGTGAAGATTTGGTTGAAGAAGAACAAAAGCAAGCAGCCGTTATTCAAGCCTACTTGCCACAACCCATGAGTGCTGAAGAACTTGAAAAAACGATCAGAGAAATTATTGCTCAAGTGGGAGCCACTAGTCCATCCGACATGGGAAAAGTTATGGGGGTTGCCTCCAAATCATTGAGTGGCAAGGCCGATGGCAAAGCTATCAGTGAAATGGTTAAATCTTGCTTGGCTTCATAAGTCATGGAAATTATTGGTAGAAGAGAAATGATACACCTCCCCGAATGGGGAGGTTTTTTCATTCCCGCTAAAATTGATACCGGCGCATTCCGCACCGCGGTTCATTGCGATTCTTATCAAGAAAAAATGATCGACGGAAAAAATTTATTGGAGGTTTCCTTTACTTGGGAAGATGGTGAAAAGTCGAATATTGTTTTTTTTGACAAATTCAAAAAGCGAATCATCAAGAATTCCTTTGGACAAACTGAAGAACGATATTGCGTACGGACAGCCATTAAAATAGGGCAAAAAACTATACAAAGTGAGGTCACATTGACCAATCGATCTGGAATGAAGTATCCAGTTTTATTAGGCAGGAAAACTATTGGAAAGAAGTTCTTGGTAGACGTAAGTCAAATTAACCTGAATACTTTTTAATCAAACATTCTTTTCTATATACTTGATGATAGACGTTGCAATATCTTTTCCTGTGGCCAATTCAATACCCTCTAGACCAGGGGACGAATTAACCTCTATAATCAGAGGTCCGCGATCACTGCGCAACATATCAACACCAGCTATCCCTAATTTCATGGCATTGGCCGCTTTGATTGCTGTGATTTCCTCTTCTGGGGTAAGCTCAATAATCTGAGCTGTGCCTCCACGGTGAAGGTTGCTTCTGAACTCGCCCTCCTTTGCTGTTCGCATCATCGCGCCTACCACTTGACCATCTACCACAAAGGCTCGTATATCTGCTCCCTTGGCTTCTTTGATGAATTCTTGCACGATAACTCGTGCTTTTAATCCATTGAAAGCCTCGATAACCGAAACAGCCGCCTTCTCGTTGTCAGCCAATACAACGCCCAATCCCTGAGTTCCTTCTAACAACTTAATCACCACAGGTGCTCCTCCTACTTCTTGCAAAGTGCGATCTACATCCTTGCTATAGTTCGTAAAAATGGTCTTGGGCAATCCCAATCCTGCTCTGGACAAGATCTGCATGCTGCGCAACTTGTCTCTTGAGCGAACCAAAGCCTGCGACTCTACCGCGGTAAAGATGTGCATCATCTCAAATTGACGAACCACAGCAGTTCCATAAAAAGTAACTGACGCCCCAATTCTGGGAATAACCGCCTGAACATCTTTGATCTCTTGACCCTTGTAAATGATCTTGGGATTTTTCTTCTCAATAACCAAATTACATTTCAAATGATCGAGCACGATTACTTCATGCCCTCTGGCCTGCCCGGCCTCTACCAGTCTCGACGTACTGTAGAGTTTGGGATTTCTGGATAATACAACTATTCTCATGGGGATTCTTACATTACAATATTACGGCAAGGATTGTAAACGTCAGGTTAATGTTTCTCAAATAAAAAAGACCTTAAAATATCGCGTTGCCATTTTAATTCTTCACCAGCCCGGTTTGCCCTCAAGGATATCAATAGCCTTCTATAATCTTCCTGCTTCAATGCCAGAACTTGCAGCATGACCTGATTAAAATCTTGGTCGTCAGTTCCATAATTCCAACCCCATTGTTTTTCTTGCAATCCCCGCCAAGGGGTATTATTTGTGACCACTACAGGCACGCCCATGAACAAAGCCTCGGCAATGGCATGACCATAATTTTCTCCGCGTGTAGGTGAAAAAAGAAAATGACTTTGATTAAGTTCCTCCAAACATTGGGCTGGCGTCAATGGGCCCAAATAAGACACGTTCCAATCGGCATGAAATTGTATTAATTCCAAAACACGTTGGGTATATGAGACATCTCCATGGGGACCGATTATATGAAGTCGAACTTTTTTCAGTTCTTGTAATTCAAACCATGAACGAAGACCTTCTAATACGCCCTTTTCCTCGCTCAATCGAGAAATCAAAACCATTTTCAAATGACTAAAATCGGGAACTGCTTCACGAAATGGATGTAACGTAGGGATGTTCTCCATGACTTGAACTTGCGATGAATATCCAAAATGTTGCTGAATATAAATGCTCTCTTCCTCTCCCGTTGCATGCCAATGCACGCGATCGAAAACACCAAAAAAACGCATTATCTTTAAAAACAACTTCTTCTTCCATGCTTTAATTCTGAGCGCCTCTGGATGCAACATCCCTCTTGGAGCCAAGATCAACTTATTACTTGCGGACCATCTTCTATTCCAAATAACCGGTTGAAGCGTAAAACGCAAAGAAAACATGGAATTCATGTACCAGGTATCATGTAAGAAATCTGAACAAACTTTTTTAATTGCCCCATTTCCAATTTTGTCCGGTGATACATACATGACATGCGCTCCATTGTCCTGAGCTATCCATTGATTCAATGGCATTCCTGGGTAAGCCCTGTGATCACCCAAATCCCGATCTCCCGTTATGACCCACGCCTGCGAACCCAAAAGTTTGACCAGATTGGCAATCGATCGAATGGGGCCACCAGCCTTGAATCCTGGTAAATACCAATCCGTAAAAATCAATATTCTAGGAGAATCTGACATTATTCTTTTTTATCCAATGTGACAATACAACCAAATGCCAAAAATAATTCCATGGCATTTTATTATCCCCTAATACAAAACGCGTCCAGTTCTCTTGAACCTGCAAAGCCTCAAAAATGGGTATATCCTTTAGACATGACAATTCTGTTTCACAGAAATCTCTCAAAGGCCCTTTCATCCAACTTTCCCAGGGAAATACAAACCCTTTCTTCTTTCTATTATAGGAAGATTCTGGAATCAAATCTTTGGTAGCTTGAATCAAAAGATGCTTGTCAAATTTGCCCAATTTATATTCATCCGGTAATGCTAAAATAAATTCCACCAACTCATGGTCTATGAGTGGTACACGTACCTCCAACGTGTGTGCCATGGACATTTGATCCGCATCGCGAAGCAAAATATGAGACATGTAGGCATTCATTTCCGCAGAAGAAATACTTTGATACAAGTGTTGACCATCCTTGGCTATCCAATAATTCTGCGGCAACCAGGGTCGATCAGCTAGGGATACAAAGTCCTGCAATAAACGAGTATCTATCATCATTCTGTCAGCCTCAAAAACCAACTCATCGGTTCTCGTCTTGGCGCGCAATAATGGGAGTAACCTGTTCACCTGTACTTTATTCCATTTCTTAGAAAGAAGAGACTCCAAAACCGGGCCATTGAAAGACACCGGAGGAATTAAACTTCTGATGGATTGAGACTGTTGAATTCTCTGGAAAATCGGATATCCTCCAAAAACTTCATCACCTCCAGATCCAGAAAGCGCCATCTTTATTCCCTGTGCAGCTGTAGTCTTGGCCACCACATAACTATTTACTCCATCTCCAGATGGATGATCCATGGCATCCAAGGCTGGAATAACTTGATCAAAAAAATCATTTGAAGTCAATTGAATAGGATGATGGCTTGTGTTGTACTTAGAGGCAACTATTTGGGCGTATTCTGATTCATCAAATCGATTATCCTCAAATCCAATCGAAAATGTTGAAATAGGCTGCTGTGAAAATTGCGACATCAATCCTACAACAGCGGAAGAATCTACTCCTCCCGATAAAAATGCACCAAAAGATACATCACAACGCATTCTCCACTGCACACTTCTCTCCAAATGTGACCTTACTTCCTTGATCACATCCTCCTTGCTTCTATTTTCAATTGCAGAAGGAATCTGTTGTACATCCCAATAACGCTTGGTTAATGCCCATACCCCATCCTTCCAAACTCTCATCTCACCCGGCATCATTGAATAAATTCCTTGGACGATTGTTAGCGGGTTCCAAACCGTTTGATAAGTAACGTATTGCACCAAGGCCTCTTGATCTATTACAGCAGAAGTTTCACCAGTAGCCAAAAGACCCCGAATTTCCGAGCAGAAAAAAAGCGTTTTCTCCTTTTCGAAAAAATACAATGGCTTTTCACCTAATCGATCTCGAATTAAAATTAACTCTTGCGTTGTTTTGTCATAAATAGCAATTGCAAACATGCCATTGAGATAATGAACAAACTCCTTTCCCCAGCGCAAATAGGCCGCCAAGAGCACTTCTGTATCTGATTCCGTTTTAAAATCATAAGTGCCTCTAAGCAGTTGTTTGAGTTCGATGAAATTGTAAATTTCCCCATTGTAGACTACAATCACATTACCTGAATGGTCAGACATCGGTTGATGACCATCCCCACTTGTATCGATAATAGAAAGCCTCTGATGGCCCAAACTACACTCATCTATATGAACGGATCCATGATCGTCAAAACCACGATGTTGAATGGCCTTTTTCATAGACTCCAGCCATTCTTCATGTTGATTGGCCATCCATTTTCCAGATATTCCAGCAATTCCACACATACTACTTCATCCAGTTTTTAAGAGTCTCACACCATTGCTTTTTATTGATCAACTTTGATTTTTCAAAAGACAGTGCGCGCATTTTTGCCCGATCCTCATTTGGCATTTGATTCAATTTTGACAAGGCTGAATATATCGATTGATTATCTCCTATCGAAAAAATCCATCCATTTTTTCCGTGTTCAACAAATGAGTCGGCAGCACCAACAGCAGATGTTGTAATAATTGGCAAACCAGCACCCGCAGCTTCATGCAAAACTACTCCCCAAGGTTCATATCGAGAAGCCAAAACAAATACATCTATATCAGCCCAAACCTTTTTCAAATCATCGGGTTGAGTAAATCCGTAGTAAACAATTTGTTCATGATTAGGCAAAGAATCACGCAAAGGACCTGTTCCCCAAACATGAACTTTCCAGCTCGGATTTCTATCTAAATCGCCTAGCATATCGATTAAGATTTCTGGAAACCCTTTTTCATGAACCAATCGGGAGACAAATCCAATATGAAAATCTTTTGACTCTCTATGATGATTGGTATTCTCCAAGCCGTTCAAATCCGCCACATAAAACCCAGTTGCAATATCATTGTCTTTGAATCCAAGGGCACGTGCCAATCTTGCTTGTCTCACTCCCGGCACCCATGCATTGTCATAAAAGGACTTCCATTTCCAACGCATCCAAAGACATCCTAGAATTATCTTTGGGGAACTTTGCCACTGCGTATCAAAAGCTAAGATTTTTTTTGACCTTCCGTTGGAACGAACAAATAAGTTGTAATCGACATCACCCCACCCTGAAACAATGACACAATTATACGCTCCCGCTTGATCTTTCCCTATAGCCGCATCTCTATCCCAATTCTCTTTTTTTATCCAACGCACATTATTCCCTGTATTCAATTCCAAAGGTGCTTGAGCATTTACAGGCCAATAAACCACTTCAACTTCACACAAATCCAAAGATGCAAATTCTTCTACGCACGCAACAAAGTATCCAGCCAACTCGCGAAATAAAAATAAAACCTTATTTGAACCAGAGTTAGGCATTGATCTGAAATTTAAATTTTTCCTTCACCAGACTCGACTTATCTTTTGCATTGGCCTTTCTGGTATAATAATACAACCACAAAAAGAAAGGGAAACCACAATAAAAGTAATTACCCTGTCGAAGTAACTGAAGTGCAATAATCAAAAAACAGGCATTACTAATCACCCAATATTCATCCTTTAACGTCCAACCTTTGAGCACCCAATTTGAAAACAAGAAGTAGGCAAAAAAGATAAGCCCAACTATTCCCGTTTCACTCATCAAACGTAGAGCCATCGAGTTAGCATCTGCTTTGTTAAATTCAATATCCACAACCCCTGACATATTGGTCAAAGAGAATCGATCAAATGCCGTTTCGTGTGAGCCAAGACCTGTCCCAAAAATGGGATTCTCTTTGAAATTTTCTGTAGCAATGTGCGTATGATTGTACAACACAAAGCTACTGCCATGGATATCGTATGAATAAATATTTCCAGTATTGTAAATCTCAAAAGTCGAATCTACCCGACTTCTAAATTCCTCATTGTTGTCATAAGCATAGTTGAATCCAAAAGCGAGAATCGGCCCTATGAGAAAACTATATCTCAAAAAACCAGAATTAACCATCAATAAGAGGATAGTAATTAAGATTCCAAACATACCCACTCCAGATTGGGTTAAAGGATAAGCCAATAAGATTACTAAACTTTGACGCACAGAGATGAACATAGGATTTTTTCTATTCAATAGATTGTACATCCCAATAAAAAAAGCGGGCGACATCGTTGAAGAATAATAAGACGGTTCAGAGAACAAAGAGTTCATCCTGATACCTCCACCTTCTGCATAAATTACCCCCCACTTATTTAGCAGCCAACCAAAATTATAGCCTGGGCTAAATCCAATGCGTTGGGTAACTACTTGCATAATTCCGATAGCGCTAACAACAAAGGCAGATTTCATGTAGAACTTGAAAAGCTCTGAGACATCCTCATCAAATACCTTTAATGAAAACTCAAAAAATGCAACCGAGAGAAAAAATCCCATGGTCACTTTTATCAATTGACTAAATGTATTTAGACCAAGCTGAACAAAAATTACCCCAACCACAAACAAAACCGTAAAAACAATTAAGGCAAATTTTGGAGGTCCATATTTGAAAAAGAAATACGGAAGGAAAAAATAAGCAATGTACCCGATATAAAACTCAAATGGCGCTTTGAAAAGTACCATTGCACTTAAAAACAAATTGGCAAAAACAAATATGAGAACCAACCTTTTCATCCGCTAAGATTTGCTTAACCAATTTTGAATGGTATCGATGTGATTTTTGCCCACTTGCTGCCATCCCCATTTGGATTTTACGCGTTGATTAGAAACGACTCCCATTTGTTTGATCATATCAAGTGAAGCATTTTGTACCTCCTCGAGCACATGAATTAGTCCATGAACGGTCACATTGGGCATTAACCAACCATTCTCCTGATTCACCATTACTTGGTTAGCGCCTACATCCGCGCAAACAATTGCCATTCCTCTGGCCATTCCCTCAAGAATTACTGTTGGCATTCCTTCAGATATAGATGGCGCAACCAACACATGATGATCGTCCATGATTCTTTTCATTTGCCCCTCATCATTGATCGAACCAAAATAAACAATACCCGATTGCTTGTCTTTCAGATGGTCCGGTATTGGACCCGCAATGGATAATTGAATTTCATTTCCCTGCTTGGATAGAGACTTATACGCCTTGATCAACTCCTTAAGTCCCTTTCTTCTTTCAAATCTACCGACAAATAACATTTTGATTTGCGCAGGTCTATCTACCGGAGCATCAACAAACCAAGATTCATCAATCCCGGAAGATAAGGTCAGAATACGAGACTCTTTGAGCCCTTGGTTGAGTAGTAAGTCATTGATTCGACCTCCTAGAGAAATTGTTGCATCTGCCCCTGTAATATTCCAACGCGTTACCCCTTTCAACATCCATTGTTGGATTTTGCTTCGCCATCCAAACGCCTTTTGAAACATTTCAAGTCCATGGAAGTGGTTAACGATAGGAGGAAGCTTAGCTCCGCCTTTCTTCATCTCAATCCATTTCCATCCCGAAAAACCTTGAGCAAAAATGACATCAAACTCGTCTTTTCGAAGTTTTAATTTTTGATACGTCATAACACTATAGGTGTATGACTCCTTGATGTAATGTCCAGGCAATTTACCTTGAGATGGAAAGCGCAGCGTTATTATCTCTAACAACGGTTCAAATTCCAATCCCAATCCACGCCTCACATCTAATTCAGAGGGCAATACGCGATTACCTGTTATACAATGAACCAACAGAACAGACTCCCCTTGAATCACCAATTGCCTGACAAGATTGTAGCTATGCTTCTGCATACCTCCCAATTCAAAAGGACTTATTCCGTCTGTCAATACAAGCCAACGCATATCAATTACAATGTTAAGTCAAATTAAGAGGAGGGCACTGCAAGTATGGACAAAGTTTTCACACGTCATTTGTTTTCAATATTGGGGATAGAAAGGTACCTTGTCCCGCATCCCAGATCCACATTTTCCCGATATAATTGGGAGATAGGCCCGCCAATATTCGCAATACTTCAATGGATTGAATCATGGCAACCGTTTGAACTACAGGTCCCAGAATGCCGCGTTCTTGACATGAACCCAACATATATCCTTTGACTTTATCATTGTAAAAATCCTGAAGATTAAATTTTTGTCCATTTTCATTGGGATAGTTCAAAGTTGATAATCTTCCTTCCCACTGTTCCGCAGCAGCAAAAACCCAAGGGACCTCCGTTTTTTTTAGACAATCATCCATCAAAAGTTTTGCTTCTACCTGATCACACGCATCTACAACGATATCCACCTTATTGGTCAACAGTTGATTGATATGCGCACTACTGATCCAATCATGAATAAGATTGAGTTCAACTTCTGGTTGTAATTTTTTCAATGCCTGTTGAGCGGCCACCACTTTAGGCAAACCCACTTGAGAAGCATCAAATAACCATTGTCGATGCAAATTTGAAAAGTCAACAACATCACCATCTATCAGCGTAAGCTTTCCAACACCCGCTGAGGCCAGAGCCATGGCAACACCGCAACCCAATCCACCCACACCAACAATGGCCACATGAGCAGTCTGCCATTTACCTTGAGCCATGTCCCCCAATTCAGGGATTGCGCGTTGCCGACGGTATCGATCATTCAAGTTCATGCATCAAAGATTTGAAGAAAAAATCGCCAATTAAAAAAAAATTGTTCGCGTATTGTAAAAAATATTACTTTTGACCGCGTTTAACCTTTTAAAACCTCGACATTATGTCAGAAATTGCAAAGAAAGTAACAGCCATCATCGTAGACAAACTAGGTGTGGA
>JACCDM010724509.1_pt1 | contig 13334 bp, 15 predicted proteins | sample 7445851 | NCBI WGS metagenome assembly JACCDM01 (sample SAMN15323438, study PRJNA562643) | freshwater metagenome | isolation source: river surface water | place: USA:Blue River Watershed | collected 2017-08-16
ATCGGCACCCTGACCGAGACCTTCGCCGCCATCGAGATGGCCAAGCGTGCCGGCTACACCGCCGTCATCAGCCACCGCTCGGGCGAGACCGAGGACAGCACCATCGCCGACATCGCGGTGGGCACCAACGCGGGCCAGATCAAGACCGGCTCGCTCTCGCGCTCGGACCGCATGGCCAAGTACAACCAATTGCTACGCATCGAGGAAGACCTCGGCGACATCGCCAGCTACCCGGGCCGCGCGGCGTTCTACAACATCCGCTAAAGCTGCGTTACAGTCCGGTCCACCATGTCACCTCGCGTCGTCCCCGCCTGCCTGATCACGCTGCTGCTCGTGCTGCACGCGCAGATCTGGTTCGGCCGGGGTAGCGTGCCCAACGTGGGTGAAATGCAGCGCAAGCTGCAGGCCCAGAAAGCGGCCAACCTGCGCGCCGCCCAGGCCAACGAGCGCCTGGTTTCCGAGGTTCGCGACCTGCGCGAGGGCCTGGAAATGATTGAAGAAAAGGCGCGCATGGAACTGGGCATGGTCAAGCCCCACGAGATCTACGTGCAGGTCTCGGCCAAGGCGCCGACTCGGTAGGCACGGTGCCTGCGCGCATCGCCGTGCTTGGCGCCCCCGGCACCGGCAAGTCCACGCTGGCCCACGAACTGGCTGATCGCCTGCGCGCGCGCGGGCACCAGGTGCGCGTGCAGACCGACGGACACGCCCCGCAGAACCCGACGCACAAGGCCGACCTCGTGATCGAGGACAACCCCGAAGCACTGACCTTGACGGGCTGCGACCTCACCTTGCTGATGGGGCTGGATCTCGCCGTCCCGGCCGGACCGCCTGGCCAGACCCCCCCCCGCGAGACAGTGGACACCCACCTGCGCGCGGCCCTCGCACAAGCCGGTATTGGCTGGCGCGTGATCTACGGCCAGGGACCCGAGCGCGTGCAGCAGGCCCTGCAGGCAGTGGCCGCCGTCATGCCCTGGGCCTGGACGGTGAGCTCGCGCGAAGAGGACATCGGCCGCTGGTCGCGCCTGCGCGCCAGCTGCGAAAAATGCGGCGATGCCGAATGTGAGCACCGCCTGTTCACCGGCGGCACCCTGGGGCTCACTGCACCGCGGTCGTGACCGGCGGCTGATCGCCTGGCGACGTGAACAGGCGCGCGGCGTCCACCGCGTCGAAGCGGTACTGACGGCCGCAGAAATCGCAACCCACCTCGATGTCGGGGCGCTCGGACAGGATGCTCTCGGCCTCCTCGCGGCCCAGGCCGCGAATCATGCCGGCCACGCGATCGCGGCTGCAGGTGCAGGCAAAGCGCGGTACCTGCGCGGGAAACCGCAGCACCTTTTCTTCCCAGAACAGGCGACGCAGGATGGTGTCCACGTCCAGCGTCAGCAGCTCCTCGCGGGTCAGGCTGGCAGCCAGGATGGCGATGCGGTTGTAGTCTTCGTTGCGGCCGATCTCGTCTTCGTTCGCGCGCCCGAGCAGGCGGCCCGCCAGATTGCCTTCGCCCTGCACCGGCAGGCGCTGGATCAAGAGGCCGGCGGCCACTTTGTCGTCGGCCGCGAGGATCAACTTGGTGTCCAGCTGCTCGGACTGCAGCATGTAGTGCTCGAGCACCTCGGACAGGTGCTCAAGCTTCTCGCGGTGGTCGCCGTGCAGCGGCACCACGCCCTGGTAAGGCTGCTGGCCGGGCAGCTTGTCTCGTGGATCCAGCGTGATCGCGCAGCGACCCTGGTTACTGGTGTTCACCATCGCGGACAACGTGGCGTCGGGGGCCACCTCGCCCACCACCTTGGCGGTGGCTCGCACCGACAGGTCTGGCTGCACCTCGGCTACCGCCACCTTCACCGGGCCGTCGCCGAACACCTGCAGCACCAGGGCGCCGTTGAACTTGATGTTGGACTGCATCAGGGCGCCTGCAGCAGCCATCTGCCCCATCAACTCGGCGACGGGGAATGGCCAGGGGCCGGTCGCGGTATTGGACTCGCGCCGCTGCAGGATCTCGGTCCAGGTATCGGTCAGGCGCACGATGATGCCGCGCACCGGCAAGCCGTCGAACAGGAACTTGTGGAGTTCGCTCAAGACAGGCCTCAGCCAATCTTGATCAGGCTACTGGCAAAGCGCCGCGCGTTGGCCACATAGCCCTCCGCGCTCTGGGCCAGCTTGCGGGCGGCCTCGTCGTCCAGGGTGCGCACTACCTTGGCGGGGCTGCCGATGATCAAGGAGTTGTCCGGGAACTCCTTGCCCTCGGTCACCACGCTGCCCGCACCCACGATGCAGTTGCGGCCGATCTTGGCGCCATTGAGGATCACCGCCTGGATGCCGATCAGGGAGTTGTCGCCGATGGTGCAGCCGTGGACCATCACCTGGTGGCCCAGGGTGACGTTGTCGCCGATGGTGAGTGGCTTGCCATGGTCGGAGTGCAGCACCGACAGGTCCTGCACGTTGGTATTGCGACCGATGCGGATGGTTTCGTTGTCGCCACGGACCACGGTGCCGAACCAGACGCTGGCGTTCTCGCCCAGGATCACGTTGCCGATCACCTGCGCGGAATCGGCGACCCACGCGCCAGCCGCGAGCTGGGGGGCCTTGCCATCGAGTTCATAGAGAGCCATGGTTCGTTCCTGCGAGTCCAAATGGGGCATTGTAGGGAGGGCCGGACCCCGCGGCACCGGCCCGAACAGGCTGCCTAGAATCGGGCACCTTCCGAGACGCCCGTCGCATGACCGCCGCCACCCCTGACTCCGATGCCCAAGCGCTCGAGATCCGCTCGCCCCACATCCCGGTTGGCGACGAGCTGCGTGCGCTGGCGCTGGCGGCGCTGGCCGAGGCCGACCCATCCACGAAGGTGCAGGCGGCCCAGGCCTTGCATGCGCGGGCGCAGGCGCTCACCATCGCCGAGCGCGCCCCCGTTCCCTGCGGCCCGCTGCCCGGGCGGCCTGAGCGGCCCGAGCTGGTCCACCCCGCGCGGGTGCCACGGCGATCGCCCTTCAAGCCCGAGGGCCTGGCGGCCTTGCTGCACGCCATTGCCCACATCGAGTTCAACGCCATCAACCTCGCCCTCGACGCATCCTGGCGCTTCGAAGGCATGCCACCCGAGTTCCACCACGACTGGGTGCGCGTGGCGGCCGAAGAGGCCTACCACTTCAGCCTCCTGGCGCAGCTCCTGACCGACCTGGGTCAGGCCTATGGCGACTTCACTGCGCACGACAACCTGTGGACCATGTGCACGCGCACCCAGGCCGATGTGGTGGCCCGCATGGCGCTGGTGCCCCGTACCCTGGAGGCCCGCGGGCTGGATGCCACGCCCCAGATCCAGCAGCGCCTGCGCGCGGTGGCCACGCCCATGGCCCTGCGTGCGGTGGAGGTGTTGGACATCATCCTGCGTGACGAGGTCGGCCACGTGGCCATCGGCAATCATTGGTACCGGTGGCTGTGCGCGCGCGAGGGCCTGGACCCAGTGCAGCACTACGCCGTGCTGGTCGAACGCCACGACGCGCCGCGCCTGCATCCCCCTTTCAATGCACCGGCCCGCCGCCGCGCAGGTTTCAGCGACGACGAGCTCGCGATCCTGCTGGCACAGCCTCTGCACACATCGACCTGAACCCATCAAACCGCACGCATGTCCGTCCAGACCGAGTCCCTGCCTCTCATCGACATCAGTGCCCTGGCCATCGACGACCCGGCCCGGCGCATGCAGGTGGCCCGACAGGTGGGACAGGCCTGTCGTGACACCGGCTTCTTCGCCATCACCGGCCACGGCATCGCGCCCGCGCAGGTCGCCGATGCCTTCGCGGCGGCGCGCGAGGTGTTCGCCCTGCCAGCGGCCACCAAGCGGTCATTGGCCATCGGCACGCATGGTCACAACCGAGGCTATGTGGCCCTGGGCGTGGAGTCGCTCGACGAGCACGCGCCGCCCGACCTCAAGGAAGCCTACAACCTGGTGTGGACCGATGAAGCCCGGCGCCCGCCCAATGTCTGGCCGCCCCTGCCCGGATGGCGCGAACGCACGCAGGCCTACTTCGACGCGGTGCTGGCCGTGGGCCGCCGCTTGCACCGGGCCTTCGCACTGGACCTGGGCGTGCCGGAACACTTTTTCGACGACAAGCTGGACGCGCCGCAGGCCACGCTGCGTTTCTTGCACTACCCCGCGGCCTTCGGTGCTGGCACGCCAGCGGGCCAGGCGGGCGCCGGCACCCACACCGACTACGGCAACGTCACCCTGCTGGCGACCGACGACGTGGCCGGCCTGCAGGTGAGACGGCGCGACGGCGGCTGGCTGGACGTGCCGCACCTGCCCGGCGCCTTCGTGTGCAATATCGGCGACTGCCTCATGCGCTGGTCCAACGACGTCTACATATCCACGCCGCACCGCGTGCAGCCACCGGCGCGCGAGCGCCACTCCATCGCCTTCTTCCTGGACCCCAACCCCGAGGCATGGGTCAGCGCCCTGCCCGCCTGCGTGCCACCAGGACAGGCGCCACACCACCCGCCAGTCACGGCGGCCGAACACCTGCGCCAGCGACTGTCGGCCACCTACAAGCCCGCCTCGCAGTGAGGTTTTGCGGCGGGCGCTAGATTCGCCCGCATGCCTCGCGCCCCCCTGCCCCCGTCGCTGCGCCGCCTGATCGCCATTTTGTCCGCCGTCATCGCGATGGTCACCGCGGTGGCTGCCGCCTACGCCCAGACGCCCCCACCGGAGATGCAACGCATCGGCACCTTCGAGATCGACCGCACCGAGGTCACCATCGGGCAGTTCCGTCGCTACGCGCAGGCCACGGGCGCTGTCACCCAGGCCGAGCGGGCCGGCGGGGGTTCCACCTTCGAGGGCGGCTGGGTGCAGCGCAAGGGATGGACCTGGCAGGCCCCCTATGGGCGTCCCGGCGGGCCGCAGGAGCCGGCGGTCCATGTCACCTTCGATGAGGCGCAGGCCTTTTGCCGCTGGGCGGGCAAGCGCCTCCCCACCGACGCCGAGTGGATGGAGGCGGCCTACACCGAGCGGCGCGCCGTACCCCCGGCGGGATTCACTGCGGGTCGCACCTACCCTTACCCCACGGGGGAGTCGCCCCAGGGCGCCAATTGCGCCGAAGGCTGCGGCGACCCGCGCACCGTGCTGGCCGACCCGCGCCAGGCCACCTCGCGCGGACGCGGCCATGCCGAGGCGGGCAGCACGCGCGCGGGGGTCAACGGCCTGTACGAGATGGCCGCCAATGCCTGGGAATGGACCGACGACGGCGCGGCCAGCGCCGAGCGACCCACACGCGGCGGCTCCTGGTGGTACGGGCCCGCGCAAATGCACCGCGAGCACCTGCAGTCCAAGCCGCGGGGCACCGCCGTGGTGTACATCGGCTTTCGCTGCGCGCGCAACCTACCCTGAGCACGACGCGGGGGAGGCCTCGCGCGCCTTGGAACGCGGGTCTGCTACGCTCGCGGCCAACGCCTTTTTGCACACGCCCCATGAAAACCGTCTACGTCTTCAACGGCCCCAACCTCAACCTTCTGGGCACCCGCGAGCCCCAGATTTACGGCGCGCAGACCCTGGCTGATGTCGAGGCGCTGTGCCGCAAGGCCTGCGAGCAGCAGGGCTTCACGCTGGACTTTCGCCAGACCAACCATGAGGGCGAACTGGTCACCTGGATCCATGAAGCCGGCCGCGCGCAAGCGCAAGGCCAGGCGGTGGGCATGGTGCTCAATGCCGGCGCCTACACCCACACCAGCATCGCCCTGCACGACGCGATCAAGGGCGCGGGCGCCCTGGTCATCGAGCTGCATATCAGCAACGTGCACGCGCGCGAGAGCTTCCGCCACCACAGCTACCTCTCGCCCGCAGCCAAGGCGGTGATGGCGGGCTTTGGCGTCCCCGGCTACGCCCTGGCCATCGCCGGCCTGTCGCAGCTGCAGGCCTGAGGGCCTCTCCCGCGCGACGCGCGGGGCGCCGCGGCCCTGTCCGCGCGGCGCCACTTCTTCTACACTCGCAGGAATGAACCAGCCGGTACATTCTTCGAAGACGACGCGACGGGCCCCTGCCAAGACGCGGGCGCGTGCCGCCGCCCCCGAGCCCCGCACCAACGACCCCGAGCGCACGCGCGCCGACATCATCGAGGTCGCCACCCGCGAGTTCTCCGAGAAGGGTCTGGCCGGCGCTCGCATCGACCTCATCGCCGAAGCCATGCGCACCAGCAAGCGCATGATCTACTACTACTTCGGCAGCAAGGAAGGCTTGTACGTTGCAGTGCTCGAGGCGGCCTACAGCCGCATGCGCAGCATCGAGACCGAGCTGCACCTGGAGGACCTCGCCCCTGAGGACGCCCTGCGCAAGCTGGTGGGCTTCACCGTGGACTACCAGCTGGCGCACCCGGAGTTCATCCGCCTCGTGATGAACGAGAACATGCACCGGGGGCAGTACCTGGCCCAGAGCAAGACCATCCAGCGCCTGAACGTGCCGGCCATCGAGGGACTGCGCAGCGTGCTGGAACGTGGTCAGCGCGAAGGGGTGTTTCGCGGCGGCCTGGACCCGCTGGACCTGCATATGTCCATCAGCGCGCTCAGCGTCTTCAACGTCGCCAACCGCCACACCTTCTCGCTGATCTTCAAGCGCGACCTGGACGCCGCCGCCTCGGTGGTGGCGCGCCGCGACAGCGTCATCGAGATGGTTGTGCGCTTCGTTCGTAAATAGAAAGAATTCAAAGGCGCCAACCGCCTGCGGGTTTTCCCTGAGGCCACAGAACTAACCAGTTCGTACATTACAGCCACCCCACGGGATGAGCCTGTGGGCGTGACGCCGCCACCGACTGCGGCACGAGGAACCGGCAGCACCATGCCCAAGACCCTGATCGACCTGTATTGCCGCGTGCTGAACGTCGCGATGGTGGCTTGCCTGGCTCTCATGGTGGTCCTGGTGTTCGGCAATGTGGTGCTGCGCTACGTCTTCAACACCGGCATCTCAATTTCCGACGAACTGTCACGGTGGTTGTTCGTGTGGATGACATTCATGGGCGCCATTGCGGCAATCCGCGATCACGCCCACCTCGGCACGGACTTTCTGGTGGGCCGTCTTGGCCCTGGCGGCAAGAAGTTCTGCCTGGCCATCGGCTACCTGCTGATGTTGTTCGTGTGCTGGCTGCTGTTCTCCGGCGCGCTGGCGCAGACCCGCATCAACCACCAGACCACCAGCGCCGCGATGGAAGCGCCGGTGTCCTGGTTCTACGCCAGCGGGGTGGTCTTCGCCGTCTCCGCTGCCCTCCTCCTGCTGCATGACCTGTGGCGCCTGGCCACGGGCCAGATGTCCGAGGACGAACTGATCGCGATCCGTGAATCCGAGGAGTCGACGAAATGACCATCGCGATCTTCCTGGGCTCGCTTCTGGGCGCCATGGCCCTGGGCATTCCCATCGCCTTCGCGCTGCTCCTGTGTGGTGCTGCCCTGATGTGGCATCTGAACATGTTCGACCCGCAGATCCTGGCGCAGAACGTGATCAACGGCGCGGACAGCTTCCCGCTGCTGGCGGTCCCCTTCTTCATGCTCGCTGGCGAGGTGATGAACCAGGGCGGCCTGTCGCGCCGCATCGTCAATTTCGCGATGGCGCTGGTGGGCCATGTCCGCGGCGGCCTGGGCTACGTGACCATCATGGCGGCCTGCCTGCTGTCGGCGCTCTCCGGGTCGGCGGTGGCCGATGCGGCCGCCCTCACCGCCCTCTTGCTGCCGATGATGGTCAAGGCCGGCCATGACAAGGCGCGCTCAGGTGGCCTGATCGCCGCCTGCGGTGTGATCGGCCCGATCATCCCGCCCTCCATCGGCTTCGTGATCTTCGGTGTGGCCGCCAACGTGTCCATCTCCAAGCTGTTCCTGGCAGGCATCTTCCCGGGCATCTGGCTGGCGCTGGGCCTGTGGTTTACCTGGTGGTGGCTGACCCGGCGCGAGCAGCTGGAGGTACCGCCCAAGCGCAGCCCCGGCGAGGTCTGGCATGCGCTGCGCGAAGCGGGCTGGTCGCTCACCCTGCCCGTGGTCATCGTGGCGGGCCTGCGTCTGGGCATCTTCACGCCGACCGAAGCCGCCGTGGTGGTGGCCGTGATGGCCCTGCTCATCGCCGGTTTCATCCACCGGGAGTTGTCGTTCAAGCAGCTGTATGACGTGTTCCTGGCTTCGGCCAAGACCACCGCAGTGATCATGTTCCTGGTCGCGGCGGCCATGGTTTCGGCCTGGTTGATCACGGTGGCCCAACTGCCCGCGCAAATCGTGTCGCTGCTCAAGCCCCTGCTGGACCAGCCCGTACTGCTGATGTTTGCCATCATGTTGCTGGTGATGGCCGTGGGCACGGCGATGGACATGACCCCCACCATCCTGATCCTCACCCCGGTGCTGATGCCCCTGGTGAAAGCGGCTGGCATCGATCCTGTCTATTTCGGGGTGATGTTCATCATCAACAACTCGATCGGCCTGGTCACGCCCCCGGTGGGCACCGTGCTCAATACCGTGGCCGGCGTCGGCCGCATGCGCATGGACGAAGTGACCCGTGGCGTCATGCCTTTCATGATCGTACAGTTCGCCGTCCTGTTCCTGATGGTGCTGTTCCCGCAGCTTGTGACCGTTCCCGCCCGCTGGTTCTATTGACGAACCGGCTTCCCTTTCCCTTCCCTCAACCTGGAGACAAAACCATGAAACGCCTCTTCATCAAGTCCGCACTCGCCGCTGCCGCGGCCGTCGCCCTGGCCGGCACCGCCCTGGCCCAGGACAAGGTCATCAAGTTCGCCAACCAGAACGCCGCCGGCCACCCCATCGTTCAGGGCATGGAGAAGTTCAAGGAAGTCGTCGAGAAGAACTCGGGCGGCAAGATCAAGGTCAACATCTTCCCCAGCGGTCAGCTCGGTAGCGACCAGGCCAACCTGTCGGCCCTGCAAGGCGGCACGCTGGAGATGGTGTCCATGAACTCCGGCATCCTGGCCAGCGTGGCCCGCGAGTTCAGCGTGTTCGACTTCCCCTTCATGTTCGCCAATGGCAAGGAAGCCGACGCGGTGGTGGACGGCGCCTTCGGCCAGAAGCTGCATGCCCGCCTGGAAGAAAAAGGCGTGATCGGCCTGACCTATTACGAACTGGGCTTTCGCAACCTGACCAACGGCCGCCGCGCGATCAACAAGGTCGCCGACATCGAAGGCCTGAAGCTGCGCGTGATCCCCAACGCGATCAACATCGACTGGGTCAAGGCCCTGGGCGCCAACCCCACCCCGCTGCCCTTCCCCGAGCTGTATGCCGCCCTCGAGCAGAAAGCCGTCGACGGCCAGGAAAACCCGGTCGCCACCATCAACGGCGCCAAACTGTACGAAGTGCAAAAGCACCTGACCCTGACCGGTCACCAGTACAACCCGCAGTCGGTGATGATCTCCAAGAAGTTCTGGGACACCCTGTCCGCCGCCGAGAAGAAGCTGGTGCAGGACGCCGCCGTGGAATCGGCCAAGTTCCAGCGCGCTCAGGCCCGTGCCCAGGAAGCCTCCATCCTCGAGAACCTGAAGAAAAACGGCATGCAGGTCACCACGCTGCCCGCAGCTGAAATGAACGCCCTGCGCGAGAAGATGAAGCCGGTGATCGCCAAGCACGGTGAGGCCATCGCCGCCACCGTGACCGAGCTCCAGGCCGAACTGGCCAAACAGCGTCGCTGATGAACGCGGTTGCCGAGACCTGGCAGGCGCCGGCCCCTGGGGCCGTGTCTGTCGGTGCTGCCCCAACCGGGAGCCGCAAGCTCCTGCTGGGGCTGATCGGCGCCGGCATCCAGCAGTCGCTCACACCAGCGATGCAGGAAGAGGAAGCGCGGGCCCAGGGCCTGCGCTTGCATTACCAGTTGATCGACCTGGATGTGACCCGCAGCGATGCGGGCGCGCTGCCCACCTTGTTGACGGCGGCACGGACCATGGGCTTTGCCGGCCTGAACATCACCTTTCCCTGCAAGCAGGCGGTGATCCCGCTGCTGGACGAACTCTCGGATGAAGCCCGTGCCATGGGCGCGGTCAACACGGTCGTCTTTCAGGGCGGTCGATTGATCGGCCACAACACCGACGGATCGGGCTGGACCTGGGGCTTTCGTCGTGCCTTGCCGGATGCCGACCTGGCGTGTGTCGTGCTCCTGGGAGCCGGCGGCGCGGGTTCCGCCATCGCCCATGCCGTGCTGCGACTGGGTGCACAACGCCTGCGCATCGTCGACAGCGACGCGGCCCGCGCACAGGGGCTGGCCGATGCGCTCAATGCGCTGTATGGCCCACGCGCCGAAGGTGCAACGGACATCGCCGCCGCCCTCCAAGGCGCGACGGGCCTGATCCATGCCACACCCACCGGCATGACCAAGCTGCCGGGTCTGCCGCTGCCGGCCCACTTGCTGCAGCCTGCGCTGTGGGTGTCCGAGGTGGTGTACTTCCCGCTGGAGACCGAACTGCTCGCCGCCGCGCGCGCACGCGGATGCCGCGTGGTCGACGGCGGCACCATGGCTGTGGGCCAGGCGGTCGGCGCCTTCGAGCACTTCACCGGCCTTGCGGCCGACCCCGCGCGCATGGAGCGGCATTTCCGCCGCCTCATCGCTGAACGCGCCTGACCCTGGGCGCCCGCACAGACTGGAGAGACGAGGATGCCCGCCAACCGCGAAGCCTTGCCCGAGCCGCCTAACCCCCTGGGCCTGGAAGGGATCGAGTTCATCGAATACGCCACGATGCGTCCGCAGGCCTTGGGCCAGGTCCTGGAGACCATGGGCTTTCGGCCGGTGGCGCGCCACCGCTCGCGCGAGATCACCCTGTACCGACAGGGCGGCATGAACCTGGTGGTCAATGCCCACCCCGACGATGCGCGAGCCAGCGCCACCGAGGGCGGCCACCCGGTGCTGTCGGCCGTGGCCTTTCGCGTTCGGGACGCGCGCCTGGCGCACGAGCGCTGCCTCGCACTGGGCGCCTGGGAAACCCCGAGCCACGCCCGCGCGATGGAGCTGAACATCCCCGGTGTTCACGGCCCCGGCGGCGCGTATTTCCTGTTCATCGACCAGCACGAGAAGTTCACCGTCTATGACGTGGACTTCGTGGCCATTCCCACCGTCGATCCCGCACCGCCCGCGATCGCGGCGATGTCCTGGTTCGGGGTGGTGCAGTACATCGGTCTGGACCGCAGCGCCGAGTGGATGACGTTCTATGAGCGCATGTTCGGCTTCCAGAGCATCCCTGACGAACAGCGTTTTGGCGTGATGCCCGCTGGCAAGCTGATGCAAAGCCCCTGCCGCCAGTTCATGTGGCAGTTGATCGAACCCGACAGCTTCGACGCCGACGACGCACGCGAGAACCTGCAGCGCGTAGGCATCGGCACACCCGATGTTCCTTCAGCGGTCGCGGCCCTGCGCGCGCGCGGCGTGCAGTTCGTCGACTCGGCGCAATTGCACCCGGACGACCGCGGCGCACTCACGCGAACCGAACTCGGTTCGGTGGCTTTTGAACTGGTCCACCGTCCGGCCTGAGGGGTCTGCCATGCATCCCTCGCAACGACGCATCGATGGCTTCGGCATGGACACGATCACGCTGGCGGGCCCGCTGGAGGCCAAGCTGGCTGCCATGCGCGAGGCCGGTTTCCAGCAGGTGATGCTCAGCGCCCGTGACGTGGTCGGGCATCCTGGTGGCCTGCAGGCGGCGGTGACCGCCGTGCGTGAGAGCGGCCTGCGCCCCACAGGTTTTCAGGTGCTGCGCGACTTCGAGGGGCTGTCGGGCCACCTGCACGGCTACAAGGTGGACATCGCCAAGTCCATGCTGGAGATGTGCGCTGCACTCGGTTCGCGGGTGCTGCTGGCCTGCTCGTCCACCTCACGCCATGCGTCGCAGGACATGGACGACATCGCCCGCGACCTGCGCAAGCTGGCCATGCTGGCCGTCCCCCTGGGTATTCAGGTGGCCTACGAAGGCCTGTCGTGGGGCCGAACGATCAACGAATTCACCACCGCATGGGACGCGGTGCAACGTGCCGACTGTCCCAACCTGGGGCTGGGCATCGACTCCTTCCATATCTTCGCGGCCAAGACCTCGCTGGACGCGATCGACGACCTGGACCCGGACCGGATCTTCCTGGTGCAGCTGTCGGACTTCATGTGGAACGAGACCCCAACCTTCGAGGACCGCATGACGACCGCGCGCACCTTCCGGGTGTTCCCGGGTGAGGGCGTGCACAGTGAGGCACTGGCCGACCTGGTGCAGCGCCTGCATGTGATCGGCTATCGGGGCGACTACAGCTTCGAGGTGTTCAACGACGACTACCAGCAGATCCCGCTGCCGGTCGTCGCCGAGCGGGCGCGGCGCAGTGCGCTGTGGCTCGCGGAAGATGTCCTGCATTTGCCGCGGCCGCTGCCGGCGTGGACGATGAAGGGCTAGGAAACGTCAGCGCCCATCACCCCCTCGGGTGATGCTTCGCATGCAGCTGATTGAGCCGCTCCCGCGCCACGTGGGTGTAGATCGTCGTCGTGGAAATATCCGCATGCCCCAGCAGCATCTGCACCGCCCGCAGATCCGCCCCGTGATTGAGCAGGTGGGTGGCAAAGGCATGACGCAGGGTGTGCGGTGACAAGGGCGTGGTAATGCCCGCCACCAGCGCGTATTTCTTCACCAGCACCCAGAACATCGCCCGCGTCATCGCGGCGCCGCGTGCGGTCACGAACAGGTCCTCGGTGGGTTGGCCCGCCAGGATCGCACCCCGGGCCTCTTGCAGGTAGCGCGCCAGCCAGTCACTCGCGACCTCGCCAAACGGCACCAGCCGCATCTTGCCGCCCTTGCCCAGCACCCGCACCACATGCTCGGACTGGCTGACGTTCAGCACCTTGAGCGTCACCAGCTCGCTCACGCGCAAGCCGCTGGCGTACATCAACTCCAGCATCGCGCGATCACGCAGCCCCAGGGGTGTGGTCACATCGGGCGCTGCCAGGAGGGCCTCGACCTGGGTCTGCGTCAGCGTGCGCGGCACCCGCAGCGGTCGCTTGGCCGGCTGCAACTTGAGGGTCGGGTCGACAGACACCCGACGTTCGCGCAGCGCCCAACGGAAAAAACGTCGGAATACGGCCAGGCGCCGGTTGGCGGAGGTGGCGCGCGTCTGCGCATGGCGGTGGGCGAAATACCCGCTCAGATCCGACTCGCCACAAGCGACGAGGGCCACGCCCCGGCCTTGCAGCCAACGGTCGTAGCCCTCCAGATCGCGGCGGTAGGCCGCCAGCGTGTTCTTCGACAGGCCCTCCTCCAACCAGAGGGCGTCGATGAAGGTGTCGATCAGGGGATCGGGGGGAACACTCAATCGAGCTTCAGCTTGGCGCTGTCCACCACCTTCTTGTACACCTCGTACTCGGC
>JACCDM011238841.1_pt1 | contig 13333 bp, 10 predicted proteins | sample 7445851 | NCBI WGS metagenome assembly JACCDM01 (sample SAMN15323438, study PRJNA562643) | freshwater metagenome | isolation source: river surface water | place: USA:Blue River Watershed | collected 2017-08-16
GTGGAAAAGAAAAAGGGCCTAAATGCTTTAGACCCTTTATTTATATGGCTCCCCGACCTGGACTCGAACCAGGGACCTGCGGATTAACAGTCCGTCGCTCTACCGACTGAGCTATCAGGGAATAGACGCTATTATAACGAATTGATCTAAATGCCATCTTTTTCATGAAACCCTCGCAACCGAGTCCGATCTTTATCGCGAAAGTATTAAGTATTGCCGGATCCGATAGCGGTGGTGGTGCGGGTATTCAAGCGGATCTTAAGGTGATTACTGCACTTGGCGGCTTTGGTATGACCGCTATCACAGCGATTACTGCACAAAACACAATGGGTGTCACGCGGATTCAGGATATTGATTTGGATGTGGTTGAGGCACAAATCGATGCGGTTGTCAGTGATATTGGTGTAGACGTTGTCAAAATAGGTATGCTGGCTAGCCCAGCAATTGTGAGAACGGTTGCCACCTGTCTGAAAAAGCATTCCATCAAAAAAATTGTTCTTGATCCTGTGCTACGCGCAACATCGGGTGCAAGTTTAGGTGGTGATGACACTGCAAAAACCATGGCGCAAGAACTTTTTCCGTTGGCCACCATCGTGACCCCCAATCTTTATGAAGCATCAATCTTCTTAGGTAAGCCCATAGCATCGGTTGGACAATTTAAAGAGGCTGCTGAGCAACTATTGGCATTAGGTCCGAAGGCAGTATTAATTAAGGGTGGCCACCTAGAGGGGGAGCCCAAAGAGTTGGTGGATTACCTCATCTGGCACGATCGCAAAGATGATGTGCCGGTGATCTTTCATAAAGAGTTTAGACATCCACGCATCCCGACCAGTAATACCCATGGAACTGGATGCTCATTGTCGTCAGCAATTGCTACTTATCTAGCCGATCAACACGATTTAAGTCACTCGGTTGCAAAAGCTATTTCATTTGTAAGTGCTGCCATTGAAGCCGGTCAAAGACTCGATATTGGAAAAGGCCCTGGACCCCTTTGGCATATGCACGACTTCTACCCAACTCGATTGCCCGAAGAGCAATAAGCTTAATTAATCATCAGGTTTTGTAGGCGCTTGATCGCTGCTTTCGGATCGTCGCTTGCCGTGATTGCTCGAACAACAGCAACCGAACCCACTCCGCTTTGTGAGACCGCATGAATGCTACTTTCATCAATTCCGCCGATTGCTACCAAAGGATAGTGCCCCATCAATTTGGCGTAGGCATATAAACGCCCTAGACCTTGTGGAGCGGTAGGCATTTTCTTGAGATTGGTCGGAAATACGGCACCCATGGCGATATAGCTTGGACAGTAACGATCTGCGATCAGCATCTCAGCATAGCCATGTGTACTGAGGCCCAAACGTAATCCCGCCTCCCGAATTACATCCAAATTAGCGCTTACTAGATCTTCTTGACCTAAATGCACACCATAGGCTCCAGCTTCAATTGCCTCTTCCCAATGATCATTAATAAATAGCAAGGTCTTACTGCCTTGAACGGCATCAACAGCAGCGCGGACTTGCTGACGAATACTCTTTGCATCATCGGACTTAAAACGTAATTGGGCAGTAGGAAGTTCAGCATCGACCATGCGCTTAATCCAATCAGCATCCGGAAAAACTCCATACAGACCCAAACGTTTTGGACACTCCTTAAATGCTTTTGGGTTCATATTGCGCGAGTAAGGCAACATCTCAAAATACTCGGGTCGCGAAGGCCATAACTTAGGATTAAAGTCGCCAGTATCTTTAATCATGCGCGACCATGCCTTGCCAAGAACACGGGCATCTGCCTCAATAAATCCCATCTCAATTGCCGCAATCGAACCGGCTAGTTCGTATTGATCAAGGGTCGCTTCAGTCTTAATTGTCGGTGGTGGTTGATCAGGGTTATAGGTAGGTAGAGGTAGACATAAATCATCTTTGCGATGAGCCGCGACAATCTGCTTTGCCATCTCCCGAATATGACTCATGACACTTCCTACTCTTGATGCCAGAAGGGTGTGCCCACTAAAGGCGTGCTGGCTTGTGCAGAGTCTTGGGCTTCCATAGCGCCCGATAAAAACGCTTGACGGCCTGCGTTTACAGCTTGTGCAAACGCATGCGCCATGGCAACTGGATCATGCGCTAATGCAACAGCGGTATTGAGAAGGACTCCATCAAACCCCCATTCCATCACCGTGCATGCATGCGATGGCAAACCTAAACCAGCATCAACCAATAATGGAACTGAAAGACGCTCACGCAGTAACTTCATGGCGTATGGATTGAGGGGGCCTTGACCGGTACCAATCGGTGCAGCCCAGGGCATGACTGCTTGACACCCGACATCAACCAAACGCTGACACAGGATTAGATCTTCAGTACAGTAAGGCAAAACCTTGAAGCCATCTTTAATCAGATGCTCAGCGGTTTGAACTAAACGCAAGGTATCGGGTTGCAGTGTGTAGTCGTCACCAATCAGTTCGAGTTTGATCCAATCGGTCTCAAAAACCTCTCGGGCCATCTGCGCGGTTGTGATGACCTCTTGAGGGCTATGGCATCCGGCGGTATTGGGGAGAACAGGTACTGCCATTTTCTTGAGCAGGTCCCAAAAACCGCTATTCGCTTCTGCCGCAGCAGAGCCTTGACGGCGTAAACTCGCAGTAATCATTGCTGGTCGCGCACGCACAATCGCATTCTCCAAAATTTGTGGGGATGGATAGCGCGATGTGCCTAATAAGAGGCGGCTAGGAAACGATTCGCCATACAGAATCAGTGGATCGTTTAGATGAGTGGGAAGCGGTGCGGTCATGATGAAGGTAATAAATTAACCACCCGTAACAGGGGAAATAATTTCTACGGAGTCGTTCTCTTTAAGAACAAACTCACCGTGCTGTGATTTAGGTACAAATTGCAAGTTGACTGCCACTGCAAAGGGAGGCTTAGCATCAATCGCCGCGAGTAGATCGCTGACCTTGCTCGCTGGAGCTAGTTCGCGGACTTGTTGATTCACAATAACGCGCATCATGCCAAGGACCTACTCAAACTAGGTTCATAAATTGGTAAATCAAATCGCTTCGCAAGCATTCGTGGCTCATCATCAATCATTTGCAAAGCTGCATCGAGCATGGCTGGAGCAATCAAATAACCGTGCCGATACAAACCATTGATTTGCATTTGCCCTTGTTCAGAAATGCAAATCTCGGGCAGATTATTTTTTAAGGTAGGGCGACACTGGGTTGATGACTCCAAAATACGCGCCTCGGCAAAGCCAGAGTGAACCGAGTAGGCGGCCGATAAAAGTTCCATCGAGGAGCGCACGCTCACTGGTGATAGGTCATCAGACTCAATCTCGGTGGCACCAATCACATAGAGATCATTTTCTTTGGGCGCAATATAAATGGGATAGCGCGGATGAATTAACCGTGTAGGGCGTTGTAGTTTCGCTTCCGGAGCGTGCACCCGAATGACCTCACCCCGAACCCCACGCAGCGGATTTTGAGAGTTCAGCCACGATGCCTTGCCACCAAGACCGCGACAATCAATCACCCAATCAAAACCTTTATTCCGCAGAGTATCTGGCTCGCAAGTGGTGTGCCAATGCAATCCAACACCTAATTTCGTTAAAGACTCGAGTAGGGCGGTCAGTAGTTGGCGGTTATCTAGCTGACCCTCTCGAGGAAGGAATAATCCTTGAGTAAAGCGGTCAGCCACCACCGGCTCAAGCTCAGCCAAGGCTTTGCTATCAAGATGCCATGGTGATGCCAGAGCTGGGTTCATACGAACATTGCGCTCTAGGTGCTCAGCAAAGCGCTGCGCTTGTGGGGCATCTAAGCGATGCCATAGTACTAAGGTACCGTCTTGCTGGAAGAAAGTTTGTTGAGAAACAAATTGATTGAGTTCACTAATCAAATGTTTCCAGCGATCTAAACCATATAAACCCATGCGCACCACGGATGGCTCAGTAATCGCAGACTCAGCAAGGGGCGCGAGCATGGATGCAGCAACTCGTGCGGCTGAATGTTCCGCGTCAGGTCCGCCGCGCTCAAACAACTCAACTCGATCGCCACGCTTAGCGAGGGCGTAAGCCATCATCCGGCCCATGAGGCCGGCACCAACGAAGGCAAACGAGCGTGTCATTCCCAACCCTGGTGGATCGATCTTATTGATAGATCTCACTACCGCGTTTGCGGAACTCAATCGATTTCTCTTCCATACCTTTGCTGGGGTCGACACCCTCCTTGAGGCTTGCTGCGTAATCACGCACATCTTGAGTGATCTTCATGGAGCAGAACTTTGGTCCACACATTGAGCAGAAGTGAGCAATCTTGGCACCTTCGGCAGGGAGGGTGGCATCGTGATACTCACGAGCGCGCTCGGGATCCAGACCTAAGTTGAACTGATCTTCCCAACGGAACTCGAAACGAGCCTTAGATAAAGCGTTATCGCGTAACTGCGCTCCCGGAAAGCCCTTCGCAAGATCAGCACCATGCGCTGCAATCTTATAGGTGATGATGCCTTCACGCACATCCTCTTTATCTGGTAAACCAAGGTGCTCTTTGGGTGTTACGTAGCAGAGCATCGCGGTACCATACCAACCAATTTGTGCTGCACCAACACCGCTGGTGATGTGGTCGTAACCGGGTGCGATATCAGTAATCAGTGGTCCTAAGGTGTAAAAGGGCGCTTCCAAGCAATGCTTAAGCTCTTCGGTCATGTTCTCTTCAATGCGCTGCATTGGAACATGGCCAGGGCCCTCAATCATCACCTGCACATCGTGCTTCCAAGCCTTGGCGGTGAGTTCACCTAAAGTATGAAGCTCACCAAATTGAGCTGCGTCATTTGAGTCCGCAATACAACCAGGACGCAAACCATCGCCAAGGCTAAATGACACGTCATAGGCTTTCATGATCTCGCAGATCTCATCAAAATGGGTGTACAAGAAGTTCTCTTTGTGATGCGCAAGACACCATTTCGCCATGATGGAACCACCGCGCGAGACAATACCGGTAATGCGATCTGCGGTCAAAGGCACGTAACGCAGTAATACTCCCGCATGAATCGTGAAGTAATCAACGCCTTGCTCGGCTTGCTCAACTAAGGTATCTCGGAACATTTCCCAAGTGAGGTCTTCAGCAATACCACCGGTCTTATCAAGCGCTTGATAAATCGGTACCGTACCAATTGGTACTGGTGAGTTCCGAATAATCCACTCACGTGTTTCATGAATATGTTTACCAGTGGAGAGATCCATGATGGTGTCGGCACCCCAGCGGATTGCCCAGACCATTTTCTCGACCTCTTCATTAATCGAGGAGGTCACCGCAGAGTTACCCAAGTTACCGTTGATCTTCACACGGAAGTTACGACCAATGATCATTGGTTCTAACTCAGGGTGATTAATATTTGCTGGAATAATTGCGCGACCTGCGGCGATCTCTGAGCGCACAAACTCAGGCGTAATCACATCCGGAATATTCGCACCAAAGGACTTGCCAGGATGCTGCTTGAGGAGTTGCTGATAGCGAGGATCTTGACGTAGCTTCTCAAGGCCCATGGATTCACGCAAAGCAACGTACTCCATCTCTGGAGTAATGATGCCCTTGCGTGCGTAATGCATCTGCGAGACATTGGCGCCTGACTTTGCAACCCGAGGGGCTGCAATATGCGAAAAGCGAAGATGAGAAGTGGCGGGATCGCTTGCGCGTGCCACGCCATACTCTGAGGATGGACCACTTAATTGCTCGGTATCGCCACGCTCATGAATCCAGTGACTGCGTAATTTGGGTAAACCTTTTTCCAGATTAATCACGATATCGGGATCACTGTAGGGGCCCGAGGTGTCGTACACCGGAATTGGAGGATTGGGCATTTCAGCCTCACCCGTTTTGGTTGGCAACTGTTCAATCACCCGAATCGGTGCCTTAATATCGGCACGCGATCCTTGTAAATAGGTTTTCGTAGAGGCGGGATAGGCAAATTTTTGCCCAAAGTCACGCTCTAAACTCTTCAGACTGGGGATTTCAGGTTTGGTCTTCTTTTGATTCTCGGTGCTGACAGTCATTTCCATCTCCTCACAAAGCATTTAAGGTAGGTGGACGAAACCGGGAACCGGTCTGATGGAACTCCCCACGCCAGCATTATCTGGATCGGGTTAGAGGGTCTTTCTCAGCACCACCGTGAAGTGGGGGCACCCCTGTTTCATCCTAGTAACGGTATTTAACCACGAATCCACAATCCTGATTCAGGATCTAAGGTCAATAAGGCTTGTGGGGCCTAGGCACTTCTGTTGCGACGCAGAATAAAGTCGGCGGTGACCAAGGCAGCATCGGTGGTGAACTCATCGGCCAGGATCCGTGCAGCAGCCTCTGCGACATCCATTTGGATAAACCCACTAACTTCGCCATCGTGATTGACGGGAATCACATGATTAGGAAGTTCAAGATCAAATATCCATAAGTTCTCGTGGTGAATGCCATGCGGTGGGTGCGGCCGCTCGATGAGTAATTTCCCGGCTGGACAAATATATTGAGCAATCTCTGCTGGAATTCCAGCCTCTTCCCAAAGTTCACGAATAGCGCAAGCAACCACCGTCTCATCTGCATGAATTCCGCCAGCCGAGAGATTATCGAGTTTGCCTGGGTCAATTTGTTTACTCTCGCTACGGCGCCCAACCCATAGCAAACCCTTCTCTGTAACACCATTGATATGTGCTGCTTGACTTTGAACGCCAAAGGCGCGGAATGCGGCTCGCTCAACCCGGAAGTATTCATGACCATCAGAGCCGTAATAGGCAAATTCTTCATTGCGCCATGCCGGAATCAAGCCCCCATGTCGCATGCGTTGTGCTAACTCACGCAAGCTGTTGCTGAGTAGGGCAGGTGCCACAGAATCCAGCTGAATGCCTCGCGGACTTGATGTGAGGTATTTAATTGGATTGCGTTCAAGCGTATCGATCACGAACGGTACGAAATCAGGAACGAGATGCCCAACGGTTTGCCCATTGAGCAAGATAGGTAGGCATGCATGAGGTAAATGCGTGCTGGCGTTATGAAGCATCTCTTCTAGTGCAGCAAGCACGTTTACAGGGATCATTGACATTAGTCAAGTGTAAGCAACAATTTTTTATTGTGCACACCGCAACATTTTTTGATGATCGCAATGCTTAATTTTTAAGCATCCCAGTTGACTCTATAAAAATTCAGGACTTAGAAAACTTTTTTGGTTTTTGTCCACACTCGCTGTGGATAACTTGAACAAATCAACCCATATTTATGACAGTAAAAGCGTCACAAATTACTGACACTGTTTGATAAATTGAATTCAGTATTAATCCTAATTCAAACCAGAAATATTTTTTGGTCCCCCTGCCAGGAGTCGAACCTGGATCTATCGCTTAGGAGGCGATTGCACTATCCATTGTGCTACAGCGGGATCGATGGATGAATTACCAACCACAAAGTGCCCAAGCTTGTTCTGCTAAACCAATCACAACCTCGGGAACAAAGTAGAGAGCAAATACGAGCATTAGAACAAGAATCGCAAACACAAATAACCCAATCTTTTTCCAAGAGAGAGTTGTAGTGCGTTGCTGGGCGAGATCGTTCATGATTTCATTCTAACGAAAGCGTGCGGTTTGGGCTACCGAACTTGGGTTATCCAATTAGGCGTTTGCCGGCCTAATTAAAGGCTCTTCGCGGATTGGCAGATTAATCAGGCCTGCAAAGACCCCAAGGGCAATCGCGATACCCCAAACGATCTGATACGACCCAGTGATGTCGTAGAGATAGCCACCAAAGTAGGCACCACAAAAGCTGCCTAATTGATGGGAGAAGAAAACCACACCAGAGAGCATCGTGAGGTATTTCACACCAAAGATCTGAGCCACGATTGCATTTGTCAGTGGAATGGTGGAGAGCCAAAGTACACCCATCACCGCTGCAAACACATAGGTGCTGGTCGATGAAAGTGGCAAGAGTAGAAACAAACTAATGGCGATCGAGCGTGAGATATAAATACCCGAGAGTAAGAAGCGTTTTGGATAACGTTCGCCTAAAACTCCTGCGCCATATGTACCAATCACATTAAATAATCCAATGAGCGCTAGAGCAGTCGTTGCTACCGTTGCGCCATTAATTTGCGGATATTGCAACGACATATCTTTGAGATAGGGCGCTAAATGAATCGTAATAAAGACCACCTGAAAACCGCATACAAAGTAGCCCATCATCAGAAAACGAAAATTACGATTACCAATGGCCTCGTTTAATGCCTCACGGATGGTTTGATCACCCGCTTTATTGGGGGTGAATCCCGTTTCCCGTAAACAAAATGCCAGAGGAATCATGAGCGATGCCAATAGACCCAGATAAATAAGAGCCTCATCCGCACCAAAATGACTAATCAACCCTTGCTCCAGCGGCATCATCAGAAATTGCCCAAAGGAGCCAGCGGCTGCGGTAACGCCCATGGCCCAAACGCGTTTTTCAACGGGCACATTGCGACCTAAGATGCCATAGACCACGCTATAGGTTGTGGCAGCCAAAGCAATACCAATCGATAAGCCACCGGCTAAATGAAATAAAAAGGGGTTGCTGGTCAAAGCCATACCAATCAGACCGATGGCGTATAGAAAGCCGCCCAAGATCATGATCTTGAATGGGCCGTAGCGATCCGCAAGAGCGCCAGCCACTGGTTGCGCAAAACCCCAGACTAAATTTTGCAGTGCAATTGCTAAGGCAAACGTTTCTCGTCCCCAACCATTTGCTGAGGTAATGGGCATATTAAATAATCCAAAGCCATGACGAATGCCCATCGATAGGGTCACCATCAGGCTGCCAAATACAAGCACTTGCATGAGCGATAAGGATGAGGCTCGCGTTGTCATACGATTCCTTTTTGATGCAATTGCGCAATTTGTTCGGCGCTCATACCAAGATCATGCCGTAATACCTCATCGGTATGCTCACCAAGCAGAGGCGGAGGCATACGGACATCAACTGGAGTCTCAGAGAGGCGGATAGGGCTACGCACAAGCTTCATCGTACCTGCAGTTGGGTGCGGTACTTTCATTTCGATACCGCGCGCGATCACTTGCTCATTCTCAAATACTTCTTGAAGATTATTAATAGGTCCGCAAGGAACACCAGCTTGCTCTAATAGCTGGATCCACTCTGTCTTCGTTTTTTCTTTGACCATCTCAACCAATAAGGGAATAAGCGCATCCCGATTTTGTATCCGTGCTGGGTTTGTAGCGAAGCGAGGATCATCGGCCAAAGGCTCGCGATGACCAGCCTTAACGAAATTCCGAAACTGGCCATCATTGCCAACCGCCACAATGATCCAACTATCGGAGGTCTGAAAGGTCTGGTAGGGCACTACATTGGGATGCGCATTACCCCAACGGTGAGGCGATACACCGCTGCATAAATAATTACTGGAGATATTCGCCAACATTGCAACTTGAGTATCGAGAAGAGCGATGTCGATGTATTGACCAACACCAGTTTGATCACGATGGATAACTGCTGCCAAGATCGCTGAGCTCGCATACATGCCGGTAAATAGATCAACAATTGCGACCCCAGCTTTTTGGGGGCCACCACCAGATAAATGATCAGCTTCACCGGTAATGCTCATAAAACCACCCATGCCCTGTAAGATGAAGTCATAGCCAGCGCGTTGTTGGTAAGGGCCGGTTTGACCAAAACCAGTAATCGAGCAATAAATCAAATCAGGTTTGATCTTCTTCAAACTCTCATAATCGAGACCATATTTTTTGAGTTGCCCCACCTTGTAGTTCTCAATCACCACATCCGATTTAGCAACCAAGCTGCGCACAATTTCTTGGCCCTCGGGAGTGCTGATGTCTAAGGTAATGGATTTCTTATTGCGATTGATCGAGATGTAATAAGCAGACTCGGTAGTGTCTTTACCGGAAGGGTCTTTGGCAAAGGGTGGACCCCAATGACGCGTATCGTCGCCAGTTCCAGGTCGCTCAACCTTAATCACTTGCGCTCCAAGATCAGCTAGGTTTTGGGCACACCACGGACCCGCTAATACCCGACTTAAATCCAGTACCCGAATATGACTGAGTGCGCCCATGGGTCTATTTTCCCATGCTTTTCGACCATCACTCATCGATATGACTACAATTTCTGCGAATGGCTACACGTAAACCGTCCCAATACAGCGAATCCTCGATCAAAGTCTTAAAAGGCTTGGAGCCGGTACGGCAGCGTCCGGGTATGTATACCCGAACGGATAACCCGCTACACATCATTCAAGAGGTGTTGGATAACGCATCTGATGAAGCACTCGGTGGTTATGGCAAGGAAGTGCTGGTGACCTTACACACCGATGGCAGTGTCAGCGTTGAAGATGATGGCCGAGGTATTCCTGTTGGTATCCATCCTCAAGAGAAAAAACCGGTTGTCGAAATCGTATTTACCCAATTGCATGCTGGTGGTAAGTTTGAGAAGGGTAGTGGCGGGGCATATGCATTCTCAGGTGGTCTGCACGGTGTTGGTGTCTCGGTTACGAATGCGCTTGCTAAACGACTTGAAGTAACTGTGTGGCGTGAGCAGCAAGTTTCGAACATTACTTTTGCCGATGGCGACGTGATCGAGAAACTCAAGAGTAAATCGGCTACCAAGGGCGATAAATCACACGGCACCAAAGTACGTGTGTGGCCCAATCCAAAATACTTTGACAGTGCCAACATTCCGCAAGCAGATCTTGAGCGACTCTTACGCTCAAAAGCTGTTCTATTGCCTGGGGTTAAGGTCACACTCGTGCAAGAAAAGAATGGCCAAAGCCAATCATGGCTTTATACCCAAGGCCTCAAAGGCTACCTCGATGAAGCACTGGCACAGAATGGTCATACCCCACCAGTAATACCGGCATTTGAAGGAGAGCACTATGCAAGCGGCGCAGGTGAAGAAGAGTCGTTTGCAGAGGGCGAAGGCGCTGCATGGGTGGTGAGTTGGACCGAAGAGGGTGCTCCAGTGCGCGAGAGTTATGTGAACTTAATTCCAACACCAGCGGGCGGTACCCACGAGAGCGGTTTGCGTGAGGGGCTCTTTAATGCGGTTAAAAGTTTTGTTGAGATTCATGCGCTACAACCCAAGGGTGTGAAGTTAATGCCCGAAGATGTGTTTGCTCGCGCCTCTTTCATTCTCTCAGCCAAAGTATTGGATCCTCAGTTTCAGGGTCAGATTAAAGAGCGCCTGAACTCGCGCGATGCGGTGCGTTTGATCTCCGGTTTTGTTAAATCGGCTCTCGAGCTTTGGCTTAATCAACACGTTGATTACGGCAAGACCTTAGCGGAGTTGGTGATCAAGCAAGCACAAGCTAGAACGCGCGCCGGTCAGAAGGTCGAAAAGAAAAAATCTTCGGGTGTTGCAGTTCTACCTGGCAAACTCACTGATTGTGAGAGCGAAGATACAGTCATCAACGAGTTATTTCTGGTAGAAGGTGACTCCGCCGGAGGCTCAGCCAAGATGGGGCGTAATAAAGAGTATCAAGCTATATTGCCACTGCGCGGCAAAGTCTTAAATACCTGGGAGACCGAACGCGATCGCTTGTTTGCCAACAATGAAGTTCACGACATAGCGGTGGCAATTGGTGTTGATCCACATGGACCAAACGATGAGCCTAACCTAGGTAACCTGCGTTACGGCAAGATTTGTATTCTGTCGGATGCCGACGTTGATGGCTCACACATTCAGGTGCTGTTGTTAACGCTCTTTTATAAACATTTCCCACGCTTAGTTGAGAACGGTCATGTGTATATCGCTAGACCGCCACTCTTTCGGGTCGATGCCCCAGCGCGAGGTAAAAAACCCGCACAAAAAATCTATGCCTTGGATGAAAGCGAGTTAATTGCAATTGAAGACAAGTTACGCAAAGATGGAGTGCGCGAGGGAGCATGGCAAATCTCCCGTTTTAAAGGCTTAGGCGAGATGAGTGCTGAGCAATTATGGGATACAACCCTCAATCCAGATACCCGTAGACTGTTACCCGTGACGCTTGGTGAGATGAGCGAGAGCGACACCATCAAAACAATGGACATGTTGATGGGTAAGGCTGAGTCTGCAGCGCGCCGTGATTGGTTAGAAGAACGCGGTAATGAAGTGGAAGCCGATATTTAGGACAGTGCATGGCTAGCAAAAAACCAATTCCTTCCAAAACCAAAAAGAGTGCACCTGAGCAAGGTGATCTCTTTACCGAAGACCGACCACGCTCGAAAAAAACCTCCAATAACTCGGCAGATGAGTTTTTATCTTTAGGTATTTATGCCGAACGTGCTTATTTGGATTACGCCATCAGCGTGGTTAAAGGTAGAGCCTTGCCTGAAGTGGCTGATGGACAAAAACCAGTTCAACGCCGCATTCTTTATGCCATGAATGAAATGGGCTTGCGCGCTGATGCGAAGCCTGTGAAGAGTGCGCGTGTGGTTGGTGATGTGTTAGGTAAGTTTCATCCGCATGGTGATCAATCCGCATACGATGCTTTGGTGAGACTCGCACAGGATTTTTCACTCCGTTACCCATTGATTGATGGTCAGGGTAATTTTGGATCTCGGGATGGTGATGGTGCGGCCGCAATGCGTTACACCGAAGCGCGTCTCACTAAGATCGCAGGCCTATTACTTTCTGAGATTGATGAAGGTACGATTGATTTTGTACCCAACTACGACGGCTCATTTAAAGAGCCCAAACTTCTACCCGCTCGTTTACCGTTTGTTCTCCTAAATGGCGCCTCAGGTATTGCGGTAGGTATGGCAACGGAGATCCCCAGCCACAACCTTAAAGAAGTTGCAAACGCCACGATTGCGTTGATGCGCTCGCCTAAGAGCTCACTGAACGACCTCTTAAAGCATATGCCCGGCCCTGATTTTCCGGGCGGTGGTCAAATTATTTCTCCAGCCAGCGAAATTGCGCAGATCTACGAAAGTGGACGTGGATCCATTAAGGTGCGTGCGCGTTGGACCGTTGAGGAACTCGCACGGGGTCAGTGGCAGGTCGTTGTTAATGAGTTACCTCCGGCCACCTCAGCGCAACGTGTTTTGCAAGAGATTGAAGAACTCACGAACCCAAAAGTGAAGTTAGGCAAGAAATCACCCACTGCTGAACAAAATAATCTCAAGCAAACGATTCTGAACGTTTTGGATAGCGTGCGCGATGAGTCCAGTCGGGAGTCGCCAGTTCGTTTGGTATTCGAACCCAAGAGTAAGAACGTGGAGGCTAATGAGTTCATTACCTTACTCTTGGCTCATACCTCGCTAGAGTCCAATGCATCGATCAATCTGGTGATGATTGGTAATGATGGTAGACCTCGCCAAAAAGGACTTA
>JACCDM010771174.1_pt1 | contig 13331 bp, 12 predicted proteins | sample 7445851 | NCBI WGS metagenome assembly JACCDM01 (sample SAMN15323438, study PRJNA562643) | freshwater metagenome | isolation source: river surface water | place: USA:Blue River Watershed | collected 2017-08-16
CCCGCGGGGCACACTTCACCCAGTATCCGTGTTGTAAGCCATGCCTGAAACGTTTACCATATGCGTACTAGCACGAAGGTCATAAGTTGGGGTCCGACTGTCGCCAAAAGGATTGCGCAGTGTCCGTGCACCGTCCGACAAACAGTCTCGCAAAAGTCGAACTGACGTCTTCTTACAAGGAAGGCATTTTCGACGGGCCGGCGCGGGGACGCCGGGGCGCCCAGCACATGTGCGCGGGCTTGCCACCCGTGGTGTCAAGCGACGATTGCCGAACACGTAGTGGTGCCCAGCACATGTGAGGCGGCTGGCCGCCCGTCGTGGCGCTGCCGGGGGCGCTGCTAGGGGCGCTGCTGAATTCGCTGGTGGGCGCGGGGGATTCCATCTGGGTTTCGGGCGTTGGTCTCGTTGGTACAGAATTATGTGCTTCAAATGTGACATTAAATTGAACCGCGCAATCGAGCTATATTCTACCAGTATGGCCGCTATCGGCATCGCCGCAACCGAGCCGTTCTGCCCCTGCGGGCGGGATTCCGTCTTGGTCGACATCACCCCAACGGGCGTTCGTGTTCGTTACACCCTCTGCGAGCACTGCCTGCGGAGCAAGGTGGGAATCCCCGATGTCAGATTCCTACACTGCGATATCGCGGCTGATATTCCGTACACAATCGCTGAGTACCAAGAATCCCACCGCCGTGGATCCTGCTGCCGATGCGGCCAGGGCGACATGGTGTGGTGTTTCCACTGCGTTTCAGTAGCGGTTTCGTCCACATTGAGTGCGGCGCACTTCCCGGGCAAAAAAACGCGTATCAAGGAGATGCTTGAGGTCGCGGGTGGCGCGGTGGCGCTGTCGATCGCCGCGCGTTATAGCTCCTTGATTGTTACCTGCATCAAGGACTTCTACGCTCTCGCGGGAGGTGAAGCGCCGGCTATTCCCGAGTGCTCGAAGAGCCTCGCGGCTATCGCCGACATCGCGATGAACGTTCCCCCACATTCCGGCCCCTGCCACAACACCCTCAGTATGCTGGCGTCCGATCGCATCACCCTGTGCGACGGGTGCGCAAACTGCCTCTGGCAGGACTGCCGCCACGTGATGGCAAAGGCTCCAAGCAGCGGGCTCCCCCCGCACTTCGTGGAGTGGTTCCGCCGGATCGACGCTATCAACTCGCAGCCCATCGCCCGGGGGGAAAGCCCCCCGGCGGCCTCGGGGGCAAAACCCCCGAGGGCCCCCGAGCCCGAGCCCGTCGTTGCCGTTGCGACGGCCCCGGTCGAGCCGCTCCTGGTCTACCGAGCTGCGATATGTTCCGGTTGCGAGCGCATCAAAATCATCTACTGCCGCGACCCCTGCGGGCACGTCGGTTGCTCTGATTGCATCGCCGAAGATCAATCACGCTCCTGCCGCCGCTGTGGCGTCAAAGTGCGTGCGTACCAAGAGGTCAGGTTCGTCGGCTGATCGATCATTCGCAGCCTTTCTCTTTTGGCAAAAGGTTGACGCTCTGCCAGCATGCGGGGCGGGCACCTCGGCGAGTAAGCCGGGCTGCACACCGCTCGGGAAGTGACTCACTGGGCCGCCGCGGAGGATGCAGCCGCAGACGGTGCCGCGGCCGGCGCCACAGGCCGCGCGGGGAGCTTGCCCATCCACATGAACAGGAAGAACCCACAGATGAGCACGATGAACGCGACGGCGACGGCGACCATCACGTCCTTGCCGATTGCGTTGAGGGCGTCGCTGATGAAGCTCAGGGGGTTCGCCGAGGTGTAGGTCGCCTGCTGGTTGAGCGCGTCGGTGACGGTGCTCAGCGCCTCGGCGGTCTGGCCGACCTGCAGGAGGCAGGAAGCCGCCACGTTGCTCATCGCGGACTGAGTAACGCCCTCGAGGCTGTCGCCGCTGCCGCTGACGTTCAGCACGTTGTTGCTTGTGGACGACGCCATACAGCTGGAGACCGCGGTTTGCGTGAAGGTGTTCAGCACGCTCGACGCGATCGTCCCCGTCTGCGAGTCCTTCGAGTTGTCGAGCCACTGGGTGAGCGCAATCTCGGCGTCGCTGGACGACTGACCCGCGCTCTGCGTGACAGTGTTCTGGAAGTTCGCCTGGTCGAGCGCCGCGGCGGCGCAGCTTGCGTTAACCGTCACCGTCACAGACTGAACGTCCCCTTTGACGTCGTCGTTGTTGCCGCTCACGTTGATGATGTTGTTGGCCCACTGCGCCGAGGTGCAGCTCGAGGTCGTCTGCTGGATCGCCTGGGAGACGACGCTGGTCGTTTCCGAGAGGGACTGGACCGTCTGGTGGCCCCCGCCCGGCCGCAGGCCGCCCAGCAGGGCGGACCCCGCACTGGCGGCGAGCGACGCGCCCCCCTCGACCGCCGACGCGACGGGCGCGGCGACCTCTCCGGCGCCCTTCTTCACGGCGTTCCAAGCGTTGGATAGGAATCCCATAGCAGATGCCGGGGCAATGATAGCGCGCGTAAGTGGGCTTAATTGAATTGGTGATCGGGCGATATACCGAGAGGCGCGTCGATATGCTTATCAAGCGCGGCCCCCTCGCAGCCCTCGCCGCCGAGATGCTCAACTTCGAGGCCGGCCGGCGCGCCTACGAGGTCGGGCCGGAGGGTGCGATCCGGCGCATCCGCGATCCCGCGCCGGAGGCGGCGATCAGCGTGCCTCTCGCCGCGCCGCCGGGCGCGCCGCCGGCCCGCGCCGAGTGGCGGCCGGCGGTCGGCACCGTCTTCTTCCCGGCCCGCACCGTCCGAGACCTCAACGCATTCGCAGAGACCATCGCCGAGGCGCTCTCGCACCACCGCCGCCACCTCCGCGACGAGCCCCGCGCCGTCGGCGCGACCCTCTGCAGCACGCACCGCGCGACCGTCCGGATCGCGCACGCGGACGTGATCAAGTACCGCAGCGCGGGGGACGCGTACCCCAACCGGAGGCCGGTCGCGGGCATTTCGGCCCGCTTCTTCTGGGTCGACGGCGGGCGGGCCGCGGAGGACGGGCCCGACGTTCCCGTCGGGCCCGGCGTCGCGAGCCTGCCGCCCCACTACAGCAAGGCCGGGGTGTTCACCTGGTTCGTGCTCCCCGAGGAGGTCGCGGTCCTCATTCCTTCCGTGCACGGTATGGGAACGCTCAACGCCGTGCTCGCATCGATCTACTACGATACTCAGGGCCGCGTACCCCTCGAGGACGGCGCCGTCGTCTACGACCCCTCGCCGAACACGCTGCGGCGTCTGTCAACGGGCCCACCACATCTCGCCCCGCCTTCTCAAGGAGCGTTCTACATCAGCGCCGACGGCTCGACGCGAGTGCTTTGCAGCCTGGCCCACCTACCAGTGCTGAACTCGGCGTGTGAGATGCCAAAGCGCCCGGCACCCGGCAGCCACGCCGATAGGTCCCTCGCGTACTACACTATGACCTGGGGAGAGCGTATGCTTTCGCCCATCGCGTGTGATGCGTGCTACCGCATCATCGGTCCCGCCGAGAGCCGGTACGTCAGGTACTTCGGCGAGCGGGTGGACATGACGCACGCGCTTTGCGGATCGGTCCGCCCGATCTGCACGCTATGCACGCGCGTCTTAATCTCGAGGGGGGCCGCAGCCGCCGGAGACTTCTGTCTACTCAGCGAGGGCCGGCCAGAGCCCCTGCCGGAGCCCTGTCTCCGCTACCTGCCCGGGCGGGGGGAGTCCCTGGACGCCGGGGTCGCCATGTTCGACGCCGGCGGCGGCGTCTGCTACGCCGTTTCGCCCTCGCTCGAGCCGCCCCTGCTCGCTGACATCATCCACGCAGCCACAGCGGGGTTCTGGGAGGGATTCCAGCGTTGCTTCGTGTTCAAGGCTGAGATCATCGCGGAGCGCGGTGTTGTGCGCGGAGCCGATGACGCCGGCGCTGACGACGCCCTCGGCGCCCTCGCCGCCGAGTTCTACGAGGACCTGTTCGATGGGCTCGGAGAGCCCAACGAACCCGAAGACTCTGAGACTGAGTGATGAGTGACCGACACCTTTCGGCGCGGGCCCTCCACCCACTCTTTTGGCCGAGCGCCAAAAGTTTCGAGCCTGGGACATCTAGAGCATCTGCTCGACCATCTCCGGATTGAGCTGGCCGCGCTCCCAGAGCGCGCGGAAGTCGGCGTAGAGAACGGGGTCCGCCTCTGGCACGCGCGCCTTGAACGCCTGGTAGTTGTTCGGCGCGCTCGGGGGGGCTTCGGAGAACGCCGTCTTTGCCTGGGCCGTGAGCGCGCGGGCTCGCTCCGACGCGAAGTGGGATGTTTTCGGCTGCCAGAATAGCATGTAAGCCGTGAAAGCCGCAGCCATAATGGCGACGACGTAGGCCGCGATGTAGGTTGTGTGTTCGAAGAGAGCCATCGCGGTCGCGCAGCGGGTATTATTCCGGGCAAATGTCGCCCCGCTTTTGCGCCACCAAAAGCGGGGGGCGGCCAGCTACGCCCTCCATTCGTCGCCCAGCGCGCCGGTTATCGCCCGATAATCCGCCGCGTGGACCGGGTCCCCGGGCGGCGCGCTGCCCGCCCCCCCGGACCGCTCGAGGATGACGGGCACGCCGCGCTCCGCGCAGAACCGCAGCACCCCCGCGTAGCCGTCGCGGCCGCCGGCCCACATCAGGCCCGCCCCGATCGGCGCGTGGCGGTCGGGCCCCCGGCCCAGCGGCCGGGCGGAGTCGTTCAGGTGCACCATGAGGGCCACCTGGGCCTCCGCGCAGGCGCGCCCGACGTCGGCCATGTACTCGTAGGCCGGGCCGGCGAGCGAGACGTCGACGCCGGCCGTCCAGAGGTGCGCCGTGTCGACGCATACGCCGGTGGGCCGCGCGGCGGCCTGTGCGACCGCGGCGGCCGCCGCGGCGATGACCTCGGGGATCGCGTACCGGCTCCCGGGGTGGGCCGGCGTCTCGAGGTAGAGGCGGGCCCCGTCGCGCCCCCGGAGCCGGCCGGCGTACTTGGCCACCACCCGGGCGGCGTCCTCGTCGGTCGCGTCGGGCGCCAGCTTCGGGAGGTGGCAGACGACCCCTTCCAGGCCCGCCCTGGGGCAGGCGGCGAGCTCCTCTCGGACGCAGCGGGCCGCGTCGGGGTCGCCGCGCATCCAAGAGGTCGCCGTGTACGAGCTGTGGGCAATGCCGACCGCGCCCCGCTCCTCGAGGGCGCGCCGCAGCGCATCGGCGCCCTCTTCGAGGACGTCGGCGTGCACCTCGCGCCCCCGCGGTCCCGCGGCGAACAGCGCCACCGCGCGGGCCCTCGGCTCTTCTGCGAGGGCTTCCCTTACCGCCTCGGCGATGGGCCGGTGGCCGCGGTTCACGTGCGGGCCGGCGGCGAGCATCCGCCGCTAATGCACGCCAAAAGACATCGGCGCCGCGGTTTACCCGCCAGCATGCCAGCGGCGCAGGCGGTCGGCGATGAACCAGGGGAGCGTCGAGTGAAGGCCGGCCTCCGCGGAGGCGGCGGGGACGTCGGCGCGGCGGCGCGCGGCCTCGGCGCCTTTCCCCCCCGAGATCGCCACGGCCAGCGCGTCGGCGAAGTCGTTGCCGGCCCTCAGCACCGGGTCGGGCTCCTTTCCGTGGCCCCGAACGTGGCGGAACTCGACTGGGGCCCCGACGCGGGCTTCGAGGACGCCCGCGAGCCCATGGGCGACGGCAAGCAGGTCGGTGTTTTTGAGCTCGGACACCTTGCGGGCCCGCACCTTCTTCTCGTACCCGCCGTTCATCAGTTTGACGTAGATCTGGCTGTCCGACACGACCCGGACGGGCCCGAGGCCCCCGGCGAGCAGCGCGGCCCACATCCCCACACACATCGCCAGCAGCTCGCCGCGGTTGTTCGAGGGAGGCACGGGCGGGCCCCCTGCTGTGAAGGGCGTGGCCGCGGCTTCGCCAGCCCCTCCGAACGTGGCGGGCGCCACGAGGCCCGCGGCCGCGCACCCGGTCAGAGGCCCGCCGACCCAGTGCACGCCCCAGGAGGCGACCGCGTCGGCCGCGCCGTTGTTGGGGCACGACCCGTCGCAGTAGACGGTCACCGGCTCGGAAAGGTCCCAGCAGATGTCGGGCCCGGCCCGGAAGTGGTCGCACGCCGCGAACTTCGCCGCGGCGGCGAGCGTGCAGTCGATCGTGGGGCTCGGGTGCGTCCACTTCAGCAGCGCCGGCGGGGCGTCGGCGGCGGCGGCCACCTCGTCCCCCACGGCGGCGGCGGCCTTCCCCCACAGGAAGAAGACGGGCCCCGCGACGTCGGCGAGCGACGCCAGGAGCCCGACGACGAACGGCCGCCAGCGCTTGATGCAGGCCGCGCTCTTTTCCCCCTCGGCCCGCATGAGCCCGGCGTTGATGAGGAGGACCCCCTGGGCGGCCCAGCCCCTCAGGTCGCCCCTGGCCTCGCTCGCACGGGGCGGCGCGGGGAGGCCCAGCGTGCGCCGGACGCACGACAGGACATTGCGGAGGGAGGGGGACGCGCGCTCCGACGAGAACGCGAGGCCGTCGGCCCCGCTCGCGTACGGGTCCTGGCCGCATATGACCACCTTGACGTCGGCGTCGCGGACGTACCGGAACGGCTCCATCGCGAGCCCCGCCTCGGGCGTCGGCGCGTCGCCGCTCTCGGCGACGAGGCGGTCGAGGAGGTCGAGGTCCATGAGGTACTCCCAGCCGGGGGCCACGCCCTGCATGTACGGGCGGGACATCGGGAATCGCTCTCCGCCGCGGGGTTCAAATAATTGAACGCGCAGTCAGTCCACATACCCACCCATGAGCGCCAGCAGTAGCCCCGCCTCCGCCGAGCCCGACTCCGGCTCCGGCTCGGCGGCGGACACGGAAATGTCCGCGCGCTCCGCCAGCTCCTCCGACGCCCCCTCGGGCCGCTACCGGGAGCCCGAGGACGCCGCGCTGGCGGCTGACCTCATCATCACGCACATTCACTCGACCCACGAGGCGAGCCGCAGGGACATCGGGACGCTCTCGCAGGCGTTGCTCGCGATTATGCGGTCGCTCGAGGACCTCCGGGAGATACAGGGCGCCTCCGCCCGGGAGTTGCGCAAGGCGCTCACGGCGTCCCTGACCGAGCTGGACCAAAACACGGCCAGCCTCAGCGACCGCATCAAGCAACTAGAGGCGGGGCACAAGGCGCTGGAGGCCACGATGAACGCCCGCTTCGAGGCCGACAGCGCGGCCCTGAGGCGGCTCAGCGCCAACGTCGCCGTGAGCGTCGAGCGCATCAGCGAGGTTGCCGCGGTGATCGGCATCCCCCCGGGGACCTGTGTTGTTCCCCCCGGGATCTGCGCAGCGCCAATGCCCGCAGAGCATCAGACCGGGTAGGCTCATGTGTAGTGAGCTCCGCGGAGTGAGCTCCACAGAGAGCGCCGCACAGAGAGCGCCGCCTGAGTTCTTGCTCTTCTTTTTGAAGTCGTGCGCGGGATAGTATTCTATCGGTATGAGCGCCGGTGTCGAGGAGAAGCTCAGGCAGGCTCTCGCCGCCCAGCGCGCGGCCGTGCCGGAGGGTACCCGGTTCGCCCCCTGGCTGTGCCACTTCACCGACAAGGACATCGCGGCCGCGGCCGCGGCCTGCGACCCCGACCCTAACACGACGAGCCTCATCTGGTGGCGGGAGGCCGTGGCGGGCAACCGCCCCTGGGCGACGAGGGCCGCCGAGTTCGTTTACGCGGCGGCGGTCGCCGCAGACGGGGACCCCGAGGCCGCGCTGGCGCTCTCCGCGGCTCCCCCCCCGGACGCGCGCGCGGGCTACCAGCGCATGATCCTCGAGAAGCTCTTCCTCCACCCGGAGGCGTACGCCGACATCGACAAAAGCATCCGGGTCGGCATCGAGCTGGAGAAGGTCCTCTACAACCGGGTCATCCGTCAGGCCCGGCTCGAGGGGGTCATCGCCCGCTGGACGGGCGACGACTTCAGCAGCCTCGCGGGCGGCTTCTACGGGGAGGCCTGCCGCATCATCGACCCGCAGTCGCGGGTGTGCGCCGAGCGGGGCGCGCGGCTGGGCCCGCGGCTGCTCGCGGTCGACTCCGTCGCCCAGGTCAAGGACCTGCCGCTGACGGAGGACGAGAACTACCCCGAGGTGTTCGCGCGGGACCGGCAGGCAATCGCGGAGCAGCGGTCGGTGCGCGTCGAGAAGATCTACAGCGAGCTGTACAAGTGCGGCGCGTGCGGCATGAAGACGATCATCGTCGTCGAGGCCCAGGTGCGCTCGCTGGACGAGGGCAAGACCGTCCAGTGCGTGTGCGACACGTGCGGGAACAAGTTTGCAGGGTGAGATACCTCAGGTGAGAGCCGGCGGGGTGAAACTCCTCGAGCGCGCGCTGCAAGCTTTCACCTTACGTCCTCTTTTGGGCCCGGCGCGCGCGCTAGTCCCTCCGGGGCAGCACGAAGGTGTAGACATGCAGGCCGCGCCCGCTCGGCTTCGCGGGGGCGTCCTCGTCGTCGAGGGCCGACTCGATGATCAGCGGGCGCTCGCGGTCGAGGCAGATCGTGTGCACGGGGGTGACGGTTGAGGCGGCGATGTTGCGCAGGTCGGCGACGGAAACCCCGATCTCGAACATCCCGAAGTCGGGGTCGGCCTTGTGCTCGAGGGAGATGCTCTTCGCCGCGAACTGGGAGGAGTACACGACGTCGGTCTTGCTCCCCTGGCCGCTCACGACGAGGTAGCTGCGGTCGCCCTCGCCGTGGACGGTCAGCGTTATCTCGGCCGCGACGCGCCCGCTGTCGTTGATGAGCTTCTTCAGGCACGCCGCACTCAGCGAGAACCGCACGGGGTAGACGGCCTCGGAGAACTCCTCGTCCTTGAGGTCGAGGAGCTCGTTGCAGGCCGCGAGGTACTCGTCGCCGCCCGCCGTCCCCGCCGAGAGGGTGTAGGTGATCTCGTTGCCGGACGCGGGGCACTGCAGGATCACCGACATGTGGGACTCGTCGCCCTCGGCGATGACGATAGAGACCCAGGCCACGGTCTTGTCTATCGCCTGGATAATGCTGTCGCACTGCTCCCGCGAGAAGAGCAGCCGAACGGGGCTGCTGCAGTAGTAGAGGTTCATCTTCTCCCCCTCGAGGCGGGCGAGGATCTCCGAGCGGCTCGCCTGGCTGGGGCGCGCGTACACCGTGATCCCCCACTCGTCGCAGTGGAGGTCGAAGGTCGACACCCGGGCGGCCTTGAGGTAGGCCAGCAGCCCGCGGAAGGCGACGGGGTCGTCGTAGGACAGCTCGACCTGCGAGTCGGGGTTGCAGGGGGCGTTGACGATCCCCAGCACCTTCAGCCGCGGCGCCGGCGGGACCTTCGAGGGGCGGCCCGGGCCGCGCTTGGCCGGGGCGCCGGGCTGGACGATCGGCGGCGTGGGCGCGACGACGCCGCCCACCCGCGGGCGCGCCGGGCGGACCTCAAGCGACGCGACCACCGCGGACGACACCGCCTCCGCGACTGCTTTCGAGAGCTCCCGCGAGAAAGCCTCGGCGTCCGCCGCGCTGAGCTCCTCGAGCGCCTGCAGGGCGCCCCACAGGTCCGGGGCGTCCGCCGGGGAGGCGTTGTCTCCGCTGTCGCCGCCGCCCCCGCGCTCGATGTCGTCGAGCAAGTTGTCGATGTCGTCCGAGTCGCTCATTATTTTGGGCCAGGATGTGACCACCCCCGGCGAGGTCTAATTAATATTGCCATAATTGAATGGGGCGACATCCAGGTACCCATACCTCCACGATGGCCGCGAAAGCACCCAAGAAGGCGCCTGTGCGCGCGCAGCCCAAAGAGACGGAGCCCGAGATTTCGTCGGCTTCCTCCGGCGGCGCAGACGAGCCGGTCGTCCCGAAGAGAAAGACAGTCGGGGGCGCTGCAGGCGCTCCGCCTGCCCGCAAAGTCGCTAAGCCCGTCGCCAAAGCGAACAGAGAGGCTGCGGGAAGCGGCTCAGATGAGCCGGGCGATGTCGCAGCGCCGGCCGCACCCAAGGCGCGAAAGCCGAAGGCGGCCGCGGTCGACGCGATCACGCAGACAATGCTCGACTCGGCCCTCTCGCCGGACACGAAAACAACCGCCGCAAAGATCCTCAAGTGCGTGAAGACGGCCCACCCCGATTCCGAGGTGAACATGACGTCGATCAACAAGCGTCTCTACGATCTGCAGAGGGTCGGCCGGGTCGCGCGGCACGAGCCCGCGGAGGGCGCCAATGCACCCCTCTGGACGCTCTCGACCCCCTATGTTAGGCTCCGGCTCACCGAAGATGAGGACGCGACATACATCACCCTCGCGGGGTCCGTCATGGCCGAGTGCGGGATCGTCTTGATGGTCCCGGAGGACAGCATCGAGCTGCTCCGGGAGCGCCTGGGCGCCGAGTTCGACCTGCTCAAGCAGACCCCCTAGCCGCAGGGGGAAGCCGATTCTTTTGAATGGGCCCTGCCCACGTCTATCGCCGTCGTAGACATCATGCCTCTTCTCACCGAGCTCCCCGCCGGCACGACGCTTGCTGACGCATACGCGCAGGACACCGCCGACCGCACCCTTTACGGCCTCGATGCATTCGGCTCGAGCGTGGCCGCCCTCGACCCAACCGGCTGGACATTCCTCCGGGAGCCAGAGCCCCGCGCCGAAGGCGGGCTGCGTCGCTGGGAAGACGTGGAAGCCGCGGTCGCGGCCGTCTTTGCCCGCCAGCACCCCGCTGTGATCCCGCTCCTTTCGGCGGGTTTCTTCATCGCCGGCGGCTCGGTCGCCCAGCTCGTCAAGGACGTCATCCGCCTCGTCGAGCGAGAGGACTACGCCGACTACCCCGTCGATGGGCTTGCGCTCATGGCGCGGACCGGGCTCTCCGACATCGACTGGTGGCACCCTCGCGCCGACACCGGGGACGTCCAGGGCCAGTTTCGCGCGATCATCGACGCCAACTCGGACTACCCCCCTCGCGAGCCCCTGGACTGCTCCGGAAAGCCCCGGCCGACCCGCTGGTTCCGGGGCGCGCGCCACCTCAGCAACGCCTCTTCCTGGCGGCCGCTGATGCAGCTGGTCGTCGCGCCGTTCGACGAGCTGGCGGCGCTCACCTACTTCGACCTCCCCCCGTGCAAGTTCGGGCTGCACCTCGTCGGGGGCACCCCGCGGGTGTTCGCGACCGCGACAGCAATCCGGTGCTACCAGCTCGGGTTCTGGACGCTCGATCGCTCGCAGGCCTCGAAGGCGTTCGGGCGGCGGGTGGCGAAGTACAGCGAGCGCCTCCCGCTCGCTGTGCTGGTCCCACCCGGAAAGTCGAAGACGCGCTTTGCACTCCCCAACGGGGAGCTCAGTCTGTGCGCGTATTCCGGCAAGCTCTGGTTCGATCCCAACTACGCCAACCGCGTAGACGCGCTTGATTCGATCTATTCGGGCTCGGTCACGATGACCAACAAGCCCAAGCGCGATGCCTCCTTGGAGGCCGCGAACCTTCGCAGTCTCAAGTACGGCACCCGCACGTACTTCACCGAGTACGAGGGGTGGGAGAATGTGCCCATCGTTGTGCGTCACATCGCGGCCGATGCCGTCCGCGGCAGCTTCCGCAAGGTCCGAATGCTGTTCCCCGAAGAAGTGTACTGCAACATCGTGAGCCGGTACGTCGCCGATCCCGAGCGTCTGTTCAACGAGGATGCAGGCCGGGCCTGGCTGGCCGAGGCCATCGCGGACTACGCGCGCCGCCGCCTCGGCGAGCTACCCCCCGCGCCCGACGTCTCGGTGCTGTTCGAGCGGACCCCCCTCCCCGACGACATCTTCTTCGTCGACGCAGAGCCCCCCGCGTCCGCAGAGCTCCCCGCGGATGACGGCGACGATGCCTTCGGATGCGCCTCGCCCCTCGCTGGGGACAGGTACGACGAGTCCGACGATTGAGCGCCTGGTGAACCGCGATGTTCCGCTTCTTTTGATGACCAAAAGAAGTGTGGCGGCTTAGACTCCGTAGTGAAAGTTCGTGACCTCTCTTGGGGCGTCGGCGCGCAGGCTGAACGGCAGCTCGACGACCTCGTCGAATCCCTCGTCAACGGTCGGCGCCTCGAACCTCTTCCAGTAGACCGCGTGGGCTACCGCGGGGACCTCTCGCCCCCCGAGCTGGACGCGCGCCGCGGCGAGGTGGCGGCAAACCTCTCGGGGGGTGGCGACGTGGATGCAGACGGCGTACTGGCGCGTCTTAGCGCGTAGAAGCGCAGCCCTGGCCTCCGCCGATGGGTTGGTGCCGTCGACGACGAGCGACCGGCCGGAGGATATGGCGGCGAGAATCGCCGCGGCCTTGTCGCCCCGGTCGCCGCCCATCACCGGCAGGCGCGCCGAGGCCGCCAGGGCGTTCGCGACCGTCGTCTTCCCCCCTCCGGGGGCGCCCACCATCACGACGAGGACCGGGCGGTTGGGCGGAAACCCCGGCGCGGAGTGGGCGGGAGCGCCCTCCCCCGAGGGATGGCCTTCCCCCGGGGAAGTCAGCAGGCGGGGGGTCCGCAGGGCTATCGGCTCCGCCCGCCGCCCGAGGAACAGCCGCTCGGGGGTCAGGAACTGCAGGCCGCAGTTTAGCGCGAAGGCCAGGTCGCTGTCGGACCAGTCCCCGGGCCGGCCGGCGGCGTCCCCGCAGTACATCCCGGCGAACTCCTCGAACGCTGCCACGTATTCAAGGTCCGCGGGGCTGAGGGGCGCGCCGCGCGGTATGTCCCGCGGCGCCCCCTGAGGGTCCGCGGGGCTGCCGACCAGCTCCCGGTAAGCCTCGAAAAGGCCGGTGTGGGGCTTGCGGTACCGCCCGGCGTGGCCGACGAACACGGAGACGGACACCCCCGCCTCGTCGAGCTCCCCCACGTACTCGCGCAGCACGTCGAGTCGCTTGCAGTTGGTGAATATCACGACGTTAAAGAACCGTGAAAGGCACCGGAGCAGATTCTGGGTGCGCACCCGCGGGAACCCGCGCTTTCGATAGGGCTCGAGAGTGGAATCGAAGTCCACACCGAACAGGTATTTTGATGGCTCGAAGGGCGGATCGGCCATCGAGTAGGAGAAGCCGCCGCGCTCGGCCCACTCTCTGGGCGTCGCCATTGGGTATGACGGCCGGGCGGGGGTTTCAATCGGCCGGCCGTACCCTGGCGGCGCTCGGCGAACTCAGGGTGCCGCAAAAGTCGGGGCGCATGCTCAGCATGCTCACGCGCGGGTGTCATAGAAGATGCGGCTGGCGCCAGCGTACCGGGTGGGCACGAACGCGCCAGTCACGTTGGAGCCGGCGTGGCGGTCGCTCGACGGCGCGGCGTCGATAACGCCCGGGGGGAGCTGCTTCCGGTGGTCGGGCATCTGCAGGCGGATGTCGCGCACCCGCCAGAGGTGGGTCTCGTCCTCGGCGGCCTCGCCCCCGTTCTCGGCGGCGCCGTCGAGCAGGCGCGAGGACGAG
>JACCDM011698932.1_pt1 | contig 13326 bp, 2 predicted proteins | sample 7445851 | NCBI WGS metagenome assembly JACCDM01 (sample SAMN15323438, study PRJNA562643) | freshwater metagenome | isolation source: river surface water | place: USA:Blue River Watershed | collected 2017-08-16
CCCTTATTAATGAAGAATTTAGCAGGTCAATTGATTGAAATTGATTTGATGGATATGGTTTGGGAAATCAGTAAACTGATCATCTTGCCCATCGGAGTAGGAGTAATTTACAATCGTCTAATCGGTGCCCGTTTTGTATGGTTTGAAAATGCGCTTCCTACTATTTCGATGTGGAGTATCGGTGCGATTGTGGTGATTATTACGGCAAATGGCAGAGATGCTCTATTAGCGGTGGGCCCCTTACTTGTAATTGCTTGCTTATTGCATAATGTGATTGGTTTTATTTTAGGTTATTGGGGCGGACGGATGAGTGGTTTGCCGGAGCAAGATTGTCGGACGATCGCCATAGAAGTAGGTCTCCAAAACGCGGGTCTAGCCTCTGGTCTTGCCATGGCGATGGGCAAAGTAGGGACGCTAGGTTTGCCGGCTGCGATTTTTGGCCCTGTTATGAATATCAATGGTTCTGCGCTAGCGAATTATTGGAAGGGGAAATAATCATTTAGTTTTCGGTAAAATTCAAAACATTCAATTTATTATGTGAATTTAATGAACTTAAAAAGCTAATTTTAAAATTCGTACACTGTTCTGTTATAATTAATGAAGAGAAATTTAATTTTCTTTTTACTGCTAACAATTTCGTGGTTGGGCTTTTCTCAAAGACCGCCTGCTCCGATGATTTCGGGAAATACCACAACATCTCGCTGGAATTTGAAATCAATTGACAATATTGATTTCACATCTGTTCAGTCTAATTTTACTGCCCAACCTACTTCCTTTGTATTTAAAACTACTAGTCGATATAAACTAGAAATGTCTGGTACCTACGGAGTAGAAAATGCAGGAGTTCAAGATAGGGATGCAGCCTATCAAAATACTGACCATGGTCAAAATATAACTCCAGTTAGCACTTTAATTACAAATTGTACCAACAATTGGGGAATTATATCTTCTCTTACTGGATCATCTTATAACTGCCCCCCGAAGCCAAATTTCCCTTTATCTTATGCTGTTGATCATACCTATGAATATTATTTAGGAGCTGGAGGTGGTTCAGTAAAATCACCTGTCAATTTTACTGATAGTAGTCCTGGGAACAATTCCGGTCAATTAACTTATAAAATATACGAGAATGACGGAGTTGCCCAAGTTTGCCCTGGAGCATCTGTTACTTTAAGTACTCCCGCAACTTCAGGTATAAAATGGTATAAAGATGGCACCCTAATTGCGGGACAAAATAGCCAAACTTTAGTAATTAATTCTCCAGGTATTTACACATCTACTTATTCAATTAATGGAATTGATGAGAGTTTCGAGAGTAATCCTATCACCTATCAAAATTTTTCACTCCCGTCATTAGCTATTGGTACAATTGCGCCCATCAACTCCAATGCAACTTCCATATCAGTACCATTTTCACCCAATCCTGATCCATTAAAGGCTACTATTAACTCTGGTTCTCCAAATCCTTTAATCGGATTTTCAAATTATGAAGAACCATATATTCCTGTTAATTCATCTACACCTTTAACTTTCCCAATTCCGAGCGGGCAAGTAGGAACATATAATTTTTCGTTAACTGTTGAAAATTTAAGAAATTATTGTGTTTCGAATCCTGTTACTTTCAACGTAAATATTTCATTAGCAGCGCCTGCCTCAGTTTCATATACTACACCTAATCAAATCATTCTTGACCCTACAAGCCCGCCTTATGTAAGTTTATTCCCAACATTCGTAGGTAAGGTGACCTATTTTAACATTAACCCTTCCTCTTTACCTCCAGGGTTAAATTTTAATACTTCTACAGGTGAAATTTATGGGACTCCTACAGCACTACATCCTTCAACAAATTACGTTGTAACTGCAGGAAATGCGGCAGGCACAGCTACTACCACAGTAAATATTTCGGTTGTAATCCCACCACCGTCATCCTTGTCGTACCAAGGTCCATATACTTTCATTCAAAACACTCCAATTTCAACAATTTATCCTAGCGTTGCCGGAACTGTAGATACTTACTCCATCGTAGGTACTGCACTACCAGCCGGGTTAACAATGGACCCATCAACGGGTGCAATTTCTGGCACCCCTACCGTGGTTACGCCCACTACATCTTATACAATCCGAGCGGCTAATTCTACCAGTTCAACTACAACGAATGTCAGTATAACAGTATTGATAGCGCCACCTAAAAACCTCAGTTATAATCCTTCAACAAAATACATTATTAACCAACCAGTAGGAACAATTAGCCCCACTGTTACTGGAGTAGTTACAAGCTATACAATAAATACACCTTTACCGGCCGGATTAACTCTAAACCCTACAACAGGTGCTATTACAGGAACGCCCACAGCGGTTACAGCAAGATCACCGTATGTCATCTCTGCATCTAATTCGACAGGCACCACATCAACAACGGTATATTTAGAGACTGCCATTCCCGCACCAAGTAATCTAATTTATACCTCCTCCGTTGCATTGATACAAGGGGACTTAATGACCCCAATTAATCCAACTGTTACAGGCTCTGTTGCCACTTATTCCGTGTCTCCAAGCCTTCCTGCAGGAATAGCTATTGATCCTACAACAGGTATAATAACGGGAACACCAACCACTCTACAAGGACCTTTGAACTATACCATATCGGCGACAAATACAACTGGTACAACTTCACGAGTATTGACTATTTCAGTTATTCCTCCTCCTCCTCGTAACTTAAATTATTTTGGTCCATACACGGTAGTTCAAAACACAGTTATAACCCCCATTGTGCCTAGTGTAACTGGTAACGTCAGTACATATTCTGTGGTTGGAACACCTCTGCCCGCTGGTTTGACTTTAAATCCATCTACTGGTACAATTACAGGAACGCCATCCGTTGCAAGTAACACAACAACTTATACGATAAAAGCCGAGAACACGACTGGTTCGATGACCGCTACATTTAGTATGACGGTACTGATAGCACCTCCTACTAATCTAGTCTACAATGTCCCCAATACATTTTATACAGGTACGACCATTGCAGAAATTCGCCCAACAGTTACTGGAATTGTAACATCATATAGTATTAATACACCTTTACCTGCAGGGTTAAATTTCAATACTTCAAATGGGTACATTACAGGTACCCCAACTGCAGTAACTCCTACGTCTTCTTATGTTATTTCAGCAATAAATTCTACTGGTTCAACTACAGCAACAATTACTTTTCAGGTTATCATTCCAGCTCCTAGGAATATTGTCACTCCATCAACTATCGTTTTAATTCAAGGAGATTTAATGACCCCTATTACACCAAGTGCCACTGGAATAGTAGATTCTTGGTCAGTTAACCCTACTTTACCAGCAGGTTTAAATTTCAATACATCCAATGGAACCATATCTGGTACACCAACAACATTGCAAGGCGCCTCCAATTATACTTTAACAGCTACAAACACGACAGGATCGACAACAAGAGTTATTTCCATTTCAGTGGTTCAACCTCCACCTCGAAATTTAAATTACGGTGGCCCATATATTGGCATTCAGAATTCTCCATTAACTCCTATCTCTCCTACTGTTTCAGGAAATGTAAGTTCATATGCTATAATTGGAACTCCTCTACCTGCAGGTTTAATTTTGAATACGGCTACCGGAACTATTTCTGGAACACCTACTGTTGCAAGTGCGATAACAACATATACGGTTAGAGCAACAAACAGTACAGGATCAATGGATGCTTCTTTTGATTTAACTATATTAATTGAGGCGCCCTATAATTTTAGTTATGTAAACCCAAGTAGATATTATGTAGGAACACCAATTGCCTCTCTAATACCAACTTATTCAGGAACAGTTGCAAACTTTTCTTCTAATATCCCTCTACCTTCTGGCTTAGTCCTAAATCCAACCACTGGAGTAATTACTGGAACACCAAGTACAACTTCGCCACGAACTACATATGTAATCACAGCTACCAATTCTACTGGTTCGGCTAACGCGTCTGTAGATTTAGAAGTGGTTATTCCATTGCCGGGAATACCAACAATTCCGCAGACGACTAAAATTTTCTATCAAGGGGATCCTATCACGCCATTTGGAGCTACGGCGACAGGTACGGTAAGCAGCTGGACTATTAGTCCCACCATTCCAACGGGACTAACGATGGATCCTGGAACTGGAATAATCTCTGGTACTCCTACGGTTTTACAGAGTCCAATTGTTTACGCTATTTCTGCCAATAATAGTTCAGGAAGTTCATCTGCAACTGTTACTATGTCTGTCATTCCTGCTCCACCTAGAAACTTGAACTATGGAGGTCCTCACGTAGGAATTCAAAATTCTCCTCTTACGCCTATTGTTCCTACCTATTCCGGAAACATAACTTCTTTTGTTATTACAGGAACTCCTTTACCTGCCGGATTAAGTATAAATTCGGCCACCGGGGTTATCTCAGGAACACCGACAATTGCGAGTGGAATAACAACGTATACGGTTCGCGCTTCAAATTCTAGTGGTTATATGGATGCAACTTTCCAATTAACTATCAAGATAGAAGCCCCTTATAATTTCAGTTATCCTACACCTAGTCGATATTATGTAGGAACTGCTATTCCGAGCTTAGTACCCACTTATTCAGGTACCGTGGCAAGCTTTACAGCTACTACACCTTTGCCTGCAGGTTTGTCTATTAATTCTACAACCGGAGTAATTTCGGGGACGCCTACAACACCTACTCCTAGATCAACGTATGTAATTACTGCAACTAACTCAACAGGTTCCGCTACGGCATCGGTTGATTTGGAAGTAGTCATACCATTGCCGAGTAATGTTTCAATTACACCTAGTAGTAAGGTCCTTATCCAAGGGGATGTTATAACCCCTATTCAGCCTACTGCGACCGGTACTGTTAGTAGCTGGACCGTAAGTCCCACGCTCCCAGCAGGTTTATCGATAGATGCAGGGACTGGCTTAATAACAGGTACACCAACTGTATTACAAGGGCCTATTAATTATACCTTAACTGCGTCCAACAGCTCTGGTAGTGCATCTGGGGTACTAACTCTTTCAGTCGTAATTCCACCACCTAGAAACTTAAATTATGGTGGCCCATATACCCATATTCAAAATACGCCTATCACTCCTATTGTACCTAGTGTATCTGGAACGGTTGCTTTATATACCAATACTGGACCAGCATTGCCAGCTGGATTAACACTGAATACGACAACCGGGGAAATCAACGGTACGCCTACGGTGGCGAGTCCAGCAACGGTATATACTATTCAAGCGAGTAATTCGACAGGAGCGATGAGTGCCAGCTTTACAATGACCGTAAATATTAGGGCACCTTATAACTTGTCCTATACGGTTGCGCCTTATTATATTGTGAATCAACCTATTTCACCAAGCTTAACGCCTAATGTATCTGGTACTGTCACATCATTTAGTATAAATACTCCATTACCAGCAGGATTGAACTTTAATACAAGTAATGGCGTCATCTCTGGAACGCCTACTCAAATTGCTCCTCCTGCCTCATTTATAATAAGTGCCAATAACTCAACAGGCTCTGCAACAACAACGGTCACCTTAAATATTGTTATTCCGCCGCCGGTTAATTTAACCTACACTTCAGCAGTTGTATTGATCCAGGGGGATCCAATGACACCTTTAAGTCCTACTGTAACAAATACAGTTAGTAGTTACACGATAACGCCTACGCTACCAGCAGGCCTTTCCATGGATCCCTTGACAGGTGTAATTGCCGGAACTCCTACTACATTACAAGGTCCAGCTCAATATACCATTACCGCTGCCAACAGTACGGGATCTGTAACTCGAATTTTGACAATATCCGTAGTTCAACCTCCACCGAGAAACTTGAGCTATGGTGGACCTTATACCGTAACACAACTCGCCAACATAACTCCTATTACCCCAACTGTAACAGGAAATGTGAGCCAATATACTGTTGTAGGAACACCATTACCTGCTGGCTTAACAATTAATCCGGCAACTGGGGTAATTACAGGTATTCCGACTTTATCAAGTCCATTAACGAACTATACTATTAGAGCGGAGAATTCTACTAGTTCGATGACAACTACTTTTGGTATCACGGTTTTAATTTCTCCTCCTAAGAATTTAGCCTATATAATTCCTTCTACATTCTTTGTAGGTACGAATATCGGCACCATTACGCCTACCGTAACAGGAACAGTAAGTACTTATAGCGTTGATACGCCACTGCCTACGGGATTAACACTTAATCCTTCGACAGGAGCAATAACGGGGACACCTACGGCAGTAAGCCCTGCAGCCACTTACACATTTACAGCGACGAATTCAACAGGTTCAACCACCTTCACGGCTTCGATTCAAGTTCTGATTCCAGCACCATCCGCTTTAAGTTATCCAACACCTAAAGTTTACACACAAGGGATTACAATAAGTCCACTTCAGCCTACGGTAACAGGTGCAGTGACTTCTTATTCTATAAACACAAGCCTTCCTACAGGTTTAAGTTTCGATACGACAACTGGAACAATTACAGGTACTCCTACACAATTGATTTCCCCTACACTTTTTACGATCACCGCAACTAACTCAACAGGTAGCACTTCCACTCAGGTCTCCATTGCAGTAATCATCCCCTTGCCTACAATTAGCTATGCAGGACCTCAAGTTTACATTCAAAATGTGCCAATTACTCCATTAAATCCATCGGTGACAGGAATTATAAGTTTATATACTATCAATAAACCTTTACCTACTGGTTTAGATTTAAATTCATTAACGGGTGTCATTAGTGGAAATCCTACCCAAGTAAAAGCACTGGATACTTATACGATCAGCGCTACTAATTCATCGGGAACAACCAGTGCCACAATAAATATTACGGTATTAATTCCTCCTCCTTCTAATTTAAGCTACCCAACGCCAAGAACGCTTTATGTAGGTGATTATACGACACTTTCACCAACCGTTACAGGTTTTGTTGCATCTTATACTATTGACAAACCTTTACCAACTGGATTATCAATTAATCCGAGCTCAGGAATTATCTCAGGTACACCCTCAGGTGTAAGTACAATGACTACCTACGTAATTACGGCTACAAATAGTACGGGGACCACCTCCACAACTGTGAACCTAGAGACAGTGATTGCCCCTCCTAGAAACCTACAGTACAATAGCCCGAATGTATATTACAAAAATGAGGCTATAACTCCTTTAATTCCATCTGTAGTAGGCGCTGTTAGTTCTTGGGCTATCAGTCCTAACTTACCTGCTGGATTAATTTTCAACACAAATAATGGCCAAATAACTGGAACACCAACTGCCTTGAGTGCACCTGTTTCTTATACAGTAACTGCGACAAACTCAACCGGATCAATAACGGCTAATGTTTCCATCGAGATTAAAATTGCTCCTCCACGCAACCTGACTTATCCAAGTCCACATGTGTTTGTAGCAAATGAATTAATCACACCAGTTGTTCCTACTTATACGGGCAATGTAGCCTCATTTACAGTAGATCATCCACTACCGGCTGGTCTTTCTATTGATCAAACAAATGGTCAGATCACTGGTACTCCTACTCAATCTGCCCCAGTTGACACTTATATTATTACAGCCACGAATACGACAGGTTCATCCTCTGCGCCGATTACTATTACGGTATTGATCGCAAGACCTAGAAGCTTCTCTTATCCAACTCCTCAGGTATATGAAGAACAAATAGCTATTCCTCAATTAGTACCTACTATTACTGGTACGGTTTCAACTTATACTATCACTCCAGCTTTACCTGCTGGATTGACCATGAATAGTACGACAGGTATAATTGCGGGTACACCTAGTTTAGCTAAACCATCCACCATTTATACGGTAACTGCAACAAACTCTACCGGGTTTGCCACAACAACCATAGATATCACCGTGCTAATTGCAAGGCCTCGCAGTTTAAATTACCAAACACCACAATTATACTACGAGACTATTCCGATTACTCCGCTATCCCCTACTGTATCTGGTGTAGTAACGTCTTATTTTATTAGTCAACCATTACCGGCCGGATTAAACTTTAATACCTCAACTGGTTTAATTTCAGGTACTCCGTCGGTTCAATCTCCAAGAACAACTTATACTATTACAGCCACAAACTCGACTGGAACCAGCTCAGCGAATTTAGATATTACGGTAACAATGCCTCCACCTAATAGCCTAAGCTATCCTAATCCAGGTATTTACTATACCGGCTCAGCTATAACGCCAATCAACCCGACAGTTACGGGTACAGTAGCGATTTACACGATAAATAAGCCCTTACCAGATGGTTTGATATTCGACCAAACTACAGGTCAAATATCTGGTATACCAACCGTGGCTAAACCAACAGATAATTATACCATTACAGCTACAAACATCGCAGGATCTACCTCTGTTACGATTCCAATTACCGTACTAATTCCTGCACCATCTGGTTTAAGCTATTTAACACCTCAAGTTTATGAGGAAGGTGTTTCTATCAACCCTGTACTAAACCCTACAGTTACTGGTTTTGTATCTAGTTATAGTGTTAGTCCTAGCTTACCTCCAGGCATTATTTTAAATACAACTAATGGAGTAATTTCTGGTACGCCTTCCCTAGCCAGACCTGCTACAAATTATATATTGACGGCCACCAATTCCACTGGTACGGCTACATCTACAGTTAACATTACGGTATTAATTGCTAGGCCTTTAAACTTAAATTATCCTACTCCCAATGTTTTCTATTTAAATAAGCCGATTACAAGTGTCGTTCCTACAGTAACAAATACAGTGGCTGCATATTCTATTGACAGACCGTTACCTGCTGGACTCAGCTTAAATCCATCTACCGGTATAATTAGTGGAACGCCATCCGTACTGAGCCCTAATACGAATTACATAATTACTGCAACAAATAGTACAGGATCTTCATCGAAAGCTGTCGACATTTCAGTAGTTATTCCTCCTCCGGCTAATTTAAGATATACTACTCCTAATGTTTTCACCCAAGATGAAATTATTACGTCGTTAGTTCCTACCGTTGATGAAACCGTTGCTCAATATTCGATTGATAGACCACTACCAACTGGATTAAATTTTGACCCTACTACAGGTATTATTTCGGGTACACCGACTGTCTTTACTGGTCCGATTACTTACACAATTACAGCTACGAATTCAACAGGAAGTACCTCAAAGGCCATTCAGATCACTGTTTTGATAGCACCTCCTAAGAACTTGTTTTATCCAAGTCCTCATATATTCGAAGAAGGGGTAACAATCGCTCCGATAAGTCCAAGTGTTTTAGGAACGGTTACCTCCTACACAATTGATCGTCCATTACCGGCTGGTTTAACGCTCAACCCATCTACTGGTGTTATAAGTGGAACACCAACCTTAGCAAATCCTGCAACGACATACACTATAAGAGCGTCTAATAGTACAGGTGGCACAACCGCACAAACTAGTATAACTGTTTTGATTGCCAGACCAAGGAATTTAAATTATCCAACGCCTTTAATATTCTATCAAAATAAACCAATAACTCCAATTGTACCTACGGTAAGCAACACTGTAGCTACCTATACCGTCGACAGACCTTTGCCTGCTGGTTTGATATTAAATCCAATAACAGGAATTTTAAGCGGTATCCCAACAACACTTAGTACGAATACAAACTACATATTCACTGCAACCAATAGCACAGGTACCTCCACCAAAGCAGTTGATATTTCTGTTGTTATACCACCACCATCAAACTTAAACTATACCACACCTAACGTATTTGTTCAGGATGATGCTATCACTCCTTTATCTCCTACTGTAGATGGATTTGTTAGCTTGTATTCTATAGACAAGCCATTGCCGGCAGGTCTAAACTTTAACCCTTTAACTGGTGTTATTTCGGGCACACCCACAGTTTATGGAGGAAAAGAAACGTATACTATTTCTGCAACAAATACCACTGGGACTACATCTACACAAGTTGACATTACTGTTTTAATTGCACCACCTAAAAATTTAGTTTATCCTACTCCTAACGTATTTGAAGAAGAGATTACCATTACTCCGCTTGTCCCAACCGTAACAGGAACTGTAGTAACTTACACAGTTAATAAACCTTTACCAGCTGGGCTAACGCTTAACCCAAATACAGGTGTAATTAGTGGAACACCTACCTTAGCAATACCGGCGACTGTTTACACATTAACGGCTACGAATACAACAGGAAGTACAAGCTTCACGGTTACTATTAATGTGTTAATTGCTCATCCTAAAATCAACTATAATCCTGTCAATGTATTCTACTTAGGCGACCCCATTAATCCAGCTTTAACACCGGTTACAAAAGGAATAATTGATATTATTACTATCAATACACCACTTCCTACTGGAATAACAATTGATAGTCCATCCGGTGTGATTAGTGGTACACCAAGTGCATTAAGTCCGGCTACAATCTATACTATTACTGCGAGAAATAGTACGGGGCCTACGTCGACAAGTACATCCATTAGTGTTGTTTATCCACCTCCGAGATTCTTCTATGCACCACGTGTATTAGTTCAAGATACTACAGCAATCCCAGCGATAATTCCTACCATTACTGGCATTGGACCGATAAACTCTTATAGTATAGACAAGCCTTTGCCTGCTGGATTAAGTTTCAATAGTTTAACAGGTGTTATCAGTGGAATACCTACGGTGGTTTCTCCTAAAACAAATTATTTGATAACAGGAACAAATACGACAGGAACTGCAACTCAAATTTTAGAATTAACGGTTCTAGTGGCTCCTCCTAAAAATCTAAAATACGAAACGCCTGTCGTATATGAGGAAGAGGTCACTATTACGCCTTTAGCTCCTACGGTAAAAGGTCAAGTGGATTCTTATACAATAGATAATCCATTGCCTGCAGGTCTTACATTAGATCCTAGAACAGGAGTCATTTCTGGAACCCCTACCCTTGCCATAGGTAGAACGGAGTATTGGGTTACTGCAACGAATACGACGGGATCAACTAGAGCTCGGTTAATTATTACTGTACTTATTGCCAAACCAAAAATATTCTTCCCTAATCCTATACTAGGGGCGAATATGAACCCTGCCTATACAAATGTTAACTTGTTCTATCCAGATCAGCCTAACACGCCATTAGTTCCGATTACGAAGGGTATTATTAGTTCTGTTACGCTCGATAAGCCTTTACCTACCGGCCTAACTATTAATCCATTAACGGGTGTAATTAGCGGTAATCCAACGATATTAATGCCGCCGACTACGTATGTGGTAACGATATCTAACAGTACAGGTTCGAATACTACTACGGTACAATTAGCGTCAGTGGTAGCGAAACCAAGTAACTTGAGTTACACTACGCCTCAAACGTATATAGAGAAAAAGACCATCACACCATTATCACCTACTGTAACGGGTGTTCCTACCTCGTATGTTGTGGATAAACCACTACCTGCAGGATTAGTCATCAACCCAGTGACAGGTATTATTACCGGTACACCTACAAAAGCACAGGGTCCTATAGATTACCTGATAACGGCATCTAACTTGACTGGATTTGCCACCTTCGTTGTCAAGATAGAAGTCCTAATTGCTTTCCCTGAAATTGATTATCCGGCTACAGGTGTATTCAAACAAGGGGTTCCAGTAAGCTTTAAACCCAAAATTGTAGGTATTGTAGATAAGATGAGCATAGATTCATTGTTACCTCCTGGTTTATCATTTAATCCATTGACGGGTTTAATATCTGGTACACCTACTTGGCCTGCAAAACCAAAAACGTATATTATCACGGCAACAAACTCTACTGGACCAGGTATCGATTCCACTGTCATCACCGTAATAGAGGATGTAAATTATGATACAGATCAAGATGGCTATACTGATATAGTAGAAATTGGGGGAAATAGAGATAATCCAGTCGATACAGATAAAGATGGAAAACCTGATTACAATGATGAAGATTCCGATGGTGATGAAATAATAGATAAGTGGGAAAATGATATCAATTTTGGTGCCATTATCGATTGTGATCATGACGGAATTGATAACCGTATAGATGCAGACAAATGCGATTATGTTGCCTTTCAAGGCATCTCTCCTAATGGCGATGGACGAAATGATTATTTAATTATTCCAGGAGTTATGCGGACAACACCTAATACATTATCAGTATTTGACAGAGTAGGAAATTTGGTATTTGAAACGAAAGATTACCAAAACAATTGGGGAGGAGAAACCAATCAAACTAATATCTTATTTAAAGGTGATGGTTTATTACCAGATGGTGTTTATTATTATATTTTAGACTACAATGGTAAAATTCCTACGGTCTCTACATATATTTACATAAATCGATTAAAGAAATAGAATGAGATTTCGGATTCTAGTTTTATGTTTACTATGTTTTAGCACTACTACTATTGTTGCGCAAACAGATCCCGTATTTTCACTTGTACGTCTTTATCCCCAAATCCTAAACCCAACTTTCGTAGGAGCATCAGAAAAAAATGAAGTTATTTTAGTTAATCGAAATCAATGGATTGCCATGCCCGGAAGTCCTATGACAACTTCTTTTATTGGAAATTTTAATGTTGGAGAAAAAATTGGTATTGGTTTTACTACGTTCTTAGATCAACTTGGACCAGTAAAAGCTACATCAATAAATGGAGATCTTGCCTATCATGCAACCATGAATAATAATTGGGCCTTTTCGGGCGGTATTCGCCTAGGAGTAACTAATTTAAAATTAGACTTTGATGGATTAAGTTTGTTAGACCAAAACGATGAAATGTTTAATCAGAACTATTCAACAGGTTTACAAGTTAACTCAGGCTGGGGTATTAGAATAGCTAAATCAGATCGTTTTTATTTTGCAATTTCACAGCCAAGAATGCTTTGGAATGATTTTGGTTTACAAACAGGAAAATATAAAGATGCCTCGTTTTTCTATGGGATGATGGGGAAAAAACAGGTGATCAATGAATATCTTTCATTATATAGTAATGCTGTAATTCGAGTAGCTCAGGACTTACCCTTAAGCTATGAATTAAATTTAACAGCAGGGATAAACAATCTAGTAGATGTAGGTGTAGGCTATCGAAACGAAAATGCCATCGGTGTCAACCTAGGAGTGCAATTTAGCCCTACCGTCTACCTGGGTTATCAATACGAAATGCCGACGAATACGATTTCTAAAATCACGAATCAGACGCACGAGTTCGTATTGAGATTCCAATTCGAGCGTTCTAACTAACGCTGCTCTAATTCAGAGAACAAATTCAA
>JACCDM010703739.1_pt1 | contig 13318 bp, 11 predicted proteins | sample 7445851 | NCBI WGS metagenome assembly JACCDM01 (sample SAMN15323438, study PRJNA562643) | freshwater metagenome | isolation source: river surface water | place: USA:Blue River Watershed | collected 2017-08-16
CCTGAATTCACTATTTCTTTATTTTCTTATCGGATAAGTCCAATTCATCCGATGCCATCATCGCCATCATTTGCTTCATGGTTTTATTCATACCATCGGTTGAACCATCCAAGAAAATAACATTACCACTACCCTCTGAAGCAAAATTCTTTATGGCTTCAGTCCACATACTGAACAATAAAAAGGAAGAATCCAAATTCGCCCCCTGCATCTGTGTTGCAGCATCGCTTAGACCTTTGGCAACTTCTTTTCTAAATAAAGCCACCCCTTCACCTCGTAATTGAGCAGCTATTTTCTCTGCTTCCGCAGAAATCTTTATCGCATTTCCTTCCGCTTCTGCCGCTTTGGTTTTTGTAATTAATAATGCCTGACCTTCGTTCTCTGCCGCTGCCTTCAAATTGGAAGACGCCACCACTTGAGCCATGGATTTTGTAATAACATCATCAAAGGTGATATCGTTCAATTGCAAATCCAACAAATGGTAACCCCAACTTTCTAAAACACTATCGATACTATCCTTTACCGATTCAACAATTTCTTTTCTCAACGATAATATCTCTGCTTGCCTTTTGGTAGCTACAAAACCACGAACCGAACCTTCAATGGTACGAATTAATGCGGTCATAAAATCTCTATCATTCACAAATTTAAAGGCCACATTTTTTATCGTTTGCTCCTGATTATCAAAAACCGAATACAGCAACATAGCCTTAAAATATACGTTTGCCTGGTCCTGCGTAATCGCCTGAAAATCCAATTCTATAGAACGATTTTGTACAGAAACCTTTCTATAAACTACTTCCAGAAATGGAATTTTAAAATTAAGTCCAGGAGACATGATTCTCTGGTACTTACCAAACATGGTGATAACATAAACAGTACCTTGTTGAACGGTTGTTACAGATAACGTCAACACCAACAATACCGATACAGAAATAATAATTAATGAAAGATCCATAAATCAAAAGTAAGCAGTGCTAATGGAATTACCCATAATTTTGGTCGATTATTTTATGATAATCAACGGGTTGATATTCAACAACTACTTCGCGTTGATTTCCATCACGATACCCATTGGATCGCATGCTTTATAAGCATCGGGCAACACTGGTCTATCAAACACCAAGGAATTACCACGCAAATAGACCGGAATAGAACGTACAAATTCATCAGCTAAAAGATCGGATTTCCGCAATTGCTGATTCAATTTCAATAAGCCAGCCATGTCTGTGTTCTCTATCAAACACGGTTGTTTTAAGGCCTCATCTACGGCAAAACTGTACGCAGTTGAAATCCGTTGCTGCATTGCCTCTGGAGTTACACTCAGCAACTTCGTCAATAATTCAAACGATATTGCTTCACCCGTATTAGCATCAAACATATAATGATTTCGTTCTTCTACATACACCGGATTCTTTACGGATCCTGTAACTTTTTCGGTTAAAAAAAACACGGTTAATCCCAATAGAGTACGAGTCCCTAAAACTCCATAAAAATCAAATTCCCCCGAAATAGATAAATTCGTATTGCTCACTTCTTCAGTTGATGAATCCGGCGCAGAATTAGACTCCAACTCTGGCGACACCAATGATTCATCAATTTCTTCATCGCCGTAAACACCATCTAGCTCATCGGCTACTAAGGATTCATACAAATAATTATTGATTGCTGCGGCAACCTCGGGTTTGGAATTACAAACTACAACGGGTAATTCGCCTTTTATTTCCTGTAATATAAACTTTTTATCTGTGGTTGAATGCTTGTCATTCGCCAATGAATATACAACAACACTCTTCGTTCCATTGGAATTAGAAGCGACCCTTCCTCCCAAAGCAGCCGTTGGTTGAGCTTGGATACATACTGGCAATATGGCCGATATCCCCAAAATCAATCCCGAATTAAATCGTTCGAACATCATCTATCTATTTTCTAATTGGGTTTAACGTTTGCTTGAACACTTGGGCAAATCAAAACGAATGTACAATTTTTTTCGATTCAATAATAATATTATCGACGAGGACCAACTGGGGCCGATTTCACGATCACAATCACCTTTCCAGGTTGCAAATTATTAGAATTTAATCCATTCCATTTTTTAATTTGAGCAACGGTTACCCCAAATTCAAACGCGATATCAAATATGTCTTCCCCTGGTTTTACTGTATGTCGCATTTTCTTCTCTACTACCTTAGATTTATTGCGTTCTGGTGCAACAGTAGCTACTTGATTTTTGGAAGGCAATACCGCCGCTTGGGGATTAATAAATGGGGAAGTCTTAATTCGAGGATTGTTTATTTTCACTGGATCCTTTTTCTGTCGATCATTGTTAACTATGTCATTTTTCGATGGCGAAGTTGTTGTTGGCAGACTTTTTTTAGGAGCAGCTTTGGAATTGGTTGCAACCCCAACAATGATTTTATCGGACTGTATAGCAACAGGTTGTATAACAGATTCACTGCGAACCCCACCTGAGTTCCTGCGTTGTTTTTCTGATAAGATGCCATTCCAAACGAGCCAAACAGAATCCTCATTCAACCACCGTTGCATAGGCAAATTGCCGGTATTCACGGAAGAGATTAATTCCAATAACGACGTTGCCAATAAATTTCCTTTCAACCAATACCCAGGCTCTGTCATATGTATTCCATCTGAGGAAACTTTTTTATCTGCTTGCCAACGTGTTAGAGAACCTTTCGCCCCGGTTATCCAATAGTAATTCCACAACAAACAACCTTTCTGCTGAGCAATTTCTTTGATTTCTTCCGCCAAGGGATAGGTATGAACTACCTTTTTCCCCCTATACTGCATGTCCATCGGCGTAACTAACATCACTAACGAATTAGGTAATGCGTGTTGAACAATTTCTACAGACATTTCAATTTGCTCTCGTAATTTTTCAGGATAGGTAGCTAACGGAGCGACATCGTTGGTCCCAAAATCCAAAATTACCAACTGGGGATTCAAATATTGTAGTTGTTGTGGAAGTAAAGACGCGTACAACAGCGATTCAAAACGAGCCCCACCCATACCTACCGAATGATACAACAGCCCAGAAGGTTGTGCAGCAGCACTGTCTGAACCATTATCCAAATTGGAAATATTATAAATATTAACGCCATATATTTCTATTTGACGTTGCTTTTCATTGAGTTTCTGAAATCGAATAACGACCGAATCGGAAATTGAGATAGCCGATCGATACACTTTCCAGTCTTCAAAAAATATGGTTGATACAGGCAATTCCGCATTCACTAATTCTACAGCATCGGTAGTAGTATCCGATAATACACGATTTCCTCCTTCGGCAACGGTTTGCGTATAAAATGGAGATTGAGACACCACATCCATTGTCTGCCAAACCCTTCCATCCCAAACTTGCAATTGAAACATGGAGTCAGAGCCATCGGCCCAAACCTCTACCATAAATTTAGTATTAACCGGCGACGGGGGTAAATTTAAAAATCGCAATTTCGCCGTTGGATCGGTTGTATGAATCGTTGCACCCAATAGACCCAATGGTAATTTGGGGGGTAAAGTAAAACTCTTGGCAAAGGTGAATTTCCCAGTAAATCGAGTTTTGTAGCCTCTAGGAGTATAGGTCTTGGCCGCCGCATAAGGAAACATCAACCCCAATCCACCCGATCCAAATACCTGCTGCAACTGCTTTCGCGCCACCAATGACAATGCACCGCTTTGAATATGAGAATCCCCAATATGTAAAATTTGCAATGGCATACCTTGCATTTCAGACTGCCGACGCCGCTCATTCCACTGGGTTATTTTTGAAGAATCTCCATATTGAATTAAATTCAACATGGGCAAACTGCCTTCCGGCATCTTAACATCAACGATTTGAGCGAATAAATGAGGAGCTGCCCATAAAAGACAAAAGCAAAAAATCAGTTTCAAACCCTCAGAAATTTTCCGAGATGCAATTTGCAATAATTTGAAACTAATTCCCATGATTGTGATACATGCTTATCCAGCAGTTGCAAATTTACCCTTATCCTTGGTTATTTTCGCCCAATGATTCATGGGAAAAAAGTTGTGGTAGTACTTCCAGCCTACAATGCTGCGCTCACCTTGGAACGTACCTACCGGGAAATCCCTATGGATGTTGTGGATGATGTGGTTTTGGTGGATGATGCCGGAGGCGATGAAACCTTAGAATTAGGTGAAAAATTGGGTATTAAATATCGAATTAAACACGAAAAAAATCTTGGATACGGCGGAAATCAAAAAACTTGTTACCGAAAAGCACTTGAATTAAATGCCGATATCATCATCATGTTGCACCCCGATTACCAATATACTCCAAAACTAATACCTGCCATGGCTCATATGGTAGCAACCGGGTTGTACCCCGTGGTATTAGGTTCAAGAATTTTAGGTGTAGGTGCACTCAAAGGAGGAATGCCCATGATAAAATATCTTTCCAACCGAATCCTCACCTGGATTGAAAACCTGTTAATGGGTCAACACGTGAGTGAATACCATACCGGTTACCGAGCTTTTTCCAAAGAAGTGTTGGAGAATACTCTTTGGGAACTAAACTCCAACAACTTCTTGTTCGACAATCAAATCATGGCACAGGCCGTTAATGCGGGGTACGTAATTGGCGAAGTGAGTTGCCCCACCAAATATTTCCCAGAGGCAAGTTCTATCAATCTCCGAAATTCCGCAGTGTACGGCTTAGGGTGTTTAGGCGTAGCACTTCGATATCGCTTGCATAAACTGGGTATTTGGTCTTGGGAACTTTTGGCCAAAAAAACTCAATAAAACCACCCGTAAATACATCCCGGACAACCTCTTCCGTAAACACCGTCTACTCTTCCGATTGATTCATTTGCATCCAAATCCAATAAGCACCTTCCATTACAACTTTATCGTTTATTGGCTTTTTAACGATCCAAAAACCATCAGCCGAACCCATAGTTTCGATTTCAGTTAAGCGAAACACACCCGATTTTACAGAAATAAAACAATATTTCTTTCCATCCGATTCGATCACAGCCGAAGTAGGCAACACCCAATTTAGTTGGTTATTTAGATAAACTTGAGCGGCAAAACTACTGCCAAAACGAGGCATCCACCCCTGCCCAACTATAGACTGTACATAAACATTAATCAAATTGTTGGCTCCCAATTCCGAAGCTATGGAAGTGATTTTGGTTTCAACTGCCTTACCATTTACAAACGTACAAACACAGCGATTTCCTACCGATAACAAATCCACATCCTGTGGTAAAGCTCGGATAACCCACTGTTGTGCCGATGGTTTTGTAAGCCGAACAACCACAGCATCCGAATTCGCAAAATCCCCCTGGTTCAAAGCCACCTTCTCCACCATTCCATTCGCAGGAGAACGCATGCTGATAAAAGACTGAATATTACCTACTTCCATCGCACTCGTTGAAATTCCAAGCAGTGCCAATTTCGCTTTAAATGCCTTATACTTGGAATCCGCAATTCGAAATTGAGATTGAGATTCCTGCCACTGTCTCTCACTAATCGCTTTCTTCTCAAATAACTGTTTGTCCCTTTCCCAATTACTTTGCATCAGTTTCAATTGTTGGGCTGATTCTAAATATTGCTCTTGCCATTCAATAACAGCAGAGCCGGACAATGTAAACAAAACTTGTCCCAATTTTACATTATCCCCTGGCTTTACCTTTATCGATTGGATTATGCCTCCAACCGGTACTACCACGGATTCAATTCCCGATGGTGCAGAAACAACCTCTCCAACCAAACGTACCACCCCACCAAGTTTCTGCTGCTCCATATTTGCAACTTTTATTTTCGCCACTTTTTGTTGCGAATCCGATAAAACAACACCCAAATCCATGGAATCTTCGGGTTTAGAATTATTTGCCGATACGGTATTTTCCGCATCCTTATTACCACATGATTGCAGTATCAATATACTTACCAATACCCAAAAACTATTTTTCATTTCGAAAATTTTCATTTTATTAATTTGATTTATAATACTTTAACATTAATTGAGTAACAGACAAATCCTGAATAGACCCAAAATAATCCAAATAATTTTGCGTCAATCCACGAACCAACAATTCCCATTGAAACACAGAAATCGCACCTACGGATAATTGAAAATTAGCAATATCAAAACTCTGTACAGAATTTGGCAATAATGTATTTTGGTACCTAGCCAATTGCCCTATTAAATTGTTTTTTTGCTGATTTAATTTATTGTATTCCGCATCAATTTCTGATTTTGAGAACTCTGCTTGTAATACTTGCGCCTTCCATAATAATTCCTTCGAGTTCGCTTCTTGTCGCACAGCAGCAGTAAACAATGGAACCTGTAAGCCAATTTGCCATTGAGAAAATTGCGGCTTTTTATCATAAAATACATCCCCCTGAGGTAACTGAATAAATCCCTGAAAACTCTGCTTTACAAATCCCAGTTGAACTTGAGGGTATAACATCGACTTTGCTTGTCGCCATTCCCAATCCATGCGTTCTGCCCTAGCTATTTCAAGTCGCAACCAAGGGTGATTGTTTCCCGCAGCTATTTCTGTGGCATTCCCATTTTCATTGGTTAGTTCAACTACCGAATTTACTAAACCTTGTAACCGAGAATCAATATACAGTTGTGGCAATCCATTCTCTGAATTAGTAGGCAGCAAATTGAAATCAACTGGAATTACTGCAGAAGATTCTCCCAACAGCCAACCCAATTGTATGGCGTCATTTACCAACAGAGTTAAAAAATTAGATCGTTGCATCAATAACTGTTCATGAACATTTTGCATTTGGTTATAATCCATTTGACTTACATCACCCAATTTCAAACGATCTCGCATTTTCTGTACAGACAACTCACTAATTTCAACCAACGAATTCAGAAACTGACACTGCCATTGCGCCAATTCCAACTTTCGATACAGCTGTTTTACGTTGATTTCCCATCGCAAATCAATCAGTTCTTTTTCTCTTGAAAACTCCGCCGCAATTTGCTTCCTGCGTTGGTAGTCAGCTCGATACCATGCCGGGAGAAATAAGGTCTGATTAATGCCGTATTTTTGATCTGCATACCATGAATTCACCTGACCTAAATCAGCAGTAATTACTGCTGACGATGCGGATAATTTATAACTTCCTTGTGCAGCACCCGCCTTTTCCTTCCATTGGGCAATTTGCAGTCCCTTGTTATTCTCTTTTCCCAACGCAATGGCCGATGGTAGATCCAATCGCTTTACGGCGCGCAAATCCATCAAACTAAACAACAAACTGTCCTCCGTTACACCAAACTCACCTTTTCCTTTCAAACTAATCGTTTTGTTTATCCGTGAAACTGCGGCGAATCCATGGGATGTTATTGAAATCGCCATGAGCAATATTATGGTAGTAAAAGTTGTAGCGTTTTTCGATGAATTTGAATTATTCATGAAATCTGAATTATCGGTAAAATCTGAACTTTCGGTGAAATCTGAACTATTGGTGAAATCTAAACTTTCGGTGGAATCTGAATTATCGGTGAAATCTGAACCTTCGGTGTTTGATTTTTTTGGCGATGAATTAGAATTTGAAATTCGCAAATACATAGAAGGAAGTAACAGAAGCGTTAATAACGTTGCCGTGATAAGCCCACCAATAACCACCGTGGCCAATGGCTTTTGTACTTCAGCACCGGCCCCAGTACTCAATGCCATCGGCATAAATCCAAGAGCCGCCACCAAGGCAGTCATCAATACCGGCCGCAAGCGTTTCGCTGTGCTTTGAACAATTAATGATTCTCTATCTAAGTTCGGATTTTCTAGTTCTTGTCGTTTAAACTCGGCAACCAAAACTATCCCATTCAATACCGCAACCCCAAACAGCGCTATCATACCGATACCGGCCGATATAGAAAAAGGCATATCCCGGAGAACCAACCCTACTATACCACCAATTAATGAAAGTGGAATAGCGGAAAAAACCAATATTGCAATTGCGATAGAATTAAATGCGAAATACAAGAGAATCCCTATGAGCAATAACGCGGCGGGAATAGCTAACATTAACCGGGTTCTTGCGCGTTGCAAATTCTCAAAACTCCCTCCGTATTGTATCCAATAGCCAGTAGGTAATGCAAACTTCTTCAACTTGAATTGCAAATCTTTCACCACCGATTCCACATCCCTGCCCCGAACATTAAATCCAATCATAATTCTCCGTTGAGCGTTTTCCCGTTGAATTTGATTAGGACCATTAATAAGTTTTACTTCAGCTACAGACGACAATGGAATTACATCCCCGTTTTCTAAGGTTATTGGCATCTCTTGAATATCCTCTAAGGAGTTTCGATTACCCTCATCAATACGCACTACTAAATCAAACGGCCTTTCTCCCTCATAAATCTTACCAGCAACAGCACCAGAGAAGGACGCTTCAACAAGTCGATTAATTTCATCGGTTCTTAGCCCCATCACCTTCATTTTGTCTCGATTTAGAGTAACCAATACCTGCGGCTGCCCAACTACCTGCTCCACATAAATATCCTTCGCCCCATCAATTCCTGAAACCTTATGACCAATAATCTTTGCGATTTTGGCTAAGGTGTCCATATTATCACCATATACTTTACATACAACATCCTGCTTAGCACCAGTCATAAGCTCATTAAATCGCATTTGTACAGGATATTGAAAGCCGATTGATAACCCAGGAATAACGGAAACGGTTTTACTCATTTTTTCCGCTAGTTCGTCATAATTATCGGCCGAAGTCCATTCTTTTTTATCTTTTAATATAATCATTAAGTCACTGGCTTCCATGGGCATTGGATCGGTGGGAATTTCTCCATTTCCAATTTTTGTTACAATTTTCTCAATTTCCGGATAGGATTTCAGCAGCAATTCAGAAGCACGTTGGGTAGCCTCTACAGTTGCTTTAACGCTACTTCCCGTAAGAATTCGAGTATCGGCGGCAAAATCGCCTTCTTCCAATTCCGGAATAAATTCACCGCCCAATTGCATCAGCCCATAAACGGAAATAATCAACAAGACTATCGCCACAGAAATTAACAATTTAAAATGATGCATTGCCCAACGAAGTCTAGGAATAAACCATAATTCCACCGCATGAATTACTTCCTCACTCTTGGCTTGAAATTTTCCAGGTATCAATGGTATAAACTGGCTGCACATCATTGGCACATAGGTTAACGACAGTAAAAAAGCCCCTACCAAGGCAAACGCAACCGTTTGTGCCATTGGCGTAAACATCTTTCCTTCAATTCCTTGCAAGGAAAAAATTGGCAAGTAGACTACCAAAATAATCAACTGTCCAAAGACGGCACTGTTCATCATTTTCCCAGCATTTTCCACTACCAAGGTTTCACGCTGTTCTTTGGAATAGGTTCCCAATAGATCTCGCTTCCATAACTGATGCAAAATGGATTCAACAATAATCACGGCCCCGTCTATGATTAACCCAAAATCCAAGGCTCCTAAGCTCATTAAATTCCCACTTACACCAAATACATTCATCATGATTACGGCAAACAACATCGCCAATGGGATTACTGAGGCTACAATTAATCCAGCGCGCAAATTCCCAAGCACCAATACCAGTACAAATACAACAATTAAAGCGCCTTCAGCTAAATTCTTCTCTACGGTAGAAATTGCATTATTCACCATCTTTGTTCGGTCTAAAAACGGCTCTATGATTACGCCATTGGGTAACATTTGCTGTATTTCAGCAATTTTAATTTTAACGTTTTTAATAACCTCACTGGAATTTCCCCCTTTCACCATCATCACAACGGCTCCCGCTACTTCCCCTTGATCGTTATAGCATAAAGCACCATACCGCGTGGCTTTGCCTTCCTGAACCGTAGCAATGTCTTTAACGGTTATGATTTGAGAGGAAGAAAATCGTTTTATGACGATATTTTCAATTTCCGAAATGGATTTCAGTAAACCTTCGGTACGAATGAACAACGCTTGCATACCTTTCTCGATATAGGTACCACCCGCATTATTATTTTCCTGTTGCAATGCAGAAAACACATCATTCAATCCAATATGTAACTGCCGCATTTTATCTGGATTTAATGCAACCTCATATTGTTTTTGGAATCCGCCATAACTGGAAACATCTGCCACACCCTGAACTCCGCGCAATTGTCTTCGTACCACAAAATCCTGTAAGGTTCTCAGTTCTGTAGGAGAATATCGAACCTCATAACCCGGTGCTGGACGTAGAACATACTGATAAATCTCTCCCAACCCCGTTGTTATTGGAGCCATACTTGGTACGGCTAAACCTGGAGGCAGTTGCTGTTGAACCACTACCAATCTCTCGGAAACTTGTTGTCTAGCCCAATAAACATCTACATCTTCATTGAAAACCAAGGTCACAATTGACAAACCAAAACGAGAAAAACTACGCATACTATGCAACCCTCCAATATTTCTCGTCCCTTGTTCAATTGGTACGGTTATCAAGCGTTCAACATCTGGCGCACCCAATGAAGGTACCACCGTAATTACCTGTACCTGATTATCTGTAATATCCGGCACCGCATCAATAGGAAGCTTTGTTAATTGCCAAACACCGCCAATGATTAGTGCTAGTACGCCAAAGGCAATGATTAGCTTATTTTTAACACTGTATGAAATTATTTTTTGTAACATATTTTTTTTGTGATTTTTAACCGAAGACTCACCACTTCAATTCATTAACTCATTAAATATATGGGATTTAGGAATCCAAGATCATAGATTCCGTAAGTAATGGACCGCCAAATTGGCAACGAAGAGTATAACAAAACGAGTTTATACCCATTCTCAATGCAATTCCATATCTCAATATCAGTGGATATCAAAAAACGGAACGATGCCAACAATAACAATTACTTATTGGAGACGGCTAATTGAACATTAGCTCCGTTTTGGTGGTTGCCAAATATCGCTGCAAACACCGGTCAAACCCCTAAAATCGGGTGTAATTGGAGAATCAAATTCTTGAAAAAAACCAACATCCTGAATCAAGGAACAAGATGAAGCCCCCATTGTTAAATTGGGCAATAACGATGTTGCGTCTAAGTTTAAAAAAGGCAATTGATGATCTGTTTGTGGATGACCATCTCGTTCGTGCATTTCAGATCCGTAATGAATATACAGAAACTCAACGATCCCCAAATCCGCTGTTTTTTCTTTGTGCTCTATGAAATGATGCACCAACTTCCCTAGGCCTAACATGCCTTTAGCCGGGGTAAGTGCAAACACACAAATCCAAAGAAAAATACGATGCTTCAACTCTTTACAAATATACGAAACTAGAAGTTTGAATATAAAGAAAAAACAAGGGCGAATCCTATAGATTCGCCCTTCAATTTGTTAGAAATCAATTCGGCAAGTACTTCTTTGCTCACCACAATTCTACTATTGGCATTTCACGTTCTGCCAAGGGCCTAAATTCTCCACATTAGCAAATCCAGAAGACTCCAACATTTCTTTGGCCTTACCCGCTCTTCCGCCACTTCTGCATACTAACACCACTTTTCCGTACCCTTTTAATTCGGCCATTCGCTGTTCAAACTCTTGCAATGGAATATTCACCGTGCAATCAGCATGACCATCGCCATTCCATTCTTCCACCGTTCTAACATCCACAATAATTGTTTCCCCAGTAACAGCGGGTTTCTGATCCGCAGCTGATGCAGAAGTACTGGTGTTAGTCCCTGTCGATGTATTTCCACTTGAACTAACCGTTGAATTTACGTCTTCGGCCTTTTTGCTAATCGTTGATGACCCACAACCAGCCATAGCAACGCCTATTAGACCGATAGCCAATAACAGGCTTCCTATTTTATTTAATTTCTTCATATTGTACTGTTTTTGTTTCTTGTTGGTTTTTGTCAATATCCGTCGTGCAATTTCCTACTCCACAGCATCCTGTAGTAAACAAAGCCATGGATGTAAAGAAAACTGCCATCGAAATCATCAACCCATCTCGATTCAATATCGATTGCCACAAAATTAACAAACCAATCAACAATCTCACTACCCGAGCGAAATTCCAGTGATGGGTTAATGTATACCACAAATTCTGCATAATGTACTGCCTTACATCAATTGGATCTGCATATCACCCAATCCACCGCCATTAATTACGGTCTCTAAACCCATTTGCTGCAAAATCCCTGCTGCCATTCCACTCCTACTGCCGCTTCTGCAGTATACAATTACCGGCTGATGCATTGCTTTTATTTCGGATACTCTATTGGGTATCTCATCCAGTGGAATGTTCAGTGCTCCTTCTACATGACCATCGGAGTATTCCCAACTTTGTCTAACATCAATTACCGTTGCGCCTTGTTCTTTTACGAGTGATTTTATTGTGCTCATGATTTTATTATTGAATGATACAAAACAACCACAGAACTATCAGCCGTAAAGTAACTTGTGTCACCTAGCAAAAAAAACGGGCTGAATTATTAATTCAACCCGTTTTTAGAATAAAATCTCTAATGATTCCTCCTGTAAAAAATTGTGGTTTTTACACAAAGAAACGCCACATTCTCATTGTCAAAAGAATTAGTGTGGTAGCTTATCGCTATACTTTCCGTACACCCAAGTGCCAAATACTGCACTTAAAAAGGTAACAACTACCACGGTAAAGCCGGCTCCAATTTGCGCAAATAACGGACCTGGACAAGCACCGGTTAAGGCCCATCCCAATCCAAACATTAGCCCACCATAAATCTGACCTTTATCAAATTTCTTATCGTGAACTATAATTTGCTCACCATCGAACGTCTTAATTTTCTTTCGCTTAATGATTTGCAGAGACAACATTCCTACCGCAATCGCGGTACCAATTACGCCGTACATGTGGAATGAATCCAATCGGAACATTTCCTGAATTCTAAACCAACTCACAATCTCGGCTTTCACAAAAACAATCCCAAACAAAATACCCACTATGGCATATTTTATATTGGAATACCAAGGCTGTTGAATATCCGATTGGTTTACACAAGCGGTACCTGTTTGCTCTAATTTTTCTGTATGCTTACTCATCCTATTTTCTCCTTATAAATTTAATAAAAATGGCAGTCCAAACCAGGTCATCAAGAATCCACCTGCCATGAAACAACAGGTTGCAATCACCGATGGCCATTGCAAGTTACTTATACCCATGATCGCATGCCCCGAAGTACATCCGCCCGCGTATCGAGTCCCGAAACCCACCAAGAATCCACCTAGAACCATGAACACCAATCCACGCAAAGAGCCTAAACTCTCCCAAGAAAACAGATCTCCAGGCATTAACCCACCGAAATCCTTGATACCTA
>JACCDM011488564.1_pt1 | contig 13316 bp, 10 predicted proteins | sample 7445851 | NCBI WGS metagenome assembly JACCDM01 (sample SAMN15323438, study PRJNA562643) | freshwater metagenome | isolation source: river surface water | place: USA:Blue River Watershed | collected 2017-08-16
ACAATCAAACGTAGGCACAATCACCCCTGCATTACAAATGTAGAAATTGGCATATGAACCTGGCGCCCGAAAATCATCGATGACCACGGGATCCGGCATCGGAATTTCAATAATATGTAAGGGTTCCCCATTCAACAATCGCATTTCTTTCAATTCAGCTAGGTTTTGAGCCAAAACAGCATGGTTTTCATCATCCACCTTAGGTTCCACCATGGCAATCACCGTATTCGAATTGACAAAACGAACCGTATCGTCAATGTGCCCATCCGTGTCATCCCCTACAATGCCATCTGAAACCCATAAGATTTGTTGGACCCCATAATACGCACAAAGATATGCCTCAATTTCCGCTTGACTCAAATGCGGATTGCGATTCGGATTCAGTAAACATGACCGAGAAGTCAATACCGTTCCTGCCCCATTAAAATCAACTGAGCCACCTTCCATCACAATCCCAGGACTCACCGCACGCAAGCCCAAAGACTGCGCAATGGCTTTCGGAGAGGCATTATCATCGCCAAAAGGAGGATATTTACCACCCCAGGCATTATATTCCCAATCGACAATTAAGCGTGCATCGCTTGACTGGTGAACCAAAAATGCGGGTCCATGATCGCGGCACCAAGCATCGTTCGTGGGACGAATATGTAAACGAATCTGTTTAGGATCAATCCCATAAACAGGCAATTGACTTTGAATAAATGCAGCTACAGCCGAATCATTTACTTGAATATTTACTAATTCTCCTAGTGAAATTGTCCGAATGAGTGCAAAATACTCCGGATACATCGCAGCTAATTTGTCCCCTTGCCAGGAATGATCATTATGCGGAAAAGTAATCCACGTAGCCACATGTGGATGCCATTCAGCTGGAAAATAAAATCCTTCTTCGCGCGGTGTAGACATATTATTGTTGTGCGACGATGCGCAAACCTTCTAACGTGATCAATTTATTTACTTCGTCGAAATAAGCCTCTAATGGAGTTAAAATCGATGATAATCCACCCGTAGCTATCACCTTAACTCCAGGTCCTCGTTCTTCCTTTACACGCGAAATCATTTCCTTTACCATACCTACATATCCCCATAAAATACCCGATTGAATCGCAGAAACGGTGTCATGGCCTAAGGCCGAATTAGGCATTTCTAAAGGTACTTCAGGCAATTGCGCCGTCTCAGAAAACAAGGATTTAACAGCTGTTTTCAATCCTGGAGCAATCGAAACCCCTTTCATTTTTCCCTGTGAATCCACTAAGGTAAATGTCAAAGCAGTTCCAAAATCCACGATTAACACATCTGAACGATAATTTGTGTGCGCATAAACCGAATTCGCCACTAAATCAGCCCCAATTTCATCTGGGCTAATTACTTCAATAGGCAATGTGGCATATAATTTAGGTCCCATCACTTTCACGGGATAGTTTACCCAATGCTCTAATCCTTTTTGGATTTGAGTTAGCACCGACGGTACCACCGAACTAATCAAAATCGATTCGACCTTAACCTCCGGAAATCCTTTATCCGTAAGCTCCTTTTGAATCCAATGCTCCATCCGAATCGCACTCCAAGGCTGATGCGTTGGGGTACGTAAAATCACTCTCCACTCCGTTTCGGTGTAGAATCCACAGACGATGTCTGTATTTCCAATGTCAACTACTAAATGCATGCAGGTAAGTCTTTTTCAAGTCCAGCCGATAAAATCGGGAAACGCAACCACGATTTGGGATCAAGGCTGTAATCATCTACATGGAAACCTGGGGCATAACGCTCCCTTTTCCATTGATTTCGTGCCCATAAACGAAAGAATCGATGGGCAAATTCATCTAATTTGGTCGCATCAAACTGCGCACCATATACTTGATTTAATTTTAAAGCACATTCAGCAGGAGACAATCGCTCATAAATCGACCAACGTTCCAGTGCATTCAAGATCGGATATGGCATCAAATCTTCCTCGTCTACCTGCTTTGAATCCAATGGACGCAATTCCGCACTCGGTTCCAAGGCATTCACGCCTGATAAACCAGAAACCTTCCAAGTGCCCGCTAAGCCAGTTTCTTGCATCCATTTCAACCAAACACGAATGAACGATTTATCAATACCGGCAATCGGTGAGATGGAACCCGAGGTGTCACCGTCCATGGTGGCGTATCCCACACTTGCTTCCGACCGATTGGACGTAGCTAAAAGGAGGGCATTGTTGATATTGGCCAACATCCACGCGCTCGGGGCACGGACACGTGCTTGTACATTTTGCAACGTAATGTCATCCGTTTTCCAGCTCAATGAACGACCGATCGCCCCTTCGATCAGTTGGCGATACTCCGCCACCAAACCATCTATCTGTATTTCGGAATGATCGGAACCAATACAATTAGCCAAGGTCTGAGCTGAGGCGCGCGTTTCAGCAGAAGAATTGACTGTCCCTTGATATAAGGTACGAATGAATCGTTTGACAAATTCCTTAACGTTAGGCGTCGAATCCATCCAAGGAATGTATGCCAAACGCTTTTTCACCCCTTCCCAACCAAGCTGATTTTCGGCCAATTGTGTAGCTAGATAACATAATGAAGCAATCGCTGAAGAATCTGCCCCACCCGAAAGTGAAATTACAAAGCCATACGAATGCGATTTGCGCACATAATCCCACAAACCTAAGGACACCGAACGCGCAAATTCTTCTTCCTTTATATAGTTCGAAGATTCCCAGTTGGCCGCCACAAAAGTCTGCGCAACACCCTGAGCTTCTGCCATTGCAGGCAATGTAATAACATCATCACCAGCATATTGGACCGATTTTAACTCCACAGAGGCATAAATCAGTTCATGATCGTTCATGGAAAAACGATTGGTTTGGCTGATGATTTTACCCCGGTCAGCCACATAGGCGTCACCGTCAAAAATCACGCGACCAGATTCATTGCCCAATAAATTAGCAAAGACATAAACCCCTTCAATAATTTGAGATCCTTCACGCGTTAATGCTTGACGAACCTGTGATTTCCCAAATGAAAAATGCGAGGCCGTAGGATTAACAACTAGTGAAACACCGCGTTTTGCTAATGCATGTGCAGGTCGTTTATCGCCTTCCCATGCATCCTGACAAATTTCAACTCCCATGGTCCATGTACCTATACGGACGCGGTAATCTCCAAAAGGGATGCCTTGCCACTGGGAGCGTTTTCCTGAAGGCCAAGGGGTAAACCAACGTGGCTCATAATGTACACCATCGTCGGCTAAATGCTGTTTAGGAATCAAAGCGACTACTTTCCCTGCAGTTATTCCTGCGGCAACATTGAATAAATGACCTTCGTGGCGCATCGGTAAACCGACCCATACGAAGATAGAAGTAGTTTCAGAAGCTAATTTATGTAGGTATTCAATCGCTTTGGTTTCTGTAAATGGGGCTAAAAACTGATCTTCACGACCATAACCTGTTAAGCACATTTCAGGCAAACAAAGTACCTGAACACCTGCGACTTCTGCCTCTGTGATGGCTGACTTAATTCGAAGGTAGTTTCCTTCCCAATCTAACGGAGTCTGATTTAAAACGGCAGCTCCTACGATGACTTGCGACATATTAACGTGGCTTCGCAGCTGGAGCTGGCTTTTTTCGTCCGATTAATTTATACCAAGGTTTACTTGTAATAACCTCTTTTTGTCCGTTTGCACCTACACGAACGTGCTTATAACGTGGTGTCCACATCCATGACATTGCCTCACGTGGTCGGTAATAACTTTCTCCATGTCGGTGTTCTACGCGCACCCGACATGTTTCGCGGGGGCAACGGGCAGACCAACAAGACGCCAATAGCATAGTCGTAATGACTACAATTAGAACATTCCAAAATGGACGTGTACGTGATGCTTTTGACATGAAAAAGAATAAAAAGAATTCTTAGCTAAAGCTAGAACGAATCCTGATTAGTTAAATTACAAATCAACCCGTATTTTTACTTCGAATTTTAGGTCAATATGCAATCCAAACTCAAAGATATAAAAACAGGCGCAAAATCAGATATTTTTGAATATCCCGTCATGGAATCTTTTTACACGATTCAAGGTGAAGGAAAATATCAAGGACATGCCGCCTATTTTATACGTTTGGGAGGCTGTGATGTCGGTTGCCACTGGTGCGATGTCAAAGAATCTTGGCCAGTTGACACCCATCCCCGCAAATCAGTTAACGAATTAGTCAATGAAGCACTGGGATTTCCGGGCAGGCTCGTCGTCATCACAGGAGGGGAACCGTTAATGCACGATTTAGGCCCCTTAACGGAGGCGCTTAAGCAAGCAGGATTTCAGACCAACATCGAAACTTCAGGAGTTTGTGAAGAGGTTACAGGAACCTGGGATTGGATTTGTTTCTCACCAAAAAAATTTAAGGAGCCTAATCCTGCCATTCTTAACCAGGTGAATGAATTAAAAGTGGTGATTTTTCATCCATCGGATATGGCATGGGCAACAGATTGGACAGCTAAAATTCCAGCTGAATCAGCCTTGTATTTACAACCGGAGTGGTCTAAACAAGAAACAATCAATCCATTGATTGTCGATTTTGTCAAATCAAATCCAGATTGGCGCATTTCAGTTCAAACCCATAAGTTCCTACAAATCCCCTAAGGTATGTTGGCCTGGCTCATCCCATTTGTCGCTTTTTGCATGCCGCTGGACAGCCTCCCCTCGCCTATTACGGAACTCAATTTACAGCGTACCCAATACTTTCCACATTTTAATGCAACTAGCCAAAATCTCTACCTGACGATCCGTAAAGCGGCTAAATCAGATGAGGAACTTTTTGTCGCACATTGGAATGGACGGCATTTTGATGCACCTGCACCTATCGAAGCGATTAATCGAGAAAATAATGAAGGAACACCCAGTCTGACTAAGGATGGAAAAACATTATATTTTTCTGCCTGCGAATACCCAAACAGCTTTGGGGGATGTGATTTATATGAAAGCCAACGGATTGGGGATTCATGGACAAAGCCGAAGAATTTAGGTTTCTTAATTAATTCGCATGAGTGGGAAGGCCAGCCACATATTAGTCCGGATGGAAAACAACTTTACTTTGCATCGGACCGACTCGGTGGATATGGAAAACGAGATATTTGGGTTAGCGAAAAAGATGATCAAGGACGCTGGAATACACCTAAAAATGTAGGTAACCTGATTAACTCAACTGAAGATGAACAAGGGCCCTATATTTTAGCGAACAAATCTGTGTTCGTATTTTCGAGTAGCAAATCGGGTGGAAAAGGAGGTCTTGACTATTACCAAACCCGATATCCCATCCTTGCCGGAGAAAACCCAGCTGCTTTACACTTATTGAACACGTCCAGCCATGATGCTGGTATTTCCCAAGGACCAGAAATCGATTCGTACTTCATTTCACGTAAATCGACCGAACCAGAACGCGAATTAGATATCGCGCGGGTTTGGATTTCTCCAGACGTGTGGCTGAAACCTCCTGTGAAACGAATACAATTTGATTCACTGAGCTTCGAATCAATTCAGTTTGCAAATAATGCTTGGAATTTAACGGAACCCATTCCAGATTGTTTAGCCAAATTAGCAACCTACCTACAAGAAAACCCATCACAATCTATTGATATTCAAGGGCATACCGATGACATAGGAAATACATCCAGTAATCAAATCTTATCTGAAAAACGCGCGTTAGCCGTAAAAATGCATTTAATCAAATTGGGGATTTCAGCCGAACGCATCTTTACGCAAGGAATGGGAAATACGGTTCCGAAGGAAAAGCTTAACCGACAAATGAACCGTCGGATCGAAATACGGCTGCGCTCGAATTAGCCTCGAACTTTTTTCTTTTTGCGCTTCTTGCTCTTTTTGCGCGAAGTCTTTTTCTTCTTCTTTTGGGGAGCGATTGGGTGTTCCGCTCGGCCAATGGAATCGCGTTGAGCCCAAGAAACTTTCAATGAATCCGTTATTTCTTCAGGGGAAAGAAGTCTGACTTCAACTTTGGAAATACCGAATGGGACTAAACCTAAATCCTGTGCGGCACATTTAGATACATCGATCACACCACCCCGAAAAAATGGACCACGGTCATTCACACGCACAAATACTTTTTTACCTGTTTTCACTAACGTAACTTCGACCCAAGATCCCATGGGAAAGGATTTATGTGCAGCCGTATATACGTATGGATGATATTTTTCTCCTGAATAGGTACGACTACCCCAATGTCTGATGTGGTAAAAAGTCCCTAAACCTTTTTGGGTTTGCGCGTTGCCCATGAAGGAGGCCAACAAGCATAATGCACTGAAAATGAACCTATTTTTTTGAGTCATAGGATGCAAAACTACTGGGAATTGGGGGATAAAACAAAAAGGCCCCTGCAAGCAAGGGCCTTTTTAACGTTATTTAAGAACTTATTAGCGTTGTGACATCGGGACAAATGCACGAGGAGTTGCTCCTACATAAATTTGTCTTGGTCGGCCAATCGGCTCTTTATTAGTCATCATTTCTTTGTGTTGTGCAATCCAACCCGGCAAACGACCAATTGCAAATAAGATCGTGAACATGTTCGTTGGGATATGTAACGCACGGTAAATGATACCAGAATAGAAATCCACATTCGGATACAACTTACGAGCTACGAAATAATCATCGCTCAACGCAGCAGCTTCTAGTTCTTGCGCAATTGTTAAAACGGGATCTTTCACACCTAAAGCAGTCAACACATCATCTGCAGCTACTTTAATGATACGTGCACGTGGATCAAAATTCTTGTAAACGCGGTGACCAAAACCCATCAAACGGAAGCCAGAGTTCTTATCCTTAGCCATTTCAACGAATTTCTGTGTATCACCACCAGCTTGCTTGATTGCTTCTAACATCTCAATTACAGCTTGGTTGGCACCACCATGTAGCGGACCAAACAACGCTTGAATACCTCCCGAAATCGAAGAGAATATACTTGCGTGTGATGAACCGATCAAACGTACGGTAGACGTTGAGCAGTTTTGCTCGTGATCAGCATGAAGAATCAATAACTTATTTAATGCTTTGGAAACAATTGGATCTGCTTGGTATGCTTCGCCTGGTTTGGCGAACATCATTTTCAAGAAGTTAGAGCAATAATCTAATGATTGATCTGGAGCTACGATAGCTTCTCCGATTGACTTCTTGTAATTCCAAGCAGCGAAGATTGGTAATGCTGCTAATAAACGCAGGATATTTTCCGCTGGTTCATTGCTTGCATATTGTCCTTCCATCAAACCTACTAAAGCAGATAACTCGCTCATTGGGTGGGTTGAAGTCGGGATTGCCTCAGCAATTTTTAATAAGGACTCGTTTATAACCGAATACTTTTTAATGGATTGCTCAAAAGCGTCAAGCTGAGCTTGAGTTGGTAATTCACCATGTAATAACAGATAAGCTACTTCTAGGAAACTTGCCTGATCGGCTAATTCCTCAATGCTGTACCCACAATGTCTAAGAATTCCTTCTTCGCCATCTAAAAATGTAATAGCACTCTTGGTTGCACCCGTGTTTTTGTAGCCTGGATCGTAGGTAACGTATCCTGTCAAATCACGTAATTTGGCAATGTCGATGGCTTTTTCGTGTTCACTTCCCTCTAAAGTTGGGAATTCAAAACTTTTACCATCCACTTGGATCACTGCATTTTGAGACATAATCTTAAAAGTAAAAAGACAAATGGTTTACAATTCATAAAACAGCCTAGAACTGTTTTTAAAAATCAAAGCCCTAAGATAATACGATATTTTGAAAGGTTAATTACCTTTATAAATCCAATTAAAATTAATTCATTTAACACAATTTTTTCTTCTAATATTTCAAATAAATTGAATTTTATGGCTCTGATATCTGATTTACTCCAGAAGTATCGTTTCACATCGACTGAACGATTTCTTCGCTATGTGCAAATTGATACCCAGTCAGATCCACGTTCACTACAAAGTCCTTCGACCGAAAAACAGAAGAATTTAGGAATGATTTTAGTGGATGAACTTAAAGAATTAGGACTAGCAAACGCGGAGCTTGACCAACACGGTTATGTCTACACGTTTTTACCTGGCAATGTCTCGCATGAAACGCCAACGATTTGTTTTTGTGCGCACATGGATACCTCACCAGATTGTTCGGGGGCAAATGTAAAACCGATCGTGCATGCAAACTATCAAGGACAGGACATCATTTTACCCGATGACCCGAGTGTAATCATTCGAGCTGCTGAGCATCCAGATTTAAGGGAACAATATGGAAATGATATCATTACAGCTAGTGGTAAAACACTTTTAGGGGCAGATAATAAAGCAGGGGTAGCCGAAATTATGGACGCACTTGCCTTTTGGGTGGCCCATCCCGAAGTACCCCATGGCCCCATTTCCATCGTTTTTACCCCCGATGAGGAAGTTGGCCGCGGTACAGACCACATCGACCTATCCAAAATCAACGCCACCTATGGGTATACGCTGGACGGTGAAAAGCGAGGACACTTAGAAAATGAGACATTTTCAGCAGATGGGTTTACGGTATACATTCAAGGAATATCGCAGCATCCTGGTTTTGCCAAAGGCCGCATGGAAAGCGCCTTAAAAATTGCTGCAGAAATTATCGCAGCTTTACCGAAAGACACATTGAGCCCAGAAACGACGGAAGGCAAACAAGGATTTATTCACCCAACGGATATACAAGGTTCTGTGGAGGAAGCGCGCATCGATTTTATATTACGTGATTTTGACACAGCTAAATTGGCCGAATATGGGGAATTGATTCAATCAATCAGCCAAAAAGTCTTGGCTAATTACCCAAATTCATCAGTTACTTTCGAACAGAATGAACAATATCGTAACATGTATGAGATCTTGAAAGATCATCCACAGTGCATGGACTATGCGATGGAAGCAATGAAATTAGCTGGATTGAAACCTGAAAACTGTTCGATTCGTGGAGGTACTGATGGTTCGCGTTTGACATTTATGGGACTCCCTTGCCCAAATATCTTTGCCGGTGAACATGCCTTCCACAGCAAACAGGAATGGGTTTCCGTGCAGGATATGCAAAAAGCGACGGAGACGGTTATTTATTTGGCTAGCATTTATGCTACAAAATAGACGCTGGACATTAGACTCTGGACGCTAGACTCTAGACTTTAGACTCTAGACGTTAGACTCTAGACTTTAGACTCTGGACGTTGGACTCTAGACGCTGGACGCAATTAATTAGTGAAATAAAAAAGACGCGATTTCTCGCGTCTCTATAAAATAGGCAAAAATCTAAAGTCTAATCCAACGTCTGACGTCCAGAGTCTAACGTCTATTTATCTTACTCCCACTCAATCGTCGCAGGTGGTTTCGATGAAATATCATACACCACACGATTGACGCCTTTGACCTTATTGATAATTTCATTGGAAATACGACCTAGGAACTCATAAGGCAAATGACACCAGTCGGCAGTCATCCCATCCACACTACTCACCGCACGAAGGGCAACCACCTGCTCATACGTGCGCTCATCACCCATCACTCCTACCGATTGAATCGGCAAAAGAATTGCTCCTGCCTGCCAAACCTGATCATATAAACCATCTTCCTTCAAACCATTAATAAAGATGGCATCTACCTTTTGCAAAATGTCAACTTTCTCCGGGGTGATATCACCCAAGATACGAATACCCAAACCTGGACCTGGGAATGGATGTCGTCCTAAAATATCTTTAGGGACACCCAAGGTTTTACCCACTAAACGAACCTCATCCTTAAACAAAGCATCTAATGGCTCCACAACTTTCAATTTCATAAAGTCTGGCAAACCACCTACATTATGGTGAGATTTGATAGTTGCACTTGGGCCTTTTAAGGACACCGACTCAATTTTATCTGGGTAAATCGTACCCTGTCCTAACCAAGCCACTCCTTCAATTAAATGCGCCTCGTGATCGAAAACCTCAATAAATGTTTTACCAATCGCCTTCCGCTTGTCCTCTGGATCTTTCAATCCCTTCAACGCATCGTAAAACAGTTGCTTGCTATTTACACCTTTGACATTCAAACCAAGCTCCTTATATGATTCTAATACTTGCTCAAATTCATCCTTGCGCAACAAACCATTATCCACAAAAATGCAGTATAAATTCTTGCCAATCGCCCGATGCAATAACACCGCAGCCACCGAACTATCTACACCACCTGAAAGACCCAACACCACTTTGTCATTTCCCAATTTGACTTTCAATTCCGCTACCGTACGATCCACAAATGAATCCGATGTCCACGTTTGCGCACATCCACAAATATTGACCACAAAGTTTTTGATCAACGCACCACCCTCCAAGGAATGTGTTACCTCCGGATGGAATTGAATCGCATAAATTGGCTTATCCACATGTGCGAATGCCGCCACACGAACAGTCTCCGTCGAACCAATTACCTCATATTGCGCTGGTAATTCCATTATCGTATCACCATGCGACATCCAAACTTGCGAATTCGCGGATAAACCGGCCAACAATGGACTTGATTTAACCGTTGTCATGTGCGCCCGACCATACTCCCGGTGATCAGATGCCTCCACAGAACCACCACCTAAATAAGCGAGTAGCTGCGCACCATAGCAAATGCCTAAAATAGGCCGATTACCAAACTGCTCTAAATTAACCCGCGGAGAATCCGCCTCACGAACCGAACATGGACTACCCGATAAGATGATGCCTTTGACAGAATCGTCCAACTCAGGAATGTGATTGAATGGATGAATTTCGCAATATACTTGAGTCTCACGTATACGGCGCGCAATCAATTGCGTCACCTGAGAACCAAAGTCAAGAATGATAATTTTTTCCGCCATAAAGCTTTTTGCTTAAAAATAAACGGCAAAGGTCGCAATTTATGAGGAAAAACAGGCTATCAATCGCGATAAATTAAATAGCGTTTGCGCATTTTTTTATAGGTTTCCAAAGCCGGTTGCCACGAGTCCCGAATTTCTGCCTCCGATTTACCCGCCAGCATCTGCAATCGAATCGAATCTGTTCCTGCCAATTTATCAAAGAAAGATGCCGAAGTAAAAAAGGATTCCTTACTCCCCGTCGCCTGAAAGAAATGCATTAAGTATTTCAATGAGAACCCAAGTTCCCGGGTATTCACCTCGCGCAAATCAAGGCCATAACACAATTGATCTTTCAAAGGAGGATCCATCGCACCCGGAGTTGGAACAGGTGTAAACGTATACGAACCTGCGGCCGGATTGGGTGTCCCTAGTACCTGAAACTGCGTTTTTGTCCCACGACCCACGCTGACAATGGTAGGTTCCAACAAACAAAGTGAAGGATATAGACCAATCGACTGATCATTTGGCAAATTGGGCGATGGTGCAATCGTCAGTGGAACTACATTCCGATGTTTGTAGGACCGACAAGCAATCACTTGAACATCACAGATTAGGCCGTTGGCCAGCCACCCCTCGCCATTGATCATGCCTGCAAACTCCCCCATCGTTAATCCATGTACCACCGGAATAGGGTTTAATCCTACAAACGATGCAAATTTGCGATCTAAAACCGGACCATCTACGTAATGCCCATTAGGATTTGCCCGATCCAAAATCAGTAATTTGACCTTATTCTCAGCGCAAGCTTCCATGACATAAAACAAGGTTGAGCTATAGGTATAAAACCGTGCACCTACATCTTGAATATCAAAAACGACCACATCTAAACCCTGCAAATCTTCTGGAGTGGGCTTTTTATGCTTTCCATATAAGGAAATTAAGGGTAAACCCGTTTGGCGATCTACCTCATTATCAATCAGCGCACCTGCATCCGCTGTCCCCCGAAACCCGTGCTCGGGTGCAAAGACACGCTTGACCGAAATGCCAGCACGCAAAAGGCTGTCGGCCAAATGCGTCGACCCAATCACCGAAGTATGGTTGACCACGAGGCCCACCGACTTCCCTTTCAGCAATGAAAAATAACGATTTGTTTGATAAGCACCGGGAATCGCTTGAGCGAAAATCCCTTGCATTGCCACCAAAAACAATACTGCTATTAACTTGTAGTTTCGAGCCATTCCCATTTTCTTTGCGCTTCGGATTAGAATGATCAAATATCCGATAAATTTTATAAAAATAATAACCGTGAATTTCCCCCTGTTCGTCGCCCGCCGAATTCGAAATACGCACGAGACATCGTTCTCTAAAACGGTTACGTATGTGGGTATTGGTACCATTTCGTTGGGGATTTGCATCATTCTCGTTGCTTTTTCCATCCTTTTTGGCTTTAAAAATGCCATCATTCAAAAGATTACCAACTTTTCCGGCGACCTGCGCATCAGCCAAATTTCCGGCAATCATTCCCTATCCGAATCGCCCATGCAACGCAATGAAGCCTGGGAAAAAACGATCAAAAAGCATCCTTACGTAGACCATCTGCAAGCACATGTTCAAAAACCAGGAATCCTCGTGGGCGACCAAGGACTCGCGGGTGTCGTGATAAAAGGAATCGGTTCAGATATGCCTTTGGCACAAATAAATCAAAATATCATTGCCGGAAACGGACAAATAAAAAAGGGCCAAAGCATCATTTTGAGTCAGGAATTAGCCCAACAATTAAAAGTACAGGTCAATGGATCGCTGATTCTGTATTTCCTCAGCCAGCCAAACAGACCACGAAAAGTACAGGTACAAGGAATCTATGAAACAGGTTTAGAAGAATTAGATAAGCTTTTCGTTCTCGCTGATCGTGATTGGGTACAAAAAATGAATGGATATACCGCTGATTCGATCGGAACTTATGAAATCTATTTGAAGCAACCGGTAGACTTAAACATCGCCGCGAACCGATTAACAAAAACGATCGATCCTACATGGAAACTAGAAACCAAAGTAGAACTTTTCCCAGCCTTATTTGATTGGATGCAAATGCTCGATCGTAATATTGTCATTTTCATCTCGCTTTTGCTCATTGTCGCTTGCTTTAACCTCATTGCCACCTTATGGGTATTGATTATGGAACGTATACCCATGGTGGGTTTACTGAAGGCACTCGGCAGTTCAGCGTCACAAATACGCAGTATTTTCTGGTGGAACGGTTTCTTTATCCTTTTGAGAGGATTGCTCATTGGCAATATACTCGCCATGGGTTTTTGTTGGCTCCAAGCCACCTTCCACCTCATCCCACTAGACCCCGTGAATTACTACATGAACGCAGTACCCATCCACTGGGACTGGTTGACATGGATCTGGGTAAACCTAGGCACCTGTGCTTTAGTTAGTCTCATCATTTATATTCCAACACATTTTATCAATAAGATTGATCCACA
>JACCDM010542069.1_pt1 | contig 13289 bp, 6 predicted proteins | sample 7445851 | NCBI WGS metagenome assembly JACCDM01 (sample SAMN15323438, study PRJNA562643) | freshwater metagenome | isolation source: river surface water | place: USA:Blue River Watershed | collected 2017-08-16
AAAACTCTTCTTGAGCTTCTCTACGTGCACAACTTAATAAATCAACATCAGAATTATCAAAGTTGCCCCCAGCAAAACTCCAAAATCCTTTAAATGAAGGTTCATTTCTTTTTCCGAGAGCAACTAAAACGTCACCATTTAGTCTTTTAAAAAAGAAAACGCCTGCACCCTTGCTCAGTGAAATCCTCATTAATTTACTTAATTATAACTTTTTCCAGTATCGAATTTAGATGATTACAATATGTCATTATTATCAATAAAGATTTATTCAACTTAGCAATAACTTGTATTTAAAATATTTTAAAGGTAGGATGGCCTGAAGCCCACTCAATATTTAGACTAACATAGTAAATTTTAAAATTTAATTAAGAACATTCCAAGTATTAAGATTTTTCTAGATTAATAAATTTGAATTGACAAAAATGAAATTAATATAAATATTTAATTAAAGTATTTATTAAAAGGTTTAACAAAAAAACAAATTAAGATTGACAGCCAATAAAATACACTTTGGCGCGATTTATCTTATGAAATAACAAAGTAATTTACTCCAAATTAGTAATTTGGCAAGGTTAATTCATTGTGATTATCTTCAAACTTTACCTATGAAAACTGAAAACGGCAAAACGATCTTCTCTCCTACCGACCTAGCAAATCACTTGAGCTGCAATTATATCACGGTTCTAAATAAAAAACTTTTAAAAGGGGAAATCAAGAAACCTAAAATCGAAAATCGAGTACTTGATTTATTGAGAGAAAAGGGTCTTGCCTTTGAGAAAGGCTTTTTAGATAAGTTAATTAGCGATGGTTTAACGGTAGTTCAAATTGAACAAAAAGATCCAATGGCTGAAGAAAAAACCATCCAAGCTATGAGAGATGGAGCTGATGTCATTTTTCAAGCTCGATTAGTTGAAAAAGGACAATGGGCGGGTTGGTCTGACTTTGTCTTAAAAGTACCTGGATCCAGTGATTTAGGAGATTGGCAATATGAAGTTTTAGATACCAAGCTTTCTACAGAAACAAGAGCTGGAGCTATACTACAAATTTCGTTATACTCAGAGAAAGTAGGGTCTATTCAAGGCAAGATGCCTACTGAGATGCATATTGAAAAACCGGATGGACGTAGCAGCTACCGTGTAGATGACTATATGGCCTACTTTCGATTAGCTAAAAAAAGACTTATCGAAGCTATTGAATCAGACCAATCCCACATTTATCCTGAGCCTACACTTCATTGTGACATATGCAACTGGTTTTTAGTGTGTAATAAGAAGAGACGCGAGGATGACCACTTAGGTTTTGTTGCTAATATGGGTAAATCTCAAATCAAGGAAGTTAAAAGACAAGGGATTACTAAACTAAAAGAATTAGCTATTGCGCCTTACCCTTTAAATTTCAAACCAAGCAGAGGGAATATTGAGACTTTAAATAAACTAAGAGAGCAAGCAAGATTACAGTTCGAAGAAAGAGAGACCGGTAATTCGAAATATGAATGTCTCGAGGTGATACCAGAAAGAGGATTTAACTTACTGCCAGAACCTAACAAGCACGATATTTATCTTGACTTAGAAGGAGACCCAATGGTGGAGCCAGACGGAAGAGAATACTTGTTCGGTTGGGTTTACCAAAATAAGTATACCGCATTTTGGGCAGAGAATTCAGAAAAAGAGCTTGAAGGATTTGAGCAATTCATGGATTTTGCATTTGACATTAAGAAAAAACATCCTGGAATGCATATTTACCATTATGCTCCGTATGAAGTAACTGCCTTTAAAAGGCTAATGGGAAAATATGCTACAAAGCAAAATGAGCTAGATTCTTTCCTGCGATCAGGTACATTTGTTGATTTATATGCCGTAGTGAGACAATCGATCATTGCTAGTGTAGAAAAATACTCCATAAAAAATCTGGAGAAATTTTACGGATTTGATAGATCAATTGACTTACGTGTATTAGGAAAAATCAAAGCTGACTATGAGTTTTTACTAGAAAGCAATTACCTATCCGCTGTGGATCCGATGATGAGAGAGTCCATTCAAAAATACAACGAAGATGACTGCGTTTCAACAGTTGAACTACATAAATGGTTAGAAAGTCTACGTGCTACCTTGATTCAAGATGGACAAACAATTGAAAGACCTGAAGAAAAGAGTGGAGAAGCTATAGAAAAGATTACCGAGTTTCAAAAAATGATCAAACCTATTTTTGATCGCTTACTCAATGGCATTCCATTAGAGAAACAGGATCGTACAATTGATCAAAATGCCAACTTCATTCTAGCTCATATGCTAGACTGGTATAATAGAGAAGCAAAAAGTTTTTGGTGGGAATATTATGAATTAAAAAGTTCGATGCCTGAGGATCTGTTTGAAAATAGAAAAGCAATCGCCTATTTAAGCTATACTACTGAGCGAATTAAAGTTGATCGAAGTTTTGCAGACACGTACAAATTCCCAAAGCAAGAAGCAGATATTAAAAGAGGGGATACAGTAAAAATCCAAACAGGACAAGAAATAGGCTCAGTTCACTCTATCAATCACAGCCAACAAACCATAGTAATTAAAAAGACAGGGAAATTTACTGACCACCACCCAGATGTCATTTTCGTAGGTGACTTCATAGATCCTAAAGATAAAATTGCATCCATCGTTGAATTAGGTGACTGGGTAGCGCAAAATGGCATTGACAATCCATCGACTAAATACAAATGTGGCAGAGAATTGTTAAGACGACTATTCCCCGGAATCACTAGTCCTCTAGAAAATGAAACTGATTTTGTCAAGAAATCTATCGATTGGTCGAGCAAGCTAAACAATAGTACGCTTCCTACACAAGGCCCTCCAGGTACAGGGAAATCATATACTTGTAGCCATATGGTTCTAGGCCTTATTCAAAAAGGCAAAAAAGTAGGCATTTCAGCTTTAGGGCACAAAGTAATAGATAACCTACTACAAAAAATTGATGAAGCAGCCACTGAAAACAAGATTACTGTAAAGATCGCTCAAAAAGTTTCTAGAAATTTTGATGGGGAAGCTAATTGGTTAACTACTAAGAAAGAAGCTGAACTCATAGCACAAATAGGGGTAGCTGATGTTATAGCAGGGACACCGTTTGTGTGGGCCAAAGCTCCCTTCATTGATTCGGTCGATTATTTAATCATAGATGAAGCCGGGCAACTTTCCTTAATAGACACCCTAGCTATTTCTAGAGCTGGGAAGAACTTAATTTTATTAGGGGATCCACAACAACTTCAACAACCTGTTTTAGGTGTGCACCCAGAAGGCTCTGAGGTTTCCGCCTTAGAACATATTCTAGGGGAACATCAAACTATTTCAGATGAACAAGGTATATTCTTAGCAAATACTTGGCGAATGCATCCGGAAATTTGTGAATTCGTTTCAGAAATGTTTTATGATGGTAAACTAAAATCTGTAGACAACTTAGAAAATCAATCTATTAAAGGCAACCCTATCTACGCTGGCTCTGGACTAAGAATCAGAACTATTTCTCATGATGGGAATGTCAACTCTTCGGTCGAAGAAGTAGCCGAAATCAAAAAAATAGTTTCCGATCTATGTAAACCTGAAATGAAGTGGATTGACAAAAACAATATTGAACACCCTGTAACATTGAATGACATAAAGATCATTTCCCCTTATAATGCGCAAGTTCAAGCGCTATTGGAAGCAATCCCCGGCATAGAGGTGGGAACTGTAGACAAGTTCCAAGGACAGGAAGCTCCTATCGTCATTTACTCTGTTGCTACCTCAAGTCCTGAAGAAGCTCCACGTGGTATGGAATTCCTTTATAGTCCAAATAGATTTAATGTGGCTGCTTCAAGAGCCAAAGCTTTGTTTATTCTCGTAGGGAATGAAAAGATATTTGAACCAGAGTGTAAAAGCCCTGCACAGATTAAATTAGCGAATCCGTTCTGCCGTTATATAGAGGTGGCGAAGGCAATTTAGTATTTATTTGTCTGGCAATGGTATTTATTAAATTGAATGTATCAAAGTAAGATGACATATTCATTACAATTATTTTTACCATAGTTATATATAATTGTACCTACTTAATGATTTAGATTATTAACCAGTTATATTTTTTAAAAAACAGATTTGTTAATTTAACTGTCAATTTATAATAGATTATACGGCAAAGTAATACTCACAACAAACTCTATTTTTTCCCTAAACCTATGATTATCAACAGCTTGTAACGCTAAATATTTTTGTGTCAAATTTCCTATTCACTTTATCAATTTACTCATGGAGAAACTCCTCCATTTTTGTAAATTGCATAACTAAATACTAAGACAATAATGATGTATAGATTTTCAGGACACGAAACTTTTCAATGCAAAGAACAGTGGCTCACAAAAGGCATTCAACTAACTGAAAAACAGGACTATACGGAGGAACTAGAGATTCAAGAACTAGGTGTTGGTAGAAATATGGTTAAGTCCATAAAGCATTGGTTACGAGCATTCGGTTGGATTAACAATGAGCAAAAAATAACTGAATTAGCAAGAATAATATTAAAATACGACCCATATTTAGAAAATGAAGCAACAGCATGGCTACTGCAATATTCTTTATGTAAGGAGCAATATGCTTCAATTTTTAATCTAATTTTTTACGACTATTTCTCAGATAAAGTAACGAATGAGTTTTCCGAAACATCAATAATTCAATACGTAACTCGTAAACTCAATTCAAAATCAAATGAGTCCAAGCTTAAAGGAGAAAAAAACAAAGCAGTAGCAGAAAATACATTAAAATCAGATCTTAAGGTATTTGTAAAAACCTATCTACCCCCTAAGAAAAATATTAAAACGATAGAGGAAGATTTCAATGCCCCACTATTGCATCTAGGGCTTATTTTGGATACACATAGAAAAAATGGAAATAGCGAGCCCATATATAGAATTAATAAAACTATTCATCCATCAATTCCAGCTAATTTATTTAAGTATTTTATACTAGACTATTTCGAATCAGAAACTACAATTAGCTTAGATGAAATCAGAAAAAAATTAGGATCCATACTTTGTTTATCATTAGATGGAATTGAAAATTTGATTACACTAATTTGTGAAGGAAATTCTGAATTTGTATTCAAAGATGATGCAGGAATCAAACAACTGCAGATTAAGTATACTGACTCAAAATTTGAATTATTAAATACGATTTATGAAAACTAATAATATCTCCACAAACATAATTCGTGATAGTAATAAAAAACTTGATTATATAGTAACTCCTAATTCCAAGGAGATATTTGATAGAATCTTTGCATATACTGGAAGTTCTGTAAAGTCATTCAATTTAATTGGAAACTATGGTACGGGAAAGTCTACTTTTCTATGGGCATTGGAAAGAAATTTAAATAAAAAGGAATTATTCTTTTCACAAATCGAAACAATTAAAGGCGCAGAATCATTTGAATTCATCAAAATTATTGGTGATAATAATGCTTTTTCAAATAGCCTATCAAGGGAACTATCGATCAATGAAAACTCAAGTAATGAAGAGATTTTAAATTCACTTGAAAAGCTTCGAGTTAAGGCTCAAAAGAAAAAAAGCGGACTTGTTTTACTTGTTGATGAATTTGGCAAATTCTTAGAATTTGCGGCTAAACACAATAAACTAGATGAACTTTTTTTACTTCAAAAAATAGCAGAGTGGGTAAATAATGATGAGTCAAATGTCTATTTTGTTTTAACCTTACACCAAAATTTCACTTCTTATGGTAAAGGACTTAATGAGCAAGATAAACTTGAATGGGAAAAAATAAAAGGAAGATTTACTGATCTATTATTTAATGAGCCAGTGGAACAACTATTATTTTTTGCAAGCAATAAATTGCAAGAATTCGAAATAGAGGCATCTTCTCAAACTAATTACGAACAATTATTGCACCTAATTAAAGGGTCAAACTTAATAAGTTATAACAGTTTAATAACGGACAAGTTATCCGAATCACTTTATCCATTGGATTGGATTTCTGCTACTGTCCTTGTTAATTCATTACAACGTTATGGTCAAAATGAACGCTCTTTATTTTCATTCCTAAATGATAATTCTGAGGTTTCTATAAGAAAGAGAAAAAACTCTTTTTTTAATGTAGCTAATGTTTTTGACTATTTGGTTTATACACTTCCAAGCGAAATTACTGGAATGGATAATCCACACAAACCACAATGGAATTCCACATTCAAAGCCCTTGAAAGGGCTGAATTGATCTTTGAAGAGGATTATACCATAGCAACAGAGGTTATAAAAACGATAGGACTTTCGAATATTTTTACAAAAGCAGGCGGACTTTTTGATCAAGATTTTATAAGCCAGTATTTTCAGTATACCAGGGATTATGACATCAAAAACATACTTGCAAAATTAGAAAAAGCAGGCATAATCCGGTTTTACAAACATAGCAATAAAGTAAACTTCCTCGAGGGAACAGATCTAGATTTAGAACAAGAACTAATTCTAGTTTCTAAGGAAATCAATTCCAATTTTTCTATCACTAATGAGATAATCAACTTAATTGACTTTCCTATCATTCTAGCTAAAAAATACTCCGCTGAGAAAGGGACTTCAAGATTCTTTGAGTTCAGAGTATGTGATGATATCGAAATTTTAGACGATGCAATAGGTGTTATTGATGGCTATATTAATCTTATATTTGATGACATCAGTTTAGATCAAATTAAGGAAAAATCAAAAAGCGTTATATCCAATATTTTTGTTCTTTATAAAAATACACATGAGATAAAAAAGACTATTTTCACCATATTAAAACTTGAAAAAATAAAGAAAAAACATGCCGACGACACGAACGCAATTAAGTTATTAAATGATGAAAAAGAATTCCATTATAATATTCTAAAAGAACTTATAAACAATGGCTTGTACTCTAATTTGAATAACATTTGGATACACAATGGAGAAAAAATCACTATTAATAATAGAGCTAACCTCAATGAATTTATTACGAAAATTTGCAATGATATTTATTATAAAACACCGACATTTTTTAATGAACTACTAAATAAAGAACATTTAAGCACACCAATAAATTCCGCTAGAAAATCGCTCCTTAGAAGAATAATTGACCATGAAAATCTAGAAAACTTAGGTTTTGAAAATGAGAAATTCCCTCCCGAAAAAGCAATTTATCTAAGTTTATTAAAAAGATCCAATATTCACAGAAGGATTACTAATTCTAATAATTTTGAAATCACTCAACCAATTGAAAGCTCAGGTAATCAATACGAAAAGACACTGTTCCCTATTTGGGAAGAGTGTAATTCATTCCTAAAATCATGCAATTTAAAGTCTAAATCGATTGATGAATTATATTCTATTTTAACTAAAGCTCCATATAAATTAAAGAAAGGATTTCTTGACTTTTGGATCCCAATCTATTTACTGGCAAATAGAGAAAATTTTGCTTTATTCCACCGAACAGGAGGTTTCACACCTTATCTCTCTGATGAAACATTAGACTTGATCCACAAAAAGCCTAGTGACTTTTTAATTAAAAGTTATGATGTCAGTGGCATTAAAATAAATATATTAGAGGGGTATAAAGAGATCACTCAAATCAATTCAAACAATGGCCTTCAAACTACATTCCTATCCATATTTGGTAATTTCTTAAGATTCCATAAAAGCCTCACTCCTTATGCTTTAAGAACATCTAATTTAACAAATCAAGCAATAAACTTAAGAGAATCAATTAAGTTAGCTAAGGATCCAGAGGATGCTTTATTTGACAAGTTCCCAGCGGCACTAGGGTTTCATAATATTAATTCAGAGACTGAAATTGAGAAACTTACTTCATATGTAGAACAATTACAAAAAAGCATAAAAGAGATTAGAGAGGTTTATAATGAACTATTAGAAAACATTGAGAAAAAAATTTCATCATCATTTGGATGCTCAAATTCAAACTTCCCTGAGTACAAAGTAGAAATAGTTGAAAAGCTAGATGGGCTAGATTTGAATAAACTAAACAAAACCCAACGCATATTTTTTGAGCGCCTTACATCGCCATTAGATGACCGAATTAGTTATGTTAAATCATTAGCAGATGTTGCAATTAACAAACGCATAGAGGATATCTTTGATGAAGAAATAACACTCCTCTATTCTAATATTGAGGAATATTCTAAAGGACTTATTAATACTATTGAAATACATAAATTCAATTCAAAGTCAAATAACTCCAAAATGATTTCTTTCAGTCTAACTGATGAAAAAGGTCATTTAGTACATTCAAAAGTTATTATAAGTGAAGAACTGAAAAGTAGTCTAAAAACTCAAAAGCTAACAATTCAAGATAGCTTAAAATCACTTACTCCTGAAACCCAGAAAGGCCTACTTATTGATTTACTAAATGATATATTACAACAAACAGAATCATGACAAAAATAAACCACGTATTAGGGATTTCAGGAGGTAAAGACAGTGCCGCTCTAGCAATTTATATGAGCAAAAATTATCCTACATTAAATATCAACTATTATACTTGTGATACAGGTAAGGAACTAAACGAGACGTATGAACTAATTGATCGCTTGAACTCTGTACTCGGCAAAAAAATCACAATCTATAATTCATTAGACTTAGAAAACTCTCCATTAAACAATCCATTTGATCATTTTTTAGCAGTATATGGAGGATACCTCCCCTCACCTAACTCAAGATGGTGTACGAATAAATTAAAGCTTCAACCATTCGAAAAAAACATCGGCAATGAACCCACCATATCATACGTTGGTATTCGAGGGGACGAAAATAGAGAGGGGTATATTTCTAAGAAAGAAAATATTCAGACGATCTTCCCCTTTAGAAAAAATATCTGGAGTGAGGATGTTATTAAAAAGTTTTTATCAAACGAGAATTTAGAATCTAACTTAGAGGTTTTCAAGAAGATAACTAATGATAGCAAAATATTAGAATTTGCATCTCTACCTCTCTCTTTCAAATTCAGCCAACTTCAAAAGGTAACTGCTTTAATTGATTTAAACGTAAAAATATTTAATAAAGCAGTTTTTGAATTTCTAAAAACTACAGATTACCCTGTCGGAAAGTTAGATGAATTCCCGGTAATTGAAAATGAAGATGTCATTAAAATTGATGACGTTTTTGCGATTTTAGAAAATTCAGGAGTCGGAATTCCGGCATACTACAAACCTGTAAACTACACTGTTGAAATAAACGGTGAAAAACAGACAGGAACTTACGCAAGAAGTCGCTCTGGTTGTTTTTTCTGTTTTTATCAACAGAAAATAGAATGGGTCTGGCTGCTTGAACAACACCCAGATCTTTTCGAAATGGCAATGTCCTATGAAAAAGAAGGATATACATGGATGGAAGAAACCTTAACAGACCTAAAGAAACCCGAACGAGTGGCTACAATAAAAAAAGATCACTATTTAAAAACGGTAAGACAATTGAATAAATCAAAAAACAACTGGCAAGATGAAATTTTAAATGCTGAGGGAGAAGGTTGTGCAAGTTGCTTTATTTAATCTTAACTTGATTTCCTTCTTAATACTTCACTATAATTTGGTCTATACACCTCATAATTACTATCAAGTTCGGTAATCCACCTGTAAAGGATATTAACTACCCCATCTCGCTTTAATTCAAAACTTCTAGGGATTGGAACGTCATTAGTATTTTCTCTTATCCAATCAACTACCCCACCATACCTCATTGACTCGTTTTTATCTATAAAATTTTTGAACTTTAGAATGAATGGATGATGATTAAACTTTCGATTTAAATCAGACAAAAACTGCTCATCACTTTGATACTTAATTCTATAGGTGGAAAGATCATTTAAATAACATTCTCTTTCAAAGTCGCTCAATTGACTGGGATTTTTAACGCCCTCAAGAAACTCTTTTGGAGAAAAGGATTGAGGTAATTGAGATGTAAGAAAATAATCGATTTGAGTTTCTTCTATCTCAAAATCGTCAATCGAGGATAAACTAATAGTTTCAAGTTCTAATTGAAGTTTAATAGCATTATATGTATCTTCAGTTACTAGTGTACTACTAGATAATATATCTAATAAATAATCCCTAGTATCTTCATCTACTTCGTAAATAGCTGCTGATAATTCCAAGTTTGAATTATCAGAAATTCCAAGCCCTCTGTGCGTAATATTTGCAGAGCCAAGTATAATTTGATATTTATAATTCCATAGTACCTTAAGATGAATTTTGGGGTTTCGATATAATTGGATTCCATTTTCAACACAGTATTCATATAGATCTAAATCTGAAACACCTTTCAACAAATCCTCTTTATGCCAAGCTACAACAATAGCTTTTATATTTGAAGTGGAATTGATTTTTCTTAACGCGTTAGATTGTATATATGGAGAAAATATTACTAATGATGAGTTTTGCTCAATAAACTCCCGAATTCCAGCTTTTATATTTTGTCCTATTAAAAGTTTTGACATAATTAAAAAATTTATTCAAAATTTTCTTCAGCATCATCATCCGTATTTATTTCTGCCAATTGACGATTTCGGAGCAATGTTCTCAAGTCTAATGATACATTAAAACAATAATCTTGAATATCCTCTCTTTTTTCTTGACTTAAATTATAGTTTTCGGATGTCCTGCTTAATGAAGAAATTAATAATTCAATACTAACCAAAACATCATTATTATTTACTTCTTTTAATCTAGAAATGACTTTTACATAAAATGGATGTTTAATATTTATGTAAGTTAAATTCCTACCTTGAAAATTATCCGTTTCGAATAAATTTCTATCGTCTGCAAATTCACAATAAATAATTATATTCTGTATACCAATCTCACTGTAACGCACCACTGCATTTAGAATATTTTGACGCTCTATAGTTCTAAGATGATTTTGCAAACGAGAAACCAAATCATTAATTTCAGTTTCCGTAAGTTGCGCTCCCCTACCTAGTGCTTCTAATAAAATATTATCAGTAACAATATGAGGGCCAGGTAACACTTCGCCATCATCCCCTTGATTTGGATTAGTGTACTCGCGATAGAATCTATCCCATTCTCTAGCTTGCATTTTAAGCAAATTAGTCGCGTGATTTATAGCTTGATTCAGGCCTTGAGTAATTCGACAAAGAAGCTCTTGCCTTTTGTCACTTTCACTAGCGACATCTGAAATATCATCTGGAAAATCAGTCTCAGCTGCAAATGAAATATTTTGTTTTGTCAAAGTTAGTTTCAATAATTTATCAATTTCATTATCATGATTTTCGGATGCATCCCATTTCAATTCAATACTCCAAAATCTCATATTTTCCTGAGTAATATTAAATAAATTATAATTTCCACTTACAATTTCTCTATTATTCCTCACCCATGAAATATTTCCTGAGGGATATTCAGGTGCATCTTTAACCTTTTTTGCAAGTACTTTGCCAAATTTAGTTGCACCACCTTCACGTGTCCCTGGTTTTTGTATGGAACTATGGGCTATTGAGCATACTAAACGAATTACATATCTTTGACCGTGCCAATCTAAACAAATATCTTGCTGAGCAGCCTCCGGTTTATAAAATAGTGGCAAAACTGTGTTTTCTGTGCCATTAATGGTATACCTACTAAAATAGGTATTTAAGGAAAGCGTTGGGTCTGGACTTGTAACTGTTGATGCTAATTCATTAATTAAACTAGCAACTTGGCTTGGACCCTCAGTCAAATATAAAGGATCATTTTCCAAGAATACTTCATCTATATCAGCTAAGTTATTTTCATCGCTATAATTTAGAAACCTAATATTAAGACCTTCTCGTATCTTAAAACGATGTATTCTACCGATTAATTTCTGGGCACGATTAAAAAATGTTATAGGCCTCTTAGCATCAAGGCGATCTAATTTCCTCCACCTAATAATTGTCTTAATGTCAGGTATTCGAGATTTAGCAATTATTGAGTCAATTTCATTCATATCTGCATTTCGAATATCCCCTATTTCTAGAGAATTATTATGAATCATTTGTTCAAAATTAACATCGTTCTCCATCCATATTCCAGCATCATTCTTACTAACAACCGTAAAATGTTTGCATTGAGACAATGATGAATTAGGCAAGCCCATTCCAAAAATTCCAGTCTTTCCATCACCACCAACATTTCCTGAATGAGAAAAAATAACACAGTTTTGAAGAAGCTCGTTATTCATCCCCCTTCCATTATCAATAAAATTGATTTCAGTGATTGACCCATTTCTTGTTAGGGTAATAATTTCAATTTTATTTGCATTGGCATCTATTGAATTATCAATAATCTCCGCAAATGCATGTACGGAAGTCTTGTAATCAGAACTACGTAATGTTTCAATAATGTTACTTCCTATGATATTTCTTGGCATAGCTAAATGAGTTTAATGTTAGTTTTAAAGATTATTTATAAATAAAGTTATCAATTCTTTAAATAATTTAATTACCATGAGTAGTGAGGATTTTCGTACATATAATTCTACCAATCCAGTTTCTTGGCCTGAGCATTTAATATGCTGCATGCAATCTCAATTGACTTTTCTAATGCCATAGTAATCTTAAAAAAAAGTTCTTGACGTTTATCTCCATCACATGCACACTCGGATATATCATCAGGCAATACGTTTTCAGGACGGAAAGAAAAATTCAGAAATGACTGATTTAATCCAAGTAAACAATCTAATCCCAGGCCAATATTTTCGTCAGTATCCCATTTTAACTCAATGCTCCAAAATCGCATATTCTCGCCTGTAATATTGAATAAATTATAATTTCCACTGGCAATTTCTCGGTTATTTCGCACCCATGATATATTTCCTGAGGGATATTTATGTGAACCTTGAACTTTTTTGCCAAGTTCAACACCAAATTTATTTGCACCACCATTTCTAGCGCAAGAATTTTGTAAATCACTATAAGCTATCGAACATACTAAATGGATTACATATGTTTGGCCGCGCCACACTATTTGTATTTTTTGTTGTGCAACCTCAGGTTTATAAAATAAAGGCAAAACTGTATTTTCTATACCTTTAATTGTATACTTTCGAAAATAAGTATCTAATGAAAACGTTGGGTCAGAACATGTAACATTTAAAGCTAATTCATTAATTAAACTTGCGACTTGACTTGGTCCTAAGGTTAAATACATAGGATCATTCTCTAGTAATAACTCATCTATATTGGCTACACTAGAATCATCATTATAATTTAGAAATCTAATATTAAGTCCCTCTCGTATGTTATATCGATAGATTCTTCCAAAAAAT
>JACCDM011877261.1_pt1 | contig 13286 bp, 10 predicted proteins | sample 7445851 | NCBI WGS metagenome assembly JACCDM01 (sample SAMN15323438, study PRJNA562643) | freshwater metagenome | isolation source: river surface water | place: USA:Blue River Watershed | collected 2017-08-16
CCGATGCGCTTCATTGTTACTAGTTTGCGCTAAAGATGGCCGACCACTTGTCGAGCCAGCTCTTGCGGTTTGCACTGATGTTTAGCTCTTCGCCAACCGGCGTAGTTGCTGCCGGCGCCCACTTGGCCCAGGCCTCTGGCAGTGCAATCGAGGTGTCAACCGGGTAGACATACATCGAATCAGGCAGCGACTTTTGGAAGGTCTTTTCGGTTAGGAACTTCACGAGTTTTTCGGCGGCCGACTTGTTCTTGGCATTCTTTAGAACACCCGCGTATTCGATCTGTCTGAAGCAACCGTCGTTGATCGATGCGGTCTGGCTGATGCCGTCGCCGCGAACCTCAAAGGCCGGTGACGATGAATAGCTGAGCACGATTGGATACGCGCCCTTGCCAGATGAGCCCGAGAACTCGGTGAAATAGGCGTCTTCCCAGCCGGCTGAAATCTTTAGGTCGTTGGCCTTTAGGTCGCGCCAATACTGTTCGAATCCGGTCTCGCCAAACACCGAAACGGTGGCTGCCAAAAATGCGAGGCCAGGTGATGAGCTGGTTGGGTTGCTGACCACGGTCAAACCCTTGTATGCCGGCTTGGTTAGATCAGCGATTGTCTTGGGTGCGGCCATGCTCTTGGCGGCAAACCAGTTCTTGTCGTAGTTGAGGCAAACGTCACCGAAGTCGACGGCAACTAGCCCGCCGTTGATGATGTCGTTGTCGATGGCAACCCCGCCAAAGGTGTTGTCGATGCCAAAAAAAGCGTCGCCAATTGGGGCATTCTTGGTGAGCACCAACTTGTTGGTCATGGCACCGGCGTCGCCAGCTTTGATTTGCTTGATGGTTATGCCGGTTTCGGCTTTGAACTCCGCAATGACTTCTTCGGTGAAAACTGCCGAGTCGTGGGTGACCACGGTGACTTCGGTTGGGTTTTGTTCAACGGCCGCACAGCCGGTCAGCGATGATGCTGTCATAAGCGCTGCAGCGGCGATTGTGATGATGCGTTTGATTTGCACTTGTCGTGCCCTCCTCAATTGATAGGGCACGGGTTAGAGGTCCTCCCTGCGCTGGCATTACCCAGATCAGGTTTGACGGTCGAAGACTATGGAGTCTTCCTCTCAGTCCGGTTCACCGAACTCCCGTGTAGTTCAACCATAAACGAAAACCCCCGCCATGACGACAGGGGTTTTCGACGAATCAGCTTTAGTGCATTGCGGCTAGCTTGGCTGCCTCTTCGTCGGCCTTCTCTTGCACTGCCGACTTGGTGCGAAGCGGTGGCGCCTTCAAGAAGAATGACAGCGCAAACGCAATTGCAACAACTACCGCAGCCGAACCGAATACCAAGACCGATGAGTCGGCGAAGCCAACCAAGAATGGGCGGGCAAGGCGAGGGTCGAGGTTCGACAAGAACGAAGAGTCGGTGCTTAGTTGGTCGGCAAATGAACCCATGTTGCCCGACTTGAGTGCCTGCACAAACTCGAGGTTGTTTGGGTCTGCCAAGACAGCTGGGTCTTGAGATGCTTCGGCAATGCCGGCCAGAACATCCTTGTTTTTGAATGCGTTGGCGATGGTGTCGCCGAGGCTGTTGAACAAGATCGAGATGAAAATCGCAACACCCATGGTGCCACCCATTTGTCTAAAGAAGGTTGCCGACGAGGTGGCAACACCAATCTCAGATGCCGGTACCGAGTTCTGCGCGGCGAGGGTGAGGGTTTGCATTAGCTGACCAAGACCGAGGCCAATCATGACCATGCCGATCGAGATCTGCCAGTAGGCCATGTCGGCGTTGTAGCTGGTTAGGTATAGGTAACCGAGCGCCAAGATGCCGCTACCGGTGACCATAAAGATCTTGTACTTGCCAGTCTTGCTGGTGACCTGACCCGAAATGATGGTCGCGGTCATCATGCCGGCAACCATTGGCAACATCATGAAGCCAGCTTCGGTTGGGGTTGCACCGGTGACGATCTGCAGAACCAGAGGCAAGGTCATCATGCCACCGAACATGCCAACACCGATGATGACGCCCAGGATGGTCGACATCGAGAAGGTGCGTGACTTGAACAGGCTAAGTGGCAACAGCGCCTCGTGCTTTGCTGCGCGCTCGGCCAAGATGAAGGCAACGATGCCAACCACACCGAGGGCAATCATGCCGATTGAAAGGGTTGAGTCCCAGCCCCAGTCGCGGCCGTTCTCGGCAACCAAAAGCAAAGGCACAACCGCGATGATGATGGTGACTGCGCCCCACCAGTCGATGCGGTGCTTCTTAGCGATGTGAGGAACGTGCAAGAACGAAACCACGAGGCTCAGCGCAATCAGACCGATTGGCAGGTTGATTAGGAACACCCAGCGCCAGCCGTCGACCCAAAGAATTGATGGAACACCCGCGAACAAACCGCCGACCAACGGGCCAAGAACCGAAGAGCTGCCGAATACTGCGAGAAACGCGCCCTGGTACTTTGCGCGCTCGCGAGGTGGAACCATGTCGGCAAGAACGGTCATTGCCAGCGAGAACAAACCGCCGGCGCCGATGCCCTGAACCGCACGGTACGAAGCAAGCTGCATCATGTCGGCAGCGGTGCCACAGAGCAGCGAGCCCACGATAAAGATGGTGATGGCAATGATGAACAGTCGGCGGCGACCAAAGATGTCACCGAGCTTGCCATAGATAGGTGTCGAGATCGTCGAGGTGATTAGGTAGGCGGTGGTTACCCAAGCCTGAAGCTCTAGACCCTTTAGGTCGTCGGCGATGGTGCGCATTGCAGCACCAACCACGCTCTGGTCGAGCGCCGACAAAAACATGCCGGCCATTAGGCCAACGAGTACCAGTTTGATCTGGCGAGGGGTCATGATTCCGGTTTTTGCCGATTCGGCCGCTGCCGCTTTACGTTCTGCACGTGCCAAGAGAAGGCTCCGTTTCTTTTAGGGTTGAACTATGTTCCAGCCTAAACGCGAATTAAGTTCTAATCGACCGATGCGACTATCGGCGATTGCGATTTCTTGTGTTCTGGCTGTGATGGCTGGGCTCGCTGGCGCTGCTTCTGCAAATGCATCCGGGGATGTTTCCATGCCCGCGCCTACAGCTATTGGAGACCCACCGGGTTTCACTTCGCCGAGTCCTAGTGCGAGCCCATCGGCGTCACCATCGCCTTCGGTCTCACCAACGCCTTCGGTCTCACCAACGCCGAGTCCAACTCCAACTCCGCCGATTGTCTGTGGCTTCTGTTTCAACCCGAGCCTTCACTCACTGGCCAAAGCCTCATCGCAGTGGGTAGTGGTTAACAAGTTGCGCCCGCTGTCGCCAATTTCTTATCGACCCGTGCTGGCATCCAATATCAACCTGGCTGCAGTAGCCGCCAAGGCATATGACCAAATGAAGGCCGGCATGAAAAAGGCTGGCGCTGGCACCCTGATTTTGAACAGCGGTTATCGCAGCTATCAGACACAGGTGGTTGTGCACGCGAATCAGGTTGCTCGATTGGGTCTAAAAGCGGGCGAGGCTTTGGCGGCAAGGCCGGGCCACTCTGAACACCAGACCGGTTTGGCCGCCGATGTTTCGGCATCGGGTCAGGGCTGTGCGATTCAGGTTTGCTTTGCCAAGACCAAGGCCGGCAAATGGTTGGCGGCCAACTCGTGGCAATACGGTTTTGTGCTGCGCTACCCAGATGGCCAAACCAAGATCACCGGCTACCAGTTTGAGCCGTGGCACTTTAGATATGTGGGCGTCGAGTTAGCCACCGAAATGAAGTCGCTAAACGTGAGCGTGCTGGAAAAGTTTTGGAACCTTCCGGCTGCGCCGAGTTACAAATACTAGGCGGCCCCCCCATAAATAGGTAACTTAGCCGAGAACTCCGTCGACCAACTTCTTGGCCTCGACCTGAACCTCGCGAAGGTGTGCCTCTCCCTTGAAACTTTCACCATATATCTTGTAGACGTTCTCGGTGCCCGAAGGGCGAGCCGCAAACCAGGCGTTCTCGGTTTCAACCTTTAGGCCACCAAGGGCAGCGCCGTTGCCGGGGGCGTGAGTCAAAATGCCGGTGATCTTTTCGCCAGCCAACTCGGTTGCCGTTACGTCGTTGGCCGAAAGCTTGCCCAGCTTTGCCTTCTGCTCGAGGGTGGCCGGTGCATCGATTCGCTCATAAGCCGGTGCCCCATACTTGGCAGTTAGATCGCCATAGTGCTGCGATGGAGTCTTGCCGGTAACGGCGGTGATCTCGGCAGCGAGCAGCGCAAGAATCAGGCCGTCTTTATCGGTCGACCAAGCCTTGCCATCGAGGCGCAAGAAAGAAGCGCCCGCAGACTCTTCACCACCGAAACCAACTGAGCCATCAATCAGACCGGGCACAAACCACTTAAAACCAACCGGCACCTCGATCAAGCGACGGCCAAGGTTGGCAACCACGCGGTTGATGATCGAGCTCGAAACCATGGTCTTGCCAACGGCCGCATCGCTCGCCCAACCTGGTCGGTGGCTAAACAGATAATCAATGCCAACGGCCAAGAAGTGGTTCGGGTTCATCAGGCCCGCATCTCGCGTCACGATTCCGTGGCGGTCGGCGTCGGCGTCGTTACCGGTCGAAATGTCGAAGCGGGCACGGTTCTCGATTAGCGATGCCATCGCGTGCGGGCTCGAGCAGTCCATGCGAATCTTGCCGTCCCAGTCGAGGTTCATAAAGCCAAACTGAAAATCAACGTTCGGGTTCACCACGGTCAGGTTTAGGGCAAAGCGCTCGCCGATTGCTCCCCAATAATCGACCGAGGCACCACCCATCGGGTCGGCACCAATCGAAACGCCCGAGTCGCGAATCGCATCCATGTTCAAAACGTCGGCAAGCTGTGAAACATAGTTGTCGCGATAGTGAAACTTGGTTGGGGCAGGGGCGGCGCGCTTCACTTCACGCAAACCACCAAGGATGATTTCGTTGGCGCGAGCGGCGATCCAGTTGGTGGCATCTGAATCGGCCGGGCCACCGTGAGGAGGGTTGTATTTGAAGCCGCCGTCGGTTGGCGGGTTGTGGCTCGGGGTGATGACCAGGCCGTCGGCAAGAGTGCGGTCGCCGGCGTGCTTGCCCTCGTTGTGGTTGATGATGGCGACCGATACCGCCGGGGTTGGCACATAGCGACCCTCGGCATCGACCATGGTGATCACGCCGTTGCCAGACAGAACCTCGAGAGCGGTTTGCTCGGCTGGGCCCGAGAGTGCGTGGGTGTCTTTGCCAACATAAATCGGACCGTGAATGTTCTCGCGCTGGCGGTATTCAACAATCGCTTGAGTGATGGCCGCGATGTGGTCTTCGTTGAAGCTGCCGTTCAGCGAGGTGCCGCGGTGACCGCTGGTGCCAAAGGCAACTTTTTGTTCGGCGGTGGTTACATCCGGGTGAATTTCAAAATAGGCATCAATCAGTTTGTCGATGTCGACCAGATCAATTTCTTGTGCCTTTTGGCCCGCGCGTTCGCTCATCTGTCTATTTTCGCCTTAACCTTTATCTATGTCACCCGCATCTCGTAACAGTTCGGCTAAGAAGACCTATTCGTTCCTAGGTCCCGTTGGCACGTTTACCGAACTCGCACTCGCCCAGGTTGCCGAAGCCAAGGGCGCAATTTGGCACGCAGCTGCCAATGTGCAAGAGGTCATCGACGACGTGGTTTCGGGTCGTGCGGTTCGCGGTGTGATTCCGGTTGAGAACTCGGTTGAGGGTGGCGTTTCGGCAACCCTCGATGCGCTCGCCGCAACCGAGAACATTCGCATCTTCGGCGAATACCTGGTGCCAATCACCTTCGATTTGGTTGCGCCTGCTGGCGTTGCAATCAAGGATGTGCAGACCATCGCAACCCACCCGGTTGCCTATGCTCAGACCAACAAGTGGGTGACCGAGAACATCGGTGCGCACGCCTACCTGCCAACCCCGTCGACTGCCGCAGCTGCTGCGAGTCTTTTGGTTGAGGGTGGGGCAGTGGCCGACGCAGCGATTGCCGCTTCGACAATCACCAAGCACTACAAGCTAAAGGTGCTCGCCAAAAACATTGGTGACAACAAGCACGCCCAGACTCGCTTCATTCAGATCGGCCTTGCCGGTTCAACGGTTGGCAAGTCTGGCAGCCCAGTTGCTACCGGTCGCGACAAGACATCCGTGATTGTTGAATTGCCAAGTGACCGCCCTGGTGCGCTGCTTGAACTGCTCGAGCAGTTTGCTACTCGCGGCGTGAACCTTTCGCGCATCGAGTCACGCCCAATCGGTGACCGCCTTGGTCGCTATCGATTCAACATCGATGCCCAGGGTCACATTGGTGATGCAGCAGTTGCCGAGGCACTCAAGGGCCTTCACCGCTTCAGCCCGAATGTTTTGTTCTTGGGTTCATACCCTCGCGCCGACAAGCAAAAGTCTGTTCACGAGGGCAACAACTCGAACCCAGAATTCGGCGCTGCCGAGGCTTGGTTCAAGAGCCTCTAGGCGAGTGCGCCTGAGGTCGACTCGGGCTAGCTGCGAATCGTGACCGCTCGCGGTTGCACTTCAAACTCAACCTCGAGCACCTTGCCCATCGGGTCACCGTCGAGCTGAATATAAACCGGCTGTTCTGGCGTTATTCGAATCTTTTTGCCACTCAGGTTTTCTAGAGTCTTCACATTTGCGGTTGCATCCATCAGGTGACGAATCTGACGGTTCTCGCGCACCGATTGCAAGAAGGTCACGCGTCCCCAAAAGTCGATCCAGTTCCAAAAGCGGCGCGGGCCCACGGCCGCTACATCCAAGATGCCGTCATCGAGGCTGGCGGTTGGCATCAGGGTGATGTTGCCCGGCAACCAACCAACGTTGCCCACGATTATGGTGACCACTTTGAGGCGGCGAGCTTCGCGGCTGTCGACCGAAATCGACATGCGTTCAAAAATTGTTGGCAGTGCTTTGATGCCGCCATCGATGTATGCTACCCAGCCGAACGCACGCTTGAGCTTAGGGTCGGTCTTCTGCATGATCTTGGCATCTAGGCCCATGCCCGCCATGACCGAAAAGATCTTTTCAGCACGGCTGCCATCCTGGTAAATGATCTTGGCAAGGCCCAGGTCGATCGCATGGCGATTGCCGGTGATGCCTCGGGCGACCGCTGTGCGCAGATCATTCAGGTCGATCTTGAGGTGACGGGCAAGCACGTTGCCGGTGCCACTCGGCAGAATGCCAAAGGTAACTTGATCGGCCAGGCCAGCCTGCGCCACAGCCTCGAATACTTCGCGCGCTGTGCCGTCGCCGCCTGCAATAAGAAGGTGTGTAGCCTTTTGTGCGATTGCGCGCAGGGCCTGAGGGCCCCCCGGTTCTTCGGCCGAGGTTGGCAACCAAAGGGTCGGTTCAAAATCGAGCTTTGAAGTGGCGTTGTCGATGGCCGCTGCCAGCTTTTTGCGGTCGACTCGGCCGGGGAAATAAATCACGGCAACGCGATCTGCGTGCGCCTTGGCACCGCGCTTGCCCACCCCAATGTTCATGGGTTCAGCCTATCCTCCGAGGCTGAGTCACCAAACAGGGCATCCGTGTTTGAATCGACCGCTCAGGTAGGCTTAAGCCGTGATTGACAGCAACCTTCTTAGAGAAAACCCAGATGCCATCAAGGCTTCGCAGCGCGCTCGCGGCAACGATGAGTCGATCGTTGATGAGGCAGTTGCCGCCGATGTGACCTGGCGCAAGACCCTGCAAGAGTATGAATCGCTTCGTGCCGAGCAGAACGCCGCTGCCAAATTGGTTGGTAGCGCATCTAAAGAAGAGCGCCCTGCTCTGATTGCCGCCGGTCAGGTTCTTGCCGAGAAGGTAAAGGCCGCCCTCGAGGTAGCCAATGCGGCCGAGGTTCGCCTGAACGAGCTGATCTGGAAGATCGAAAACGTTGTCATCGAAGGCATTCCTTCGGGTGGCGAAGAGAACTTCAAGGTTCTTCGCGAGGTTGGCACCAAGGCCAAGTTTGATTTTGAGCCACGCGACCACGTTGCGCTTGGCGAACTGCTCGACATCATCGACATCGAACGCGGTGTAAAGGTTTCTGGCTCACGCTTCTATTTCTTGAAGGGCTGGGGCGCCCGCCTCGAGCTAGCCATCATGAACATGGCACTCGACCTAGCCAGCAAGCACGACTTCACCGCTCTGATCACCCCGACCCTGGTTCGCCCAGAGGTCATGGCCGGCACCGGTTTCTTGGGTGAGCACTCAGACGAGATTTATTACCTACCTGCCGACGACCTTTATTTGACCGGCACCTCAGAGGTAGCGCTCGCCGGCTATCACCGCGATGAGATCATCGACCTTTCAAACGGCCCACTTCGCTATGCCGGTTGGTCGACCTGCTACCGCCGCGAGGCCGGTTCGGCTGGTCGCGACACCCGTGGCATTTTGCGCGTGCACCAGTTCAACAAGCTCGAAATGTTTAGCTACATCAACCCGGCCGACGCCGAGGCAGAGCACCTAAAGCTTCTCGCCCTCGAAGAAGAAATGCTTCAGGCCTGCGGTTTGGCTTATCGAGTCATCGACACCGCTGCCGGTGACCTTGGTTCATCTGCCGCGCGCAAATACGACTCTGAGGCCTGGGTTCCTTCGCAGCAGACCTATCGCGAGCTCACCAGCTCGTCGAACTGCACCACCTACCAGGCTCGCCGCTTGAACGTGCGATTCCGCGACGAAAACGGCAAGACCCAGACCGCCGCCACCCTAAACGGCACCTTGGCCACCACCCGTTGGTTGGTCGCGATTCTCGAGACCCACCAGCAAGAAGACGGTTCGGTGCTGATTCCCGAGGCCCTTCGCCCATACCTCGGCGGCCAGCAGATCATTCACCCAAAGGCCGGCAAATAACCCCGTATGAATTCCGTGCCTAACAAACCCGTGCAGGGTGATGATCGCTGGCTGATTGCCATCGACATCGATGGCACCTTGGTTCACGACGACGGCTATCTTTCGCCAAAGGTTGTCGAGGAGGTTGAGCGCGTTCGCGCCCTCGGCCACGAAATCATCATCGCCACCGGTCGCAGTGCGGCCAATGCCATTCCGATTGTTCGCGAGGTCGGCATTCGTCACGGCTTTAGCGTTTGCTCAAATGGTGCGGTAACCATCGAGGTCGATCGCGAGCACCCGCGCGGCTATAAGCCTCACGAAGTCATCACCTTCGACCCCCGCGACGTTCTTGGTCAGTTGGTCAAGGCTCTGCCAGATGCCCACTTTGCCGTCGAAGACGTAGATGGTTCATACCGTTTTCACCGCGCCTTTCCTACCTACGCCCTCGGCGACCAAAACATCGAGACCCCACTCGAAGAGCTAATGAATCACCCGGTTAGCCGCGTGGTTGTGCTTTCACCAGAGCACGACGTCGAAGAGTTTTTGGGTCTGATTTCTAAGGTCGGGCTGCACTCGGTTTCTTATGCAATCGGCTACACCGCCTGGCTAGACATTTCGCCACAGGGCGTCAGCAAGGCTTCGGCGCTAGAAAAGCAGCGTGCCGAACTTGGCATTGCCCCTCACCAGGTGATCTCGATCGGCGATGGCCGCAACGACATTCAAATGTTCGAGTGGGCTCGCGCCGGGGGAGGGCTGGCGTTTGCAATGGGCCAGGCCCCCGATGAGGTCAAGGCGGCAGCAACCGCCGTCACCGCAGCTGTTGACGAGGATGGCGTTGCCCGCGTGCTCGCCGGCTTCGAAGGCATTCTGTTTAGCCGCCAGGACTAGGGTCAAGCACCAAGCAAATTTCCCCGATCGACAACATCCGGTTTTTGAGGTAAAGTTGTCCGTACGGAAGCGTGCCGGAGCGGCCGAACGGAACAGTCTTGAAAACTGTCGTAGTTAATAGCTACCGTGGGTTCAAATCCCACCGCTTCCTCCATGAGAACCCCAACATTCAGTGTTGGGGTTTTCTTTTGGCCATCAAAGTCGCTGGCAAAACTCTGTGAGACCTGTTGCTCACGACCCCGCTGACTTAAACTGGACGTTCATGAAAAAGCCCGTCGCACCAAAAAAGCCGATCGCGTTCGCGCGTCACGGTCGCATTGCCGTGCAGACCAAGGCATCCGCGTTTTGGGGTCTTGCCTTCAAGGGCATCGGTCTGGTCATGGGCGCAGTCATTGCCATTGCGGGCATCTCGGTTCTTGAACTTAGCAACACCGTGCAAGCAAACGGCATCGTGCTTGCCGGCGATCACAAGGCCGACCTCAAGGGCCCAATCAACATGCTTTTGGTTGGCAGCGACACCCGCGCAGGGCAAGGCGGTGGCTACGGCAACGACACATCCGAGCTCGCCGACGTAATCATTCTTTTGCACGTATCTGCCGACCGCAAAAACGCAGTTGCACTCAGTTTTCCGCGTGACCTAATGGTCGAGTGGCCTGCCTGCCCAAGCACCTCGGGCGGCCCGGGCTACTTGCCACAGAGCCTCGGTCAAATCAACGCAACGATCGCTAACGGCGGCCCTGGTTGCACGCTGTTGACTGTCGAAAAACTAACCGGCCTCACCATTCCATACCTGGCCATGATCGACTTCAAGGGCGTTATCGAAATGTCGAACGCCATCGGTGGCGTGCACGTATGTGTTGCCGAAGAGATCAACGACAAATACACCCATACCTACCTTGAGCCCGGTGAGTATGACCTCAAGGGCAAAGAGGCGCTGCAGTTCTTGCGCACTCGTCACGGCGTTGGTGACGGCTCAGACCTAAGCCGCATCAGCAACCAGCAGACCTTCCTAACGTCACTGGTTCGCAAGGTCAAGAGCCAGGGTGTGCTGTCGAACCCAATCACGCTTTACTCGCTGGCCAACGCAGCTGCTCGCAACATGAAGCTGTCAGAAAGCCTCACCGACATCAACACCATGGTTTCGATTGCTTCAGCCCTTCGCACCGTCGACCTCGACAAAATGACCTTCATTCAAGTTCCAAGCCGCGGTGGTTTGCCAGCCCCTTACTCTGGCCGAGTCATGCCTGTCTACGAGAAGGCAAACATCCTGTTTGAAAAATTGCAGAACGACGAACCGATTCTGATTAGCGCGGCCAACACCGGCAGTGGTTCGGTCATCAAGGATGGCACCACGCCAAGCCCGAGCCCAAGCGCGACCAGCTCGGCCGGCGCCAGCCCTAGCCCAAGCCCTTCAACTCTCGACGATTCATTCCGCGGCACCAACGCGGCCACCACCACCTGCTCAAGCTAAAGGAACCAACATGGCAGAACACACATTTCTTCGCGGCCCTAAAGACTGGTGGCGCCAAGCCGTCGTTTATCAGATCTACCCTCGCAGCTATGCCGACAACAATGGCGATGGCATCGGCGACCTAAAGGGCATCACCTCTCGTGTTCCATACCTAAAAGAGCTCGGCGTTGACGCGGTTTGGATGAGCCCGTTCTATCCATCAGAACTTGCCGACGGCGGCTACGACGTAGCCGACTATCGCAACATCGACCCTCGCATCGGAACCCTCGAAGAGTTCGACGAGATGCTCGAGACCCTGCACGCAGCAGGCATCCGTGTTTTTGTTGACGTAGTGCCAAACCACTCGAGCGACCAGCACGAATGGTTCCAGGCAGCACTAAAGGCGGCCCCTGGTTCGCCAGAGCGCGACCGCTATATCTTTAGAGACGGCAAGGGTGAGAACGGTGAGATTCGCCCATCAGAGTTGGTTAGCCACTTCGGCCCAACCGCCTGGACTCGCATCACCGAACCAGATGGCACTCCGGGCCAGTGGTACATGCACCTGTTCGCCAAGGAGCAGCCTGACTTTAACTGGGACAACCAAGAGGTTCGCGACGACTTCATCAAGACCGCTCGCTTCTGGTCTGACCGCGGTGTCGACGGCTTCCGCATCGACGTTGCCCACGCACTGGTCAAAGACCTAGCCAACGGTCACTTGCCAGAGCGCCAGTCATACGACGTTTCTGTCATGAAGAACGACGGCACCGACGACCTGTTCGACCGCGATGCCGTTCACGACATCTATGCCTCATGGCGCAAGGTTTACAACGAGTATGACCCACCGCGCGTGGCCGTTGCCGAGGCATGGGTGCACCCAAACCGTCGTGCTCGCTATGCATCGACCGAGGGTCTTGGCCAGTCGTTCGCGTTTGACTTGCTCGGCACCCCCTGGGACGCCAAGCGTTTCCACGACACCATCGACTACCAGCTAAAGGCAGCCGACGAGTCTGGTTCATCGACTACCTGGGTGTTCTCGAACCACGACGTGATTCGTCACGCAACCCGCTTTGGTTTGTCAGAAGAGATCAACAAGAACCTGCCAAAGTGGTTCCGCTCGGCTGACCGCGAATCAAAGATCAACTTCGACCTAGGTCTTGCTCGCGCTCGTGCCGCATCGATGCTGATTCTCGCTTTGCCTGGCTCGACCTACCTCTATCAGGGTGAAGAGCTTGGCATGCACGAGCCGCTAAACATTCCTTCAGACCAGATGCAAGACCCGCAGTGGTTTAGAGCCGAGGGCTCAATCAGCCGCGATGGCTGCCGCGTGCCAATGCCTTGGACCTCAACCGGCCCATCGTTTGGCTTTGGCCCCGGCGGCGCACACTTGCCTCAGCCGGAATGGTTCAAAGACGTGAACGTTGAGAAGCAGTCTGGCGTTGAGGGCTCGACCCTCGAGCTCTATCGCAAGGCGCTAAAGCTTCGCAAGGGTCTAGTGACCGACGAGAAGCTCAAGTGGGTCAAGCACCCGTTCAACAAGAACGTGGTTCACTTTGTGCGACCAAACGGCTGGACCTGTGTGACCAACTTCGGCACCAAGCCAATCAAGCTGCCAAAGGGTCAGCTGCTGTTGACCACCGCCAACCTGGTTGACGGCAAGTTGCCGGCAAACGCTACCGCATGGTTGCAGGCCTAAAGCCCGATGAATCTGTTTCAGCGAAACCCCCGATTTACTTAGGTCGGGGGTTTCGACTAAACTAAACAAGTTCGTGGAGTCGTCGCATAGCCCGGTCGAGTGCGCCTCACTGCTAATGAGGTAGGGGTCTTAAAGCCCCTCGGAGGTTCAAATCCTCTCGACTCCGCCACGAACAATCTTCCAGGGGTCACCGCTCCTGGGGTTTACAAGGTCGGGTTCGACCAAGTAAACTGTCAAGGTTGCTTAGAAATAAGCACCAAGAAGTACCAACTTCAAAAACCTGGGAAGCTTTCCTTTCGCTTTGTCAGTCCTCTTCGAGGCCTGCAAACGCCGATTGGAAAACCAGATCCAAAGCTAGCTTTGATCTGTTTCCCAAACGGCGTTTGTAGCTCAACGGATAGAGCATCTGACTACGGATCAGAAGGTTGGGGGTTCGAGTCCCTCCAAGCGCACTAAAACCCCACAGG
>JACCDM010125072.1_pt1 | contig 13265 bp, 10 predicted proteins | sample 7445851 | NCBI WGS metagenome assembly JACCDM01 (sample SAMN15323438, study PRJNA562643) | freshwater metagenome | isolation source: river surface water | place: USA:Blue River Watershed | collected 2017-08-16
CGCACTTCGTTCACTACAACCGCTTGGCGGCCGAGTTCGCCCAGATCATCGGCATCGACCCTTGGATCATCCAAGTCGAAACAGAAGCGGTCGATGAAGTGAATTTCAACGAAGACCTGGGCCTGGACCGGGTAGCGGCCTCAGTCGAGCGCGTTCTTTCTAAAACTCGTCATGCTTTTGAAGAGCGAGGGCTTCAGCAAGAGCCGTTTGCTTTCGTAAAGAACAACGCCGGAACTTACGGCATGGGCATCTTGGTCGCTCACTCTGCGCAGGAAATCCTGACCCTGAATCGCCGAGCCAAAAACAAGATGTCCGTCGGAAAGAACAAACGGCAGATCGAGAGCGTCGCAGTCCAAGAAGGGATTCCCACAGCCACACTCGTGGGCCGCTTGGCTGCCGAGCCCGTCATCTACTTGGTGGGGACCGAGCTCATCGGCGGCTTCCTGCGCACCAATACCGAGCGCGGGGTCGAAGACAATTTGAACTCTCAAGGCATGGTCTTCCGAAAGCTCTGCATGACCGATCTTCGCCGCGCCGCATTAGAGGAAGAACCTTCCGTCGCCGCCGAAACCGCTGAAGACGAAGAGCCGGTCCTTGAGCTCGTTTATGGCTCGATTGCTCGGATTTCAGCGCTCGCCACAGGCCTCGAGCAAGCCGAACGTCGCTGAGAGTCCGAATTCTCCCTTCTGCTCGACTTGCGCCCAAAAGGTCAGACCGCTAGAACCGCGGCATGGTTCACCAAAACGTGCTTCAAGCCATCGGGAACACCCCGATCGTCCGACTGAACCGGGTTACGGAGGGGTGCCCGGCGAATGTTTTTGGAAAAGTCGAAGCCCTCAATCCCGGAGGTTCGATCAAGGACCGGATCGGCTGGTACCTGATCGAGGACGCTGAAAAACGCGGCGTCATTCGTCCCGGTGGCACCATCGTCGAGTGCACGAGTGGCAATACCGGTATGGGCTTGGCCATGGCAGCTGCCATCAAAGGCTACAAGTGTGTCTTCACGATGCCCGATAAAATGAGCCAAGAGAAAATCAGAAACCTTCGCGCTTTCGGGGCCGAAGTCATCATCACCCCGACCAACGTCGAGCCCGAAGACCCGCGCTCCTACTACTCGGTCGCCAAACGCATCGCTTCGGAAACTCCGAACTCGATCTGGTTGAACCAGTACGACAACTTGGCGAACCGCGAAGCGCACTACAAAACCACGGGCCCGGAAATTTTCCGTCAAATGCCCGAGATTGATGTGTTCGTGGCAGGGATCGGAACGGGCGGAACGCTCACGGGTTGCGCCAAGTACCTGAAGGAAGTGAAGCCTTCCGTGCAAGTCGTCGGCGTCGACCCCATCGGCTCGATCGTTTACGACGTTTTCAAAACCGGAAAGCCGCAGTCGCCTCCGGCCAGCTACAAGATTGAAGGCATCGGCGAGGACTTCCTCCCCAAGAACTACGACTTCTCGCTCTGGGACGATGTGGTTCAGGTGGAAGACAAGGAATCCCACCTGATGACTCGCCGGCTTCTTCGCGAAGAAGGCCTTTATATCGGCGTCAGCTGCGGCGCTGCCACCGTCGGCGCCCTGAAATGGATCAAAGCCCAAGGCGACAAACTGAAGGGCAAGAACGTCCTGGTCATCCTCCCCGACTCGGGCAACCGCTACATGTCCAAGGTCTATGACGATCAGTGGATGAAGGATAACGGCTTCCTGGACTGACCAGCGCATCGCTGCGCTGATTCGCCCTTTAAAAAGTATCGGAGTCACGAAAGATGAAACTCGAACATTCCCGCGAAATGAAACTGGGCTTTTCCACCTTGGCCGTCCACGCCGGTCAGCAAGCCGATCCGGAAACAGGCGCCGTCATGACGCCCATTTACCAGACCTCGACTTACGCTCAGGAGAGCCCGGGCAAACATCGCGGTTACGAGTACTCCCGCACGCACAACCCCACGCGCACGGCTTATCAACAGTGCGTGGCCGCCCTCGAAGGCGGTAAGCACGCCCTGGCCTTTGCTTCGGGTCTCGCAACTACCGATGCCATCATCAAGCTTCTCAGCGCTGGCGACCATGTGGTGTGCGGTGACGACGTCTACGGCGGGACCTTCCGCATTTTCGACAAAGTGTTTCGTCGCCTCGGCATCGACTTCACTTTTGTCGACATGTCCGACCTTTCCAAAACAGAAGCGGCTTTTAAGTCCAACACCCGCCTTCTTTGGACTGAAACGCCGACGAACCCGATGCTGAAAGTGGTCGATATCCGGGCCCTGACGGATCTCGCCCGTAAAAAAGGCGCCATTTCAGTCGTCGATAACACTTTCATGAGCTCTTACTTCCAGAAGCCCCTCGCGCTCGGTGCCGATATCGTCGTTCATTCGGTTACCAAGTACATGAACGGGCACTCGGACGTCGTGGGCGGCATTGCCGTCATGAATCGCGATGACCTTCACGATCAACTGCGATTCCTTCAGAACGCCGTGGGTGCGGTGCCTGCGCCAATGGACTGTTTCTTGGTGATGCGGGGCCTGAAAACCTTGCCCGTCCGGATGGAGCGCCACGCTCAAAACGCGATGGCCATTGCCCGCTTCCTGGAAGAACACCCGAAAGTCGAAAAAGTGATTTATCCGGGCCTGGAAAGCCATCCTCAGCATGCTTTGGCGCGTCGCCAGATGTCGGGCTTTGGCGGAATGATCACTTTCTTTATCCGCGGCGGACTACCTGAAGCGCGCTCTTTCCTCGAGAAAGTAAAAGTCTTCACTTTGGCGGAAAGCTTGGGCGGCGTGGAGTCATTGATCGAGCATCCAGCCATCATGACTCACGCTTCGATTCCCGCAGAAACCCGAAAAACCCTGGGCATTCACGACAATTTGATTCGGATCAGCGTGGGCATCGAAGACCTCGAAGACCTCCGCGCCGACCTGAACCAAGCACTGAGCTAAAGCGACGCCGCTCAATCGTTTTGATAGCAGAGCCAAGGGTTTTCCTTGCTCTTCCTTCAAAAACGCATTAGAACAGTCAACAAATGAAACGACTGCGCCAACTTCTCAAGCAGCTTCTTGCTGGCGATTCACGCCTGGCTTTGGCCTGATCTGACACCCGTCAGGTCGCCAAACGAAGCGTCTGAGCATCCACATCTGCCACTAGGATGGAACAATCCTGGGCCGGCAAGTCTTCAGGCGACGAGAACTTCTGCTTCACGCGGAAAGTGAACTCGTTCACTGCATCCAGTGCCTCTTTGGAGCGGAACTGATTGAGCAGCGCCAAAGCGCCCTCGGGTCCGCCGGCTGCCTCGACAAAACCATCCGAGAGCAAGACCAGGCGATCATTCGAATGAAGCTGAAGCTCTCCCTCCACAGGCTGGCCCAGCAGCTTAGCACGCGTGATCGGGTCACCCTGACGAGGAAGTTCGCGAAAGGGCTGTCCCTCGGGCGCATGAAAGGCCCGGGAATTTCCCAGATTCAAATACCGAAGTTTCAGATCCCGCCGGCTCAGGACTCCGTAGAAAAGCGACAAATGGTCTCGCTCGGATAAGGCCACGAGTACTTCGTTGAAAATTCGGCGCACCGTTTCGCCCACTGATCGCACATCGTCGGCCGAGAGCTTCAATGCCACTTTCATCAGAGCACCCAGCACTGCACTCGAAAGACCATGGCTCGAAGCATCCGACAGCAGAAGCGACAATTGGCGCGAATCACCCGATTCGGCGAGATCGAAGTAATCCCCACCCGCACGCAGGCCCGCCAGATAGCGACTCGCAAAGCGGAAGCCCCGGACATCTTGAAACCGCGTCGGCGTGCTCGCCTTCTGAAGGCGCGTCGCCAGAGCCAGATCCTCACGAAGCTGCTCTACCGTTTCGCCTAAGGCTCGGCTGACGCCCTCCAAACCCTTCCACTGAAGAGCTCGTCCCAGCTGATGAATTCGCACGAGAAGCTCAGGATTTCGGAAAGGATAGATCAGCACATCATCTACTTGGCCATCGAGAAGCTCGGGGGGCACCGAAGCCCCCTCGGGAACCATCAAACAGAAAGCCTTTTGTCGCCGAATCTCGATGGGAAAACGAGCCAAGAGATCCGAGACTTCGTCGGGATCACTGCCATCCACGAGAATTAACTCGCCGGGAGCAACTCCCCCCGAGACTGATCCCAACTCAATATCGCTCACTAAGCGAAGCTGCCCACGCAGCTCATCCATCCAGCGGCTCTCGGTCTTCACATCCTTTGCCAGTACCGACAATCGAAGCGACATCTCAGAAAGCCTTCATCTGATAGTGGAGCAGCCATCGCACATCGCGCTCGTCCCGGAACGAGGTGCTGCGTTCTTCGCTGTACCAGGACAGGTGAAAATCAGCGCGTTTGGTCCGGAGGCCGATGCCCAGCGCCGGATAGCCGCTCCCCACGCCACCGCGTAGGAAAAAGCTATCGCGGAAGGTCAGCTCCATCCCGCCCGAAAGACGGCTGTAAAGCGAGGCGCCGCTCGTGTTGTTGAAGTCACGCCAATCGAAGACCAAGTTCATCGAGCTTCCGCCTCCCAGCTTCGGCTGAATTCCAAAGCCCAAGTCAACGCTCATCGGCTCGTTCGCGGGCAGACCCGTTTTATTGGAGGTCATAGGCACGAGAGTGAACGAAGAATAGCGAGCGCCTCCGACGTTTCTCGCCACAACGTTCAGCGACGGCAGAAGCGTGAACGGCAAGTTCAAAGCCAAGGCAGCGTTATGAGAAAGCGCGGATCCTTCTGCGATACTGCGACTCCACCCCATGGTGTCGCCCACTGCCAGCGTGTTGGTGCCCGAAGCGCGGTTTACCCACTGAAGGCTATAGCCCAGCCGAACCACACCCGATGCCAGGGGAAGCGCCGTTCCGAAGGTCGGAACCACCTGGTAGTAACTTCGATGAGTCAGATTCGTCCCATCCGAAGTCGCTTGAAGGCGGGTCGAAGTGAGAAGTCCAAAACTCGCTCCTCGCATGGAGACCGTGGGAGCAAAGGTCATCCCGACTCCCGGCAAAGTGTTGGGATGGGCAGCGACCGAGCTGGCGTAACCTGCCAAGCCCGTCACCTTATAGAAACTCGTGTCGAAGTTCTTGATGTAATCAGGCGTCAGCTGAAATTGAATATTGGCCACTTCCACGCCAGTTCGCTTCAGCTTGGCGATTGCAGCCGGGTTGTAGAAAAGCGCCGAAGCTGCATCATCGGCTAAGGCTAAAAACGCGCCCCCGAGAGCCGCAGCCCTTCCCGAAGTGTAACGAGAACCCGGGATCAAATCGCCCGCGTCCGCCCACGCTTGCTGCGAAGCCGTCAGCGTCAATAAACTTGCGCAAAATAAGATGAGACTCCGCCCCATACTCACCCTTTCGGCAAAATCCCCGGGTGGGCCTTACCCTTTTTTCAATCCGGAAAGGAATTGTTAAGGGCAATCCCTCAGTCACCCGATACGCCTGAGGCAGAGAACTTCTCTCATGGCTTGGGATAACATTCCGGACTGGGCAAATCAGGTGGCAGGAGCCCTCCTTCAGGCGCTGAAGGAACGGGATCCCTATACCTACGGCCATTGTCTACGAGTGGCTCGGAATTCCCGACTTCTCGCGGAAGCCGCGGGCCTGAATGAATACGAACAGCGCGTCGTCGAATACGCGAGCCTGTTTCACGACCTCGGCAAGATGGGCATCCCCGACTCCATCCTTCTCAAGCCGGGACGCCTGACCCAGGATGAAGAAGCGATCATGCGGGCTCACCCCGAGAAGAGCGAGAAGATCATTTCTTCCCTCACTCACGTTCCGTTTTTCAAAGCGGTCGCTCCCGGAGTTCGCCATCACCATGAACGCATGGACGGCGCCGGCTATCCCGACGGAGTTTTTGGCCAGAAAATCCCGCTTTCTGCGCGAATCATCCTCATCGCGGACACCTTCGACGCCATGACCACCACTCGCCCTTACCGAAAGGGCCTCACCACTGAGGTGGCCTACAAAGAATTACGTTTGTTCTCAGGTCGGCAATTCGACACCGACTTGGTCAAGGTTTTCCTCAAAGCTCACCCCACCTGGGGCGGCTTCGATGAGGAAATCACTGAAGAGTACCTTCTCCCCAGTCCCAAGAAACGAGCCGCTTAAGCGGAAAAGCGCGAAAAAATCATCATGGAAAAATCCACCCTGCTCATCGTTGAAGACAACTCGGAAACCAGAAGGTTTCTTCAAGCCATGCTCAGTAAGGACTTCAATATCCTGACTGCTGAGAATGCCATCATCGGGATGGAAATCGCGCGGAATCAAAACCCAGATCTCATCCTTCTGGACGTGATGTTGCCAATCCTCAGTGGCTATGACGCTTGCTCGCTCATGAAGAAAGATGAGCGCACTCGTCACATCCCCATCATTTTCCTCTCTGCCAAAAACACGGTCAGCGACATCACCCAAGGGCTGACCGGCGGCGCCGACGATTACATCCCCAAGCCCTTTGACTATAAGGAGCTTGTGGCCCGAATTCGTGCGCGACTTCGACGTGCCCCCGACGCTGCAGCTCAAGCCATCCTGATTGGATCACTCAAGATCGACCCCGCAAGTCGCGAGGCGGTTTACTCGGGAAAAACCACGAATCTCACTTTGACCGAATTCGACATCTTGCGATGCCTCGCCTCCCGCGCAGGACACGTCGTCTCGCGCGACGAGATTCTAAAAGAAGTCTGGAAGGACACCGCTGGAAACACGAGCGACCGGACGATCGATGTTCACGTTCGCGCACTCAGAAAAAAGATTCCCGCCATGACTCGCCATATCGTGTCGATCTACGGCGTTGGTTATAAGTACGAAAAATAAGCCGCTCTGATGTTCTCATGCCGGCCGTTGGTATTCGCGGTGGTCTCAACGGCCCGTTATAGGCTCTCGAAACTCTCCCAGTCCAAGCAAGCTTGAGCGCACACACTCAAACAGCGAGCGAGCCCCTACAACGACTACCGAGGCGCCTCTTAATGTGTTCCCTTGGAAAGCGGCTCACTCAGATTCAGAGTGCCGTAAGTCGCACGCTCGGAGTCCACGCGAAGATTCTCAATGGTGCCTTCGCGCTCTAAGCCCTTATTGAACGCGTAGACGCGGTACTCTCCCACTGGAAGCTTCCGGTCCTTTACTTTTTCGGCGTCGAATTCAAACTCCAGAGTTCCGCCCGAGCTGGGTTCGCGACCGTCTTTTTTCATGACAAAGCGAACGGTTGTTCCCAAAGTGACATTCAAGGTCAGGCGAACGGAGCCATACTTTTCAGGCAATAGTTCAAATTCCTGCGCCAGAGTCTGACCGGCCTTGACCGTCTGGGAAGGAATCGAAGAACGCTCACTTCGGAGCGTTTGGAATCCTGGATGCGAAATCTCAAACGTCAGAGGCTGATCTACGGGAACCTTCACCACTTGCGATCCATCAAACTCAACCGCTTGACCATTCACCAAAACTTTCGAAACTTTCGGATCTAAGCGAATCGGCACTGTATCCAAGCGCATTCCGATTCGCTGTACGCGAATCGAGAACTCCACGTTCTGGCTGACCACGTCTCCCACTAAAGTGTGAGGAATTTCGCTACTGAACTTTCCTTCGCCCTGCTTCGGTTTCACCATCAAGCTACTGATTTTTCCGTCTTGAAACTGAATCTCTAAGGCACCCGGAATACGACTCACCCCGGTCTGAAGCGCGCCGTCTAAATAAACGTCGACTTCGGTCTGCGGCCCATTGAGTTCAACTCGGAAAGTCTTTCGCTTGCCCAAGTACTGAGCCACAAAGCCGCGGTAAGGAGCGACAAAAGGGGCGATGCCCGGAATTTCGATCCCATACTCCGGGCCCACTAAGACGACGCCTGCCAGAGCGCTCACGAGGAGCAAGATTTTCCCAACCCCGCCTCCTCCAGACGATTCGACGGGCCGGCTCACTGAGATCGAAGAACGCGTTCCCGCGGGACGAGCGCTCGCTGGACGATTCTGAAGGTCGACTTGAGGAATCGCGGCGCCCGAAGGCAAAGGTTTCACAACCTCGCGCGAACCCCGCGTCGGGGTAGGAGCAGATGGCCCGATCTGAGGCGCTCCGGCGGAACCCTTCGAGCGATAAAGTGTGGTTGTGTCTTCTCGGTTGGCATCCGGATCTTCAGCTAAATCCTGCGGTTTTTCCGTCAAGACTTCGCTTTCTTCGGCGAGAATTGCGTCAGCTCGAGCGCTGAGATCCTTTAAGAGCTTGATCTCTTGAACGAGCTCATCTTTGAAGTACTGCTTCATCGCATCGGTAATCAGAGCTGGCGTGAAATCAGGACGATACCGCTTCAAGTAATTTTTGAGCTCACGGCCAAACTCTTCGCAATCCTTGAAGCGCTTTTCCTTGTCACGACTCAGAGCGCGCATCACGATCTTGTCCAGATCCGCGTCGCCCACTCCACCTTCAACCGTGGAAGGCGGCTGAACGTGACTCGAGCACGATTCGATCATCCGAATCAGCTTCATGTCGTTTTCAGCCGTGAAGAGCTTTCGTCCGACCAGCATTTCCCAGAGAACGACCGCAAGCGCGAACTGGTCAGTTCGGTGATCGAGATCGTCATGACCCATCGCTTGTTCAGGAGCGAAGTAAGAAGGCTTCCCCTTGATGGTTCCCATCTGGGTCTTCTCTTCGTTCACTTCGGACTTCACGATGCCGAAGTCGATGATTTTTACCTGCCCATCATAAGCAACCAGGATGTTCTGGGGTGAAACGTCGCGATGGATGACCGAGAGTTCCTGGCCCGAAATCTTGTCCTTGAATTGGTGGGCATAGTGAAGTCCTGCAGCCACCTGTTCGATCACATGCACTGTGAATTCGACGGGAAGTTTCCCCATCTTGCCCTTGAAACGATTCAAGACCTCTCGAAGATTCTTTCCGTCCACCCACTCCATCGCGATGAACAGGCGTCCGTCCACCTCGCCGTAGTCGTAGGTCTGGATCACGTTCGGATGGTTGAAGCCCATCGCGACTTTGATCTCTGAACGGAACATCCGCAGGTAGTTCGGATCGCGGCTGAAGTGATCTTGAATCCGCTTGATGACCTGAATTCGGGAAATGCCATCGTTCGTTGCGAGGCGGGCACGGAAAATAGAAGCCATGCCGCCTTCTGCCAGCTTGTCGAGCAGCAGGTAGCGTCCAAACTTCTTCAGTACCGCGTTTTTAGATGGTTCCGACTTCTTGGCGGAACCGGGGTCATTCTCCATCCGACGAAAGGCCTCTCAAGGGCGTTTCGGAATCGAAGCACCCTCACTTGAGCTTTCAAAAGCGGGAGAACTCCTTCAGGCTTCCAAAGCTTTCAGGAGCTTAGGGATAAATCCTTCAAAGCCGCCGTTCGAGAGCACAGCCACGAGATCACCCGAACGCGAAGCTTGCGCCACTAGCTTGACGCCCTCTTCCACTGTCGGCATCAAATCGGCCGAACGCCCTAAATTCCGGATGTCGGCCACGAGCTGATCGCTCGAGAACTGGTCAGTTGCGGCAATCTTACTTTGATCAAAGGGCACAGAAACCCAGCTCTGATCTGCCTGCTCGGCAAAGGCTTTCGCAAAATCCTTCTGAAACACCTTTCGCCGAGAAGTGGCGCTGCGAGGCTCGAAAACGGCCACGAGTCGTCGATTCGGGTATTTCATTTTCAAAGCTGCCAAAGTCTCGCGCACAGCGGTCGGGTGGTGCGCAAAATCATCGATGACCAGGACTTGGCGCACTTCCCCACGAACCTCTTGGCGTCGCTTCACGCCGCGGAAGCTGGCCAGAGCCTGGCGCAGATCTGCAGCAGGAACACCCGACTCACGACACAAAATCCAAACCGCGAGCGCGTTCATGACATTGTGGCGACCCGGAACCTGGATCCGAACCTCATCCACCGGCTTTCCATTTTCAAGCACTTCAAAAACAGTCGCTTCTCCGTCCGAATGAATCTTCCCCGGCGTAAAACGAGCGCCCTGCGTCGCGTCCGAACCGTAGGTCAGAACAGGAACTCGGGACTGTGGAAGGAGCTTTCGTACTGAAGCGTAATCGGTGCAGGCAATCAACCGTCCGCCGGGCCGAATGCGGGCCAAGAGTCCTTCGAAAGCACGCTCGACCGCAGCCAAATCCGGGTAAATATCGGCGTGATCAAATTCGACGGAGGTCAGGATCACGTCATCCGGAAGGTAGTGATTGAACTTGGGAACTTTATCCCAGAAAGCGGTGTCGTATTCATCGCCTTCCAAAACAAAGGGGGTTCCGCCGTGAACGTTACTCACGTGGAAGCTTTGCGGAAGATCGAGCGAAACACCCCCGATGAAGTAGCTGGGATTTCTTCCGACCTGCACCAAAACGTGCGCCAAGATGCTCGAGGTGGTCGTCTTGCCGTGGGTACCCGAAACCACGAGATTCCGAGTCTCGGGAAGCATCAGTTTTTCCATCGCCTCAGGAAGCGAAGTCGCGCGGTAATTTCCATTCAAAGCTTCTTGAGCTTCCACGTTTGCGCGAGTGATAACGTTTGCAACCACAACCAGATCCGGCGTGTAACCCAGACCCCGCAGGTTTTCGGCTGAATAGCCGTTGAAAACCTGAACTCCGGCCTGAGCCAAGACATCGCTCATCGGGGGGTAAACATTCTGATCACTGCCGGTCACCCGGATTCCGCGGCGCTTCAGGAAAGCTGCAAAAGCTCCCATCAGCGTTCCGCACACTCCGACAATGTGCACCGACTTCAACTCTTCCAGCTTGGGCAAAATCTGGGCGGCTTGTTCCACCTCAGGATTGTGGCCCTTTTCCGCCTAGATCGTCAACGGCCTCGAAAAACCAAAATCCGCAGTCGTTAAAAACCCAAGTCGTTGCGAAGCGCCTGATGGAACCGGGGCCGAAGCTCCCGAATGGCCTGATTTTCGCGGCTGGGATGCACTCGGTTGGTCAACAATACAGCCGCTACGGATGCATCGAGATCCACCCAAAGCGAAACCCCAGTGAACCCCAAGTGACCCACCGAATTTCGAGAGAACAAGGCTCCTGCGGAAGGCTCTGCTCCGGATGGCGTGTCCCACCCCAAAGTTCGCGAGCTCCCCAATGGCTCGTCCACGCGCGACCAAAGGGCCTTCAGGATTTTCGGAGCCAGGAATTGGCCTTCCAACAAACGGCCAGCAAAAAGGAGAAGGTCCCGAGCCGTCCCGAATAGCCCGGCATGACCAGCATAGCCACCCATGGCCCAAGTGTTGTCGTCGTGCGCTTGCCCCTGAACCACTCCCCCGCGCCAGGTACAATTTTCAGTGGCCGCAACCGCCTCGTCACGGCCTACCGCAACCCCCTGAGTGACGCGGCGGTAGCCCGTATCCACCAGCTCCAAGGGGTCGAGCACAAACTCACGCATCGCTCGGTCGAGCGTACGTCCGAGAACCTCTTCCAACACGAATCCCAGATTCAAAAAGGACAGATCCGAGTAAACCATCTGCGCTCCGGGAAGCACGTCCGGCTTCACCGCCCAAACTTCCTCTCGCATCCACTTCTGCCGAGCGTGGACTGAGACCGAAGCCAAAGTTTCCGGCGAGCCGCCTGCACGAGCCAGAAGCGCCTGCCAGAAAGGCCGCCAATCGACGAAACCCGCAGAATGAGCCAGCAAGTGGCGAAGCAAAACCGGGTGCTCGGTATGATCTTGAAAACTGGGGAGCACGGCTCGCACCGGCGTGTCCCAGTCCAACCAACCTCGTTCGACCACTCGGGCACAGAGAACCGAAGTGAAGAGCTTCGTCAGAGAAGCGAGGTCAAAGACCGTATGAGCATCCAGATCCTGCTCACTGGGAACTAAGCGGCGCTTTCCACGAGCGCAAAGCCAAATGCGACCCGGCTCACGCGAAGTCCAGACCCCGCCCACAGCGCCCGGGACCTGCCCTTGAAGGACTGCATCCTGAAGCACTAGTTGGGTGGTTTCAAAACTCATCTTCAAATCACCATTCCTTCATGAAGGAGCGGACCGCCCTCGATAAACCGACGCGCCGAAAGCGGATCCGCATCGATCGTCGAATACTTCCCCTGAAGCATTTTTTCGGCCAGCGCTAGGCCGGTCGCAGGGCTATGCATGGCGCCGTGCCCCGAGAAAGAGTGGGCTTCAAAAATTCTACCCTGAGCGTGCGTCGGCACACCGAGCGCCTCTCCGAGAATAGCGCTTTCATCGGGCGAAACTTCGTAAAGCCCTGCCCAACCCGTCAAGTGGCGAAGCCGCTCGAACTTCGAAGATCGCTCGTAAAGAGCCGGCCAAATCACTTCCTCAAAAAAGCTCGCTCCATCGTAACCGAAATTGAAACCCGCTGGCTCGCCTCGGTTCGCAAAGCCGGCCAAGCCGTTCGTAGCCTCGGGATGGAAATAAACACCCGAAGTGTCAATCATCATCCCGTAAGGCGATAGATCCACATCTCGGCAATCAAAAATACAAACCTGCCGACGAACTGGTTTGGAGGGACAAGCGTAGCCCAGAATCTTGGCCACTTCGGGTGCCCAAGGACCCGCGCAGTTGACGACCCGTTTTGCCAGGTATGTGACTGTCTCCACTCCCACGCCCGAGCCCGTCGAAAGAACGTCTTTCTTTTGCTCTTCTTCCAGCTGAGCCGGGAAAACGCGGCAAGTGAGCTTCACGCCGTTTGGCGTCCACTCGGCTACTCGAAGCATTCTGCGATCATCAAACTGAGCGCCGGCTTTCCTCGCTTCGGCTCGAAAGTGCTGTTTCAAGGTATTCGGGTTCACAAGGCCATCGCGGGGCGCGAAAATGGCGCCTGCCAGATCATCGGTCTTGTCGATGAAATCGACCCGCCGACGAAGCTCGGCCACATCCCAAGCCTGCACGTCCCAACCCATCTGCTGCTGTCGCTCGCGCGCTTTCAGCCCGACGGGAAGAGTCTCTGCGGTCTTTAGCCAGAGGTAACCCACGGGGCGATAACCCACTTCGTCGGCCACTCGGTCGAAGTACTCGATCGAGTGCTTCGACATCGCGATGTTCACTGGCTGAGTAAACGTGGCTCGCACGCCACCTGCGTTCAACTCCGAGCTGGAAAGAGTCCCTTCCAGATCCAAATCAATCGCCACCACTCCCTGCACTCCGGCCTTTGCCAGGTGCATGGCCACACTCGAGCCAATCAGGCCCGCGCCCACTACCAGGGTGTCCACTTGAAGCATGGACCCTGCCTTACCACATCAGGTTCGTGAATGTTTCCGCAATGATCTTGGGCTGGCCTGCTTCTTCGGCGACATACAAAATCTTCGTCCCCCGCGAGCGATGCCCCCAGCCCCCACCCCGAATTTTGGAC
>JACCDM011009576.1_pt1 | contig 13258 bp, 10 predicted proteins | sample 7445851 | NCBI WGS metagenome assembly JACCDM01 (sample SAMN15323438, study PRJNA562643) | freshwater metagenome | isolation source: river surface water | place: USA:Blue River Watershed | collected 2017-08-16
ACCGGTGGCATCGGTCAAATTTTCTCACAATCTACAAATCCAAAAGTTGCTACAGGTGATGGCATCGCTTTAGCACTTCGGGCTGGTGCAACTTTGGCCGATTTGGAATTTATTCAGTTCCATCCAACTGTTCTATTTTTGGGAAGCGAAGCCAAAGGTCAACAACCATTGATAAGTGAAGCCGTTCGTGGCGAAGGCGCTTTCTTGGTTGATGATGAAGGAAAGCGATTTATGCAAGGAGTTCATCCACAAGCGGATTTGGCTCCTCGTGATATTGTTTCAATTGCAATCATGAAAAAAATGATTGAGAAAAACCTCTCACATGTTTGGCTAGATGCCCGCAAACTTGGTGATGAATGGCAAGCGCGTTTCCCAACAATTTTCAATGTACTACTTGGTTTTGGAATTGATCCACGAACTGATTTGATTCCAGTTGCACCAGCTCAGCATTATCACTCTGGCGGTATTCGCACAGATTTGTATGGACGAACCAGCATCCCAGGTTTATTTGCTTGCGGTGAAGTTGCTTGCACTGGTGTTCACGGCGCCAACCGTCTTGCAAGTAATTCACTGCTCGAAGGATTGGTGTTTGCAGAACGCATCGGAGCATTTCTTGCTTTAGGTTTACCAGAGCGAAAACCTTATGTGACATCAAAGGGCATTGAAGTGTTGTTGAGCAATGACTCAAGAAGCAAAATTCAAAACACTATGACCCGCAATGTTGGAGTTCTACGAAGCGCTACATCCACTCAGGCAGCAATAGATGAATTAGCGCCTCTAAATGTTTCAAATTCAGGGTTACAGCCAAATACAAAGAATTGGGAAACCTCTAATTTGCACACAGTTGCAACCGCAATTGCGTTAGCCGCGTCAACTAGAGAAGAAACTCGTGGCTCGCATTGGCGAGAAGATTTTCCAAATGCTGATAACTCCTGGCTAAAACGAGTTTTAATAAATAGCGATCCAACTGGAAATCTAAAAGTTGCATTCGAACCTGTTCCACAAGTTCCAGACACAAAGGAAGTGTTGTAATGGCAAAAACTCCACATTGGTTGCCAAGTGTGATTAGCACTGACTTTGCAGTGCCATTGCGAGCTCAGGGACTTGTGCTCGACGAGGTTATGGACCTAATTAAGCGCTGTTTAGCTGAGGACTTGGATGGCGGAGTTGACGTTACAACTGCTGCAACTATCCCCAGCACTCACAAATCATTGATGGAATTGCGGGCTCGCAAAGCTGGAATTGTGGCTGGTGGAACTGTTGCTGGCGCCGTTTTTGATTTGGTTTCGCAGTCCGAAGCCAAAGTCGAAATCTTTATTGCTGACGGCATGGAAGTTAATGCTGGTGAAGTGATCATGAAAATTGAGGGACCGACTTTTGCGCTTTTAACCGCTGAGCGAACTGCACTAAATATTTTGTGTCACCTATCTGGAATTGCAACGGCGACAAACAAGTGGGTTAAAGCTCTTGAAGGCACAAACACTAAAGTTAGAGACACTCGAAAAACCACTCCAGGGTTACGCCGGTTAGAAAAGTATGCAGTTGTTTGTGGCGGCGGAACCAATCACCGCATGTCACTTTCTGATGCAGCTCTAGTAAAAGACAACCACATCGTTGCAGCCGGCGGCGTAGTGAACGCTTTTGAAGCCGTTCGCAAAAAGTTTCCTGAGTTGGCAGTCGAAGTTGAAGTCGACTCCCTAGAACAACTTCAAGAAGTAATCAATGCAGGGGCGGATTTAGTACTGCTCGACAACTTCAGTGTAGAAGAAGTAAAACAAGCTGTTGAAATTAATTCAAACCGCGCAAAACTAGAGGCTAGCGGTGGTTTAACTATCGACGTCGCACGTGCATACGGCGAAACTGGCGTTGACTATTTAGCAGTTGGTGCGATAACGCACTCAACTTCAATTTTGGACATCGGTGCAGACTTACAAACATTGGAGGCCAACTAATGTTGCTTTGCATTGACGTTGGAAATACAAATATCGTAATTGGACTATTTGATGGCGAAGAGTTAGTCGAATCATTTCGGATTGCCACTGATTCACGAACAACAGCAGATGAATTAGCTTTGAAATTTCAAGGTTTACTTGCAGACACTTCTGAGGTTGATGGTATTTCGCTTTGCTCTACTGTCCCAGCTGTTTTGCGCGAAATGCGAACTATGCTGGAAAAGTATTACGCAGGAATTCCGCATGTAGTGGTTGAACCAGGTACAAAAACTGGTGTCCCGATTTTGACCGATAATCCAAAAGAAGTTGGTGCGGATCGAATCGTAAATTCTCTAGCGGCATTCACTATTTACGGTGGTCCTGCAATTGTTGTTGATTTCGGAACCTCGACCAACTTAGATGTGATTTCTGCAAAAGGTGAATTCCTTGGTGGCGCACTCGCTCCAGGTGTAGAAATTTCTATTGAGGCCTTGGCATCACGTGCTGCTCAACTTCGTAAAGTGGAGTTGGTAAAACCCAAGAACGTGATTGGTAAAAACACAGTTGAAGCACTGCAATCAGGTGCAATCTATGGATTCGCCGGACAAGTTGATGGGTTAGTCGAAAGAATCATTGCCGAATTAGGAGAACCAGTGAAAGCGGTAATTGCCACCGGTGGTTTGGCATCGATTGTGGTGCGCGAATCTCAGACTATTACACATCATGATCCAGATTTAACCTTGCATGGATTGCGAATGGTCTACGAACGCAATATTGGGTAATCACTCGAGTTCATAATGGCTCTCGGTAGGCTCAGCCTGTGACTGATACGCCAAAAACCGAAGTAGATGACCTGCCAGAACAAATGCAGGTGCGTCATTCAAAACGTGAACGACTTATTGAGCAAGGCCTTGAACCGTATCCAGTTAATTTCAATCGCACCGCCACAATCGGTCAAGTTCGCGCCGCGTTTCCAAATTTGAATGCAGACGACACCACAGGTGTTATTCACTCGGTTTCTGGACGCGTAATTTTCGTCCGAAACACTGGAAAACTTTGCTTTGCGTCGTTGCGAGACGGAGACGGCACCGAAATTCAAGCGATGATTAGTTTCGACAAAGTCGGCGAAGAAGCACTTGAAGGCTGGAAGTCGACTGTTGATATCGGCGACTTTGTTGGCGTAACCGGTGAAGTAATTTCTTCACGTCGCGGCGAACTTTCAATTCTTTGTGATTCCTGGCAAATGGTGAGTAAGGCCTTGCGCCCACTACCAGTCGCACACAAACCTCTTTCAGAAGAAACTCGAGTTCGACAACGTTATGTTGATCTAATTGTGCGACCTGAAGCTCGAGAGATGGCGCGCATGCGTCCAAAGGTCATGCAGTCTTTGCGAAACACTTTTTCTAACTACGATTTTGTTGAAGTTGAAACACCAATGTTGCAGACACTTCATGGTGGCGCGGCTGCACGACCTTTCAAAACACACTCGAATGCTTTTGACATTGAACTTTTCCTACGCATCGCACCGGAACTTTTTCTAAAGCGTTGTGTGGTGGGTGGCATTGAACGGGTTTATGAAATCAATCGAAATTTCCGCAATGAAGGTGCAGATTCAACGCACTCACCAGAGTTTGCAATGCTTGAGTTCTATCGGTCTTATGCCGACTACAACGACATGGCTAACTTCACCCAGGAATTAATTCAGAATGCCGCTCTATCCGTTTGTGGCACACTCGAAGTGACGCATCTCGATGGAACTGTTCACAATCTAGGCGGCGAATGGAAATCCGTTTCTATGTTCCCGGCTTTATCAGAAGCTATCGGTGAAGAAATCACGCCGGCCACACCGATTGAGCATTTACAAAAACTTGCAGCTGCAGTCGAGATGAAGCCCGAAAAAACTTGGGTACACGGAAAGTACATCGAAGAACTTTTTGAACATTATGTGATTTCAACTTTTGATTCACCAACTTTTGTCCGCGACTTCCCAGTGGATACTTCACCTCTAGTCCGCGACCACCGCTACGAAGCAGGTGTAGTTGAAAAATGGGATTTATATGTGGACGGTTTTGAATTAGCAACGGGTTATTCTGAATTGATCGACCCTGTAATTCAGCGCCAGCGTTTGGTTGAGCAGGCATCATTGGGTGCACGCGGCGATGCCGAAGCTATGCGTATGGATGAAGATTTCTTACGCGCACTCGAATACGGTGCACCACCAATGGGTGGTGTAGGTATGGGTATCGACAGATTGCTCATGGCCCTAACTGGACTTGGCATTCGCGAAACCATTCTTTTCCCATTAGTAAAGCCAGAACGCCAAAATTAATGAAGCAAGAAATCACTTTGCCAAATGGCGTTTTGATTAGATCTGCAAACACCCACGATGTGCGAGGCATTAGCCAGTTAATCGACACCTATTCAGGCGATGGTCGATTGCTTGCTAAACCAACGGTCACGCTTTACGAATCCGTGCAAGAGTTCATAGTGGCTATTAAAGACAATGAAGTTGTTGGTTGTGGTGCACTTCATGTGATGTGGGAAGACTTGGCGGAAGTTCGAACGCTGGCAATTTCACCAGACCTTCGACATTCGGGTCTGGGTGGAACCATCTTGGAATTACTTTTAGACCGCGCTCGCGCGTTAGGCATTAGCCGCGTTTTTTGTTTGACTTTTGAAACATCATTCTTCCAACGCCATGGCTTTGAAGCTATTGATGATGCGCCAGTTGATGTGAAAGTCTATGAACAACTTCTTGAGTCTTATGACGAAGGTGTTGCCGAAATGCTTGGGCTTGAAAGAGTGAAGCCAAATACTTTAGGCAACACTCGAATGTTGCGGTTTTTGTAAATCAGCCAGTATTGCGAAGTCCGTTTGCAATTCCGTTAATAGTTAACGAAAGTGCACGGCTCAATTCTGGATCATTTTCCGGATCGGTAACTCGCTTTTCACGGATGCGCTTGAGCAATGAAACTTGTAAGAATTGCAATGGCAACAGATAGAAGTCTCGAACTTGCAAAGTTGCTGCAAGCGGTTGGTTATGTTCGAGCAAACTGTAACCTTCAGTAATTAATTTAATTTCATTAACTGTGAGTGCAAATTCTTCTTTGATATCTTCAAAAATTCGATGAAGTTCAGTCGGCACTAAGTTTTCAACATAGTGGGCAGCAACGTTCATATCGGTTTTTGCCAATGTCATTTCCACATTGGAAATAAAGTTCTTGAAGAAGTGCCACTCTGAATACATCTGCACCAAGGTTTCACCAGCCCCGGCTTCGCGAGCAGCTTTGAGTGCGCTACCCACTCCGTACCAACCAGGCACGATCTGTCGTGACTGAGTCCAACCGAACACCCATGGAATCGCACGTAAGCCATCGATGCCTGCAGATGTGTCTGGTCGTCGCGCTGGACGGGAACCCATGTGAACATTTGAAAGCTCTTCTACTGGGGTTGAAAGCGCGAAGTATCGAGGCAATTCTTTGTCGTCAATTAATTTGCGGTATTTTGCAAAAGCCGCATCTGATGCAGTTTGCATCACTTCATCCCAGCGATTTAAAACATCTCCGAATTGACGTGGTTGGCGGTGCAACAAAGTTGCTTCCAATACTGCAGCAAGAGTCAATCGCAAGTTTGCGCGAGCGAGCGAAGGCAAAAGGTATTTGTCAGAAATAACTTCACCTTGTTCAGTAATTTTGATTTCACCATCAAGTACGCCCCAAGGCTGGGACATGATTGCCTCAAAAGTTGGGCCACCACCGCGACCAACAGTTCCACCGCGGCCGTGGAATAAACGTAAGCGAACTCCGTGGTGTGCTGCAACGTCGCGCAAATTTCGTTGGGCCAAATGGATTTCCCATTGCGAGGTAGTGATGCCAGCATCTTTGTTGCTATCTGAATAGCCGAGCATTACTTCTTGCTCGTCATTACGCAGGCGAACCAATTGGCGATAAACCGGATTTGAAAGTAACTGATCAAGAATTTCACCAGCACGGCGAAGTTCATCAACTGTTTCGAGCAAAGGTGCAAACCCAATGTCCGCTTTGTTTTGATTGATATCGATTAGCCCAGCTTCTCGGCCAAGCGCTGCAGCTGCAAGAACATCTTCTGCACTCTTAGTCATTGAAATGATGTAAGTCTCAACTACCGACTTTCCAAAATTCTTTTGAACATCAACGATTGCTTTAAATGCACCAAAAGTTGCCTGAGTAACTTCGTCAAATTTAGATTCATCGAATTCTCTGGCATTTTCGGTTGACAATATTGCGGTTAGTTCAATTGATTTGTCTGCCAACGGCATTTTTGCGTAATTACCATCAACTTTGCCATCCAAAAGATTTGCAACTGTGTGATGGAGTTTTTCAGAATGTTCGCGAACATCCAAAGTGGCCAAATTCAAACCAGTTGCGCGAACCAAACGGATGAAACGTTTAAAGATGTCTGCCGCTACTCCATTTTTGTGGTCTAGCCGTGCCAAAGAATCACTAACCTGATTCAAGTCAGTTAGTAATTCTTCATTGGTTAGGTAATCGTGACCTGAAACATGGTGGGAGCGATTTGAGAGTCGAGCTCGAGTGTTAACCAATTTTTGTCGCACACAAGTAAGTTTCAAACGCCAAGGTTCTTCAGCATTAATTCGCAAGTAGCGTCGATCAAGTTCTGGCAAGTTGTCTAAGTCGGCTTCAATTTGCTTCCACAAAACCTCATCGCGATCACCATCGACAATTCGTTCTGAAATTGAAAGATCTTCGATTACGCGATCCAAGTGAGTTAGTAGATTTCGAATTGCGTGGTCTCGTTGCATGGAGATAACTCGTGAAGTTACTTCTGGGGTTACAAACGGATTTCCATCTCGATCACCACCGATCCAAGAACCAAAAGTTAATGGGGTGGCATCGACTGGAAATTCAGCGCCGATTTCTTGCATCTCGTGTTCAAGTTCATCGAGAATCGATGCAAGCGGACCTTGAGAAAGCGCATCGAGGAAGTACAAAGCATTTCTAGCTTCATCCAAAACTTCTGGTCGCGACAATCGCAATTCATCGGTTTGCCACAAAAGCGCAACTGCTTCTTTCAATCGGCGATTGCGATGAGTGTCTTCAGTTTGGGTTAGCAAGTCTGCGATGCGACGAATTTTCAAAAGCACACTTCGTCTAGCCGCTTCGGTTGGGTGAGCGGTAAAAACCGGTCGGGTGTTCATGCGGCTTAAACAGGTTGCGATTTCGCGGGCCGGAATTGCCGCATCGCGAATGTTGTGGGCGGCACGAGTCAATGCACCACCAGTGGCAATGCGGTCTTGTGAAAGTTCTTTGGCGCGATAAACCTGCTCAGCAACGTTTGCCAAGTTGAAGTAGGTGCTAAATGCACGTGATACGCGCATAGCGTCGTGCAAATTCAATTCACCAAGTTCAACCGAGGCCTTTTCAGGATTTTCGCGCACCAAGTGGCGAATCCGTTCCACCTTGTCGAAAAGCTCTTGACCCTCGACCTCTTGCAGGGTTTGGCCTAGAAAAATGCCTAGACGCCGGATCTCCGCACGGAGGTCCGCATCCACAGAATTCTTAGAAAGAGGCATTTCAGACACGGGCTAAAGGTAATCACTCTTAGTTACAGCCATGTTGCCAGTTTCAGATAGTGGGCAGGCTTGGTTGAGCGTGAACTACTCTCAAACTTGCGGGAGGCAACTTTCAGGTCAGGGCAATAGGCTTAAGGCGCATAATCAGGAGGGAAATCTCATGTTTGAACGGTTTACCGACCGAGCACGCCGAGTAGTGGTGTTGGCTCAGGACGAAGCCCGCATGTTGAATCACAACTACATCGGTACTGAGCACATTTTGCTCGGCCTCATCCATGAAGGTGAAGGCGTTGCAGCAAAGGCGCTTGAATCAATGGGCATTTCTCTCACTGCGGTTCGCGCCCAAGTTGAAGAGACCATTGGTCAAGGACAGAACCCAACTTCTGGTCATATTCCATTTACTCCGCGCGCGAAAAAAGTTTTAGAACTTTCACTTCGTGAAGCGTTGCAACTCGGACACAATTACATCGGAACCGAACACATCTTGCTCGGATTGATGCGTGAGGGTGAAGGCGTTGCTGTAAAAATTCTTGAAAAGCTTGGCGCAGATTTGGGTCGAGTTCGTCAGCAAGTTATTCAACTTGTTTCTGGTTATCAAGGAAAAGAACCACAGCAAGGAAATAATCAAGAAGGAACTCCGTCAACCTCGCTAGTGCTCGATCAATTCGGTCGTAACCTGACACAGGCTGCACGTGAAGGAAAACTTGATCCGGTTATTGGGCGTAAGAATGAAATCGAACGCGTGATGCAGGTGCTTTCTCGTCGCACAAAAAACAATCCAGTATTAGTTGGTGAACCAGGCGTTGGTAAATCAGCTTGCGTTGAAGGTTTGGCGCAAATGATTTATCACGATGATGTTCCAGAAACTTTGAAAGATAAGCAACTTTATTCACTAGATCTTGGAGCGCTTGTTGCCGGATCTCGTTACCGTGGTGACTTCGAAGAGCGTTTGAAGAAAGTGCTGAAAGAGATTCGCACCCGAGGCGACATCATTCTTTTCATTGACGAGATTCACACTTTGGTTGGCGCAGGTGCTGCTGAAGGCGCAATTGACGCAGCTTCAATCTTGAAGCCAATGCTTGCTCGCGGCGAACTCCAAATGGTGGGAGCCACTACTTACGACGAATACCGCAAATACATCGAAAAAGATGCTGCACTTGAACGTCGTTTCCAACCTATTCAGGTCAATGAACCGACAGTTGCTGAAACCATTGAAATTCTCAAAGGATTGCGCGACCGTTACGAACAGCACCATCGCGTAACCATCACTGATGGTGCGCTTGTTGCTGCCTCAACGCTCGCAGATCGTTACATCAACGATCGTCAATTGCCAGACAAAGCAATCGACTTGATTGATGAAGCGGGTGCTCGTTTGCGTATTCGTCGAATGACAGCTCCACCAGAGCTTCGCGCATTCGATGATGCAATTGCTGCAGCTCGCAAAGAAAAAGAATCGGCAATCGATGCACAAGATTTTGAAAAGGCCGCACAACTTCGCGACCAAGAAAAGAAACTAATTGAGCAGAAATCCATTAAAGAAAAAGAATGGAAATCTGGCGACCTAGATATGGTGGCTGAAGTTGGCGAAGGTTTGGTCGCAGAAGTTCTTGCGATTGCAACCGGTATTCCAGTTGTGCAAATTTCTGAAGAAGAATCAGCTCGCTTGCTCAAGATGGAAGATGAACTTCACAAGCGTGTGATTGGTCAGAAAGATGCGATTGCAGCGATCTCGAAATCAATTCGCCGTTCACGTGCAGGATTGCAAGATCCAAAGCGCCCAGGTGGCTCATTCATCTTCGCTGGCCCTTCCGGTGTTGGTAAGACAGAGCTTTCAAAAACTTTAGCTGAGTTCCTATTCGGCGATGAAGATGCACTTATCACCTTAGATATGAGCGAATACGCTGAGAAGCACACAGTTTCTCGACTATTCGGTGCACCTCCAGGGTACGTTGGATACGAAGAAGGCGGTCAACTAACTGAACGCGTTCGTCGCAAGCCATTCAGTGTGATTCTTTTCGACGAAATCGAAAAAGCACATCCAGATATTTTCAACTCACTATTGCAAATTTTGGATGAAGGTCGTCTGACAGATGCTCAAGGCCGAATGGTTGACTTCAAGAACACAGTAATCATTATGACTACCAACCTTGGTACACGTGATGCAGCAAAGGGTCAAAACCTCGGCTTCACCGGTACCGATGACAACTGGTATGACTCAATGAAGAAGAAGGTCAACACTGCGCTGAAGGATCACTTCAAGCCTGAATTCCTCAACCGCATTGATGACACCATCGTCTTCCACATGTTGAGTCAAGAAGAAATTATTCAGATTGTTGATCTGATGATTGCCAAACTTGACGAACGTCTTCGTGACAAAGACATGGGCATTGAACTTACCCAAGCTGCGAAGAATGCGTTGGCGATTAAGGGTTATGACCAGTCGAATGGTGCTCGACCTCTTCGCCGCACTATTCAACGTGAAATCGAAGATGTCCTAAGCGAGAAGATGCTGTTTGGTGAAGTAAAGCCAAGCGAAATTGTGCTCGTGGATGTAGTTGGTGAAGGTGCGACTGCAGAGTTCACGTTCACAGGTTCACCAAAGACAGATTTCGGCGATTTATCAGTCGTTGATTTAGGTAAAGCCGAATAATTCAAATTAACAAAGGGCGGCCATCACTCAAATGTGATGGTCGTCCTTTCTGATATTGCGCCACCGTTTCTGGCATAAATTCCATATTCACCTGGTGGCAAATGTTTTGCATCTTTGCCGCACACCTTTGGATCCACATTTCCGCCCCATGTAATGGTTGTCCGGTAAGTATTTCCGGGATTCATCTCTACCAAATTACTTTTGTTGTTAACAGGGCAAGTGTTTGTCGACCAAACTTTTTTGTTTTTTTCATTAACTACATAAATTTCATTTGCCCGAGCTCCGATATCACGCAAACATGAACTGCTACCTTTATGAGTAAAGGTGGCATCAATCACAATGACCTCTTCGCTTGTGAAGCTAGTTTTGCCCTCAAAACCAACTAATACTGAAATATCAGAGTCGCTGCACTTTTGAAGATTGCCTTTGTTATTAGCTTCAGTCTGCGTTGGAGCAATGGTTTCTTCTGGGTTACTTGCGAATGAATCAGTAATAAATGAAAACACTGATGACGTGACTTTTATAACGCCAATACCAAGCACAATGACAATTACCAAAGCGACGAGTCGTCGAATAAGTAATTGCTGAGGTGTTGGTCGGTTTGCCATAACCTGCGTAATTTAGCGTTTCAAGTATGGTTTCAAGATGACTAACGCGTTTGGACCAATGCCGTGAAGTTCGGCAAGGTCATCTTTATTCCATTTCTTCAAATCTAATAAGGTTTTTATTCCAGCATTTATCAAGGCCCGCCGTGCAGGAGCAGCCAAACCCAAATCCTTCCAAAGTTGATCGGATCTCATTAATCGCTTACTTCTTTACTAAATCTGCTTGCCACCGCAATCGCTTCGCGGACGGTAGCGACTTCGTGAACATTAATTCCTTTTGGATATGGTCCGGAATTGCTCGGAACGATTGCATCCTTGACGCCCAATCGAGCGGCTTCACTCAATCTGCGACTTAACCCTGCGATTCGCCGAACTTCTCCAGCCAAGCCCACTTCGCCGAGTGCAATCAGTGAATGAGGAAGTGCAAAGTCCCTTGCTGCACTTGTCACAGCAAGTGCTACTGCTAAATCAGCTGCTGGCTCGGTGATTCGCATTCCGCCAACAGTTGCAACGTGAACATCGCGGCTACTTAGTGAAAGTCCAGCTCGACGTTCGAGAACAGCCAAAATCATTGCGTTACGTGCATTGTCTAATCCAGCTGTAGCGCGGCGCGGAGTTGGCACATTTGTAGCTGCAACTAACGCCTGAATTTCTGCAAGCAATGGGCGAGTGCCTTCAACCGTCATGGTTAGACAAGTTCCACTCACTGATTCGTGCTGTGCTGAAACGAATAATCCACTTGGATCTGAGATGCCAGTGATGCCACCATCATTTAATTCAAAGCAACCAACTTCGTCTGCTGCTCCGTAACGATTTTTTGCAGCTCGCACTAGACGAAGGCGGGTATGGCGATCACCTTCAACTTGTAAAACCACATCCACTAAATGTTCTAGAACTCGTGGTCCGGCAATCGTGCCATCTTTAGTTACGTGGCCAACCAAAATGGTTGCGATACTTTTTTCTTTAGCAACACGGATCAAACTTGCAGCAACTTCGCGCACTTGCGTGACGCCACCGGCTTGCCCGTCTACTTCAGTTGATGAAAAAGTTTGGACAGAATCTAAAACCACAAGTTTTGGATTTACTTTTTCAATATGACTTAAGGCTGCACCTAAATCTGTTTCGCTTGCTAAATAAAGGTTTGGGGCAAGGGCGCCGATGCGCTCTGCCCGCAATCGAACTTGGGCCGATGATTCTTCGCCAGTTATGTAAAGTGCAATTCCTGAATTGCCAGCTTGGCTAGCCACTTCCAAAAGTAGGGTGGATTTGCCAACTCCAGGCTCACCTGCAAGTAAAACCACAGAGCCTGGGACCAGACCTCCTCCAAGGACGCGGTCGAGTTCATCAATTCCAGTTGGCTCAGCTTTGGCGAACTCGACATTGACCTCAGAAATGGGTGTGGCCGGCGCTGAAACCTGTCCAGATGCGACTGTGCGGGCGTGTGTGACCCCAATTTCCTCAATCGTGCCCCATGCCTGGCATTCGCCACAGCGCCCCACCCATTTGGTAGTTTGCCAGCCGCACTCGCCACATTTGAAGCCACTTGATTTAGTCTTTGATTTGCTAGTCGCCATAGAGGACACGCTACCGCCCAACTGGGACAAGGAGAAGAGATGCCCAACAACGACGTGATTTATGACTTCATAACCAGCGTGGTGCTTGATGTGGAAGTAAGCAACAAAGTTACATCTGAAAGCTTGGCAATCAGCAATGGCCTTACAGATCTACAAATTTTTGCGGTTGCGCGGGCTGAGTGTTACCGGCAAATGCGCGCTAGAAATGTTTTCGCGTTTGATACTCCAACGATTGCACTAGATGCAGATCCAGTTCAAGCATTAACCTTGACGGAGCGAGCCGTATTGAGTTTAAGTCTTCGTCAAAAATTAGATGTTGAAGAAGTCAGCCAAATCGTTGACGAGCCGCGCAGAATCGTTAATCGAGATTTAAAAGAGGGCCGCAAAAATCTAGCCCGCGCTGCAATCGCCCTTGCATTGATGAACAACAAAACCAAATGCCCTGTGATTGTCGCAGCCCATCAAACCCTTGGCAGCAGACTTACTCGCGCCCAACAAATGCATCTTGTAACGCACGCTGCTGAATGTTCTATTTGTGTGAATGTTTTGCGGGTGGTGGACAAACAAGTTATTCAAGACTTTATCAATGCGCCGGTTTTAACTTACCCAAATAATCTTCCAGAAATTTCTGACTCTGAAAAAGAACGTTTAATCAAACGTGCAGAGTTGAAAGATGGATGGCCACCTAGCTATGGCAAGTATTTTGAAAACCCAAGAGTTTCACTTCGGGCTGCAACAGTGTTCGGTGTTGCATCCTCAGCACTGATTGCAATCGGACTTTATTTTCTGAATCAGTAACTAAATTCCATCGGCAGGATGAACTGCAAGACCATTCATGATTGCGCGAACCTCTTTTGGATCGCCGTTTTTAGCGGCAATTCGACGAGCCGCAGTGATTGCTGCCATTCGAGCTTCGCAATGTTCAG
>JACCDM010105505.1_pt1 | contig 13255 bp, 11 predicted proteins | sample 7445851 | NCBI WGS metagenome assembly JACCDM01 (sample SAMN15323438, study PRJNA562643) | freshwater metagenome | isolation source: river surface water | place: USA:Blue River Watershed | collected 2017-08-16
CAACTATTAGGAACAAAAAGTAAACTTAAAATACTAAAATGAAAATTCGATATAATCATTACGGCAAGTCGAGTATAGCTTGGTTTGAAATTGGAACTGATTTCATCAGAGTTAAATTTTACAACAAAATCAAAATATACCAATATAGTTATAACGGCAGAGCAGGCAAAAAGCATGTGGATGAATTAAAATGACAAGAAAAATAGGACTTTTCATTCTTTCGCTGTGGCTACTTTTTGTTTTAATCATTGTCATTACAGCCAAAATCCCTTTTTGCTTCTCTAAAGATAGCTCATTCGTTGGTTTCGCATTTTTGATTAAAACTAATAAAATTCCGATACTGTGTTTTGTCGCTCTAATCATTGGTCTTTTATCATACGCTGACTTTAAATTTCAGATGAAAGGAACTCCTGAATTATCTTTTAAAATAACGGAAGTTGAAAATATTGATTATGAGCATTTGACATTTTTAACAACTTACATAATTCCTCTTGTTTGTTTCCAGTTTGAAAGATTGAGATATGATATTGTATTTTTAATTCTATTAATAGTAATTGGTTCAATTTATATACGAACAGACTTATTTTATGCAAATCCTACTTTAGCAATTCTTCAGTTTAGAATTTACAAAGTTAGTGGCGAGTTTAGAAATGGAGAAACAAGAAACAATAAAATAATAATAAGCAAAGACAAATTAACCAATGACGACAGAGTAAAATATTTCAAACTCGATGAACGAATTTATTATGTTTCAAAAATAAATACAAATGAATAAATTAGAATTAAATAATGCCTTAAGTTTTTTAAATGCACCAGAAGGAGAACTACAAATAATTTTTTATGCCAAAATAAATGGGTTTGAACAACCACAAAAGTTGGATATTGCAGAAAATGATTTAACAACATTGAAACAGATGTTCATTCGCGCAATACAAATGTTAATTATTGCAAAAGATGATCATTATGTTTTACAACTTTCGGCAGCAGATGAACGAGGTAAATGTTTTTACGTATATGATTTAGAAATACCTCTAGAATTGAAAATGTTACAAAATGTAATTGGAAATGACAATTTGCAAATTTTCAATTTCAAAAACAGTCAACTATCAAATATAAATTCTCTTATTATAGTATTGGCTGACAACAATAACGAGATTTCTCTATATAAAAAACTTTCTCCAGTAGAAGTAATTGGAAGAGGGGGACTTATTTTAAAAAAATCAAATCAAAGACTTGAAAAGCTTGATGAACAATTACTTAGAATTTCTCCAAAATTTCAAATAATTCGAGTTAATGGAGAATTAATCATTATTGATTTAAACGAAATTGAAAAAAGTTTTGGTTTTCACGATGTAATCACAAGGGAAGCAACTATAAGTCTTAACGCAATAAATGAAATGCAACTTATTAGTAATATTGATAGTTTACAAGAATTAGTTAATGATATGACCTTTGCAAGAAAATTGACAAAAGTTGCAAGAAATTCACCCGTTATTAAACTTAATATTCCAAATGCAAATATTATTGCATTTGCAAAATCTCACCCTGTGACAAAATCCAAAATGAGGTTTAATGCAGACGAAACTCAATTTACATTAGATACTCGTGTATCTAAAGATTTATTAATTAAAATTTTAAATGACGATTTGCTAACTTCAGAATTAACAAAACTATATTACGACATTCTTGCTAAAGATAGTATTGAAACGGAAGAAGAAACACAAAATCCAAACAATGAAGTTGCGCAATAATCCAACTACTTAAAGCAGTTTGCCAAAATGTCGCGCTCAATTCTAATAAACATTTGGATTTCTAATTAACCTTTGTGCCTCTATATCTGCCACTTCTCCAAGCTTCGTAACTGTATGGTTTATATCATTCAATCGCTATTAAACTACCAAATTTATAAGTAACTAGATAACATAATAAGAAATGACTGAACCTATTAAAGAAATTCATCCTAGAGATTTACAACCAGAGCTCGAACCAATTTTATTAGAATTCTCAAAAGGAATTGAGGAAATCGTGAACTTTGGTACTCATATATTAAAATGGGATATTGATGAGGCAAGAGGAACTGACGAAAATGTTCCAATTACAATGATGTTAAGGCATATATTAGAGATGTTGGATGCAGTCTCCATTCTAGTGAAAAATTCTTCCATTGACCCTTGTAAGCCATTACTAAGGGGAATTCTTGAAACTTTCCTGGGATTGGAATACATTTTAGAGAGCGACACGAAAAATAGAGCATTAGGATTTTTGATATGGCATTCTCATAAAAAATTGAAATTTTCACGGAAGTTGATCCCAGGTAATCAATCTTATGATCAGTTCAAATCCATCCTTAAGAAAGATAAATTTCTCAAAAACGAAAAGAATCTTATTCAGATACCTGGATTAGAAAACAATATTTCGAACCTAGAAGCATTAATCTCATTACCCTTGTATACATTAGCTGAAAAAGAATATCAATTACTAATATCAAGTGGTAAGAAGAACCCGGCATGGTATCAACTTTTTAATGGCCCTGAGAATTTAGAGCAACTCGCTAATTATTTAAATAGACAAGCGCTTTACGAAATACTCTATAGAAGTTGGTCTGGTCCCACACATGGAACAGACGTTCTAACCAGCAAATTATCTCAAACCCCGAGTGGACATGCCGAGATAGTTCAAATTCGATTTGCCAAAGATGCTCAACAAGTTACACAGTTTTCTTTTTCACTAGGTCTTTTAGTATACCAGATGATGACGGAAAAAAGAATTCCCAATTACAAAATGAATTATGCAAATTGGTTTCTGACTATTCAAAAACTATACTTGAAACTAACAAAGGAAAAACTCATCTCCTTTCAATAGTATTCTAAATAAAAGCACAAATGCATTATATGCGTTTGGCTCAAAGGCAATCAAAGGAATAAATTATTTTTTTCGTAATTATAACCGTCCCGTTCTTTAACAATTTAACGATTCTAAACCGCAAAATTCGCAATAAAAAAAGTCAGCGATAAAAAAGAGATATGATAATTAATAAAGAAGAACTAGAAAAAATAATTATTGAGATCAAAGCTAATCCCGATAAACAGGAGCAACTTTTAAAAGATTTCAAATTATTCCATGCATTTTTTGAAGAAGATGATGGCATTCCGCCAAGATTTGGGCAGAACTTTAGAGAAAATGGTCCTATATGGGAAAAGGTTACTGGACTTGACTTTGAAGCAATTGGAAGAGTTCTAGTTTGTCATTTAAGTATTGAGCATTACTTAAACAATTTAGTAGAACTCTCAACTCCAAAAAACTTCAATTGGAAAAAAAGCAAAATGTCTTTTAATCAGAAATTAAATCTTATTAGTGAGTTACCAATTTTTCGAAAAAATGATTGTATAAATGGCATTCGACTTTTAAATGAAATTAGAAATAAACTATCACATGATTTACTTGCAAAAATTGACACAAATAAGTTAAAAGAATTATACCAAATACTATTAAAAATGGTATGTCAAGATAAATCACCAGAAGAAATTGAGAAAGTAGAAAATCATTTTAATCTTTTCGGGCCACACGCAATTATTGAAAGATTCACTTCTTTAACTTGTGCAATGATAGCTGGTTACTGCAGTAGCATAATTAAAAATAAAATAGACGCTGATGAATATTACAACCAATTTAGAAAAAAATAATTTCATATTTTGAATTCAATTCGAATGTAAATAATTTTTCATATTCAATACACAATACAATTCAATTTAAAATTACCTCCCATCCCGTCAAATACTACTATCAACACTTACAACCCAGGCTCTATATACCCTTCGCGTTTTTACTGTTGAAATCTAAAATGAAAATCGAAGGTTATTCGATTTGCCCACAATTTCATTCTCAGATAAGATACAAAGGCTTCTAAATTCCTCATGTACAGCAGGCGAATCAATTTTATTAATATGGCTGTCAAAATAATTGGTTTAAAAATTGCATTTTTCGCAAAAATGAAAAAAAATAATTTCGTTATTGCTTATTTTTGAATAATTACAACTTTAAATTGATAATTATAAAATTCCAATTAGTACATTTCAAAAATAAATTAAAACATGAAGAAACTGAATTTTATTGACTTATTTGCTGGCGCAGGCGGACTTTCTGAGGGTTTTATCCGTGCTGGTTATAATCCTATTGCGCACGTTGAAATGAATAAAAATGCTTGTGATACTTTAAAAACAAGAGCAGCATATCATTGGTTAAATGAAAATGGAAAAAAAGATATTTATATTGCTTATTTAAAATCGGAAAATAAAAATAAAGAAAATCTCTGGGAATCTGTTCCAAAAAACATCATTAATTCAGTTATTAACAAGGAAATATCGAAAGAAACCTTACCCGAAATTTTCCAATCTATTGATAATGAAATCAACCACCAAAAAGTTGAAGTTGATCTAATAATAGGTGGACCACCATGTCAGGCATATTCTGTAGCCGGCCGAGCAAGAAAAGACATGGCAGAGGATCCAAGAAATTTCCTTTACAAATATTATGTAGAATTCCTTAGCAGATATAGACCTAAAATGTTTGTATTTGAAAATGTACCCGGCATTCTATCTGCAAAAAACGGAATTCATTTAAATAATATTTTACAGGCAGTTAGAGATGTTGGTTATGATGTCGAAATCCCACCAAAAAACCATTTAAATGCAAAAGATTTTGGTGTTTTACAGGATAGAAAACGCGTAATTATCATTGGTTGGAAAAAAGAATTAGGAATTTCATACCCAGAATTCAAAACAAAAGACAATAATTTCCAAATAATTAAAGATCTGTTTGCTGATTTAAAACCATTACAAAACGGGGAAGGTTCATTCAATGCAGTTCAATACTTATTGCCAACTACAGAGTATTTAAAGCAAACAGGAATTAGAAATGGTTTAGATTTTGTTACCCAACATATTTCTAGACCTAATAACGAAAACGACTTAGAAATATATAAAATTGCTGTTGAAGAATGGAACAATGGGAAAAGATTAAATTATTCTAAATTACCTCCAAATCTAATCAAACATAGTAATACTGAATCGTTTGTCAATCGTTTTCAGGTGGTAAATGGACAAGGCGTTTCTCATACAGTTGTTGCTCATATTGCTATGGATGGTCACTATTATATTCATCCCGACAAAAAACAAAATCGCTCAATTTCGTTAAGAGAAGCGGCTAGAATTCAATCATTTCCCGATGATTATTATTTTGAGGGAAGCAGAACTGCCGCATTCAAGCAAATTGGCAATGCTGTGCCTCCATTGATGGCCAAGAGTATTGCTGAAAAAATCAAAGAAATATTATGAATGAATTCATAAAAGCGGAAATTGCAAAACCTAATCCAAAATCTACTGTAAATTCCTACCGCAGTTTTGGTTACAATTTATCTACTGCAATAGCAGATATAATAGACAATTCGATTTCAGCGGAGGCTTCTGAAATCAATATTGAATATAATTGGGATGGACAAAACTCATATATATTAATTTCAGACAATGGCAAAGGTATGAATAAGGAAGATCTTGTACTTGCCATGACTCCTGGCAGTAAAGATCCCGAAGAAGAAAGAAATGAAAATGATCTAGGACGTTTTGGCATGGGGCTAAAAGTAGCTTCCTTCTCACAATGTAAAAGACTCACTTGTATTTCTAAAACAGAAAATCAAGAAATTCTAAAAAGATGCTGGGATATAGATTATATTAATTCAGAAAATGAATGGCAATTACTTGATTATGTTTCGGATATCTCATTTTTAAATAAACTTAACACATATGATTCTGGTACAATTGTTTTATGGGAAAAGTTAGATAGAATTATTGGAAATACCGATTACAAAAATGAATTTATTAAAAATGCATTTTACCAAGAAATGATCAATGTAAAAGAACATTTAAGTTTAGTTTTTCATAGATTCATTGAAAGCAAACAAATTAAAATTTATTTCCAACAGGACACTATAGATCCATTCAATCCATTTTTATTAAACCTAAATCCTAAACCAGAGATGGGGCAAACTGAAAAATTTGGAAACGTTGAAATTACATATTTCATACTGCCTCATATGTCTGAAATTGGAAAAACTGATTACGAAAATTCTGGTGGAACCCTTGGATGGTTTCAACAACAAGGATTCTATATTTACAGAGAAAATAGACTATTAGTAGCTGGAGATTGGTTAGGCCTTGAGAAGAAAAGAGATTATTCGAAATTAGCAAGAATTTCAGTTAATTTCACAAATGAAAATGATTTTAATTGGAATTTAGATATAAAAAAATCAACTGCTACACCTCCAATTGAAATTAGAAAGGAATTATCACGAATTGCTAAAATTGCGATTATGAAATCTGCCAAAATTTATAATTGGAGGGGCCAAAAAACAATTGCTGAAAATCGGCTTATGACATTTGAACCTCTTTGGATAGATGAAAAAACACGAGAAGGATTCAAAAAATACAAAATAAATAGGAAGCACCCAATAATAAAGTCTTTGTTGAATGATGAAAATAAATTAACTGGAAAAGCACTAAAACTTCTTGAAGACAATGTTCCAATTGAATTAATTCTAAGCAATCAAAATGAAGACCCTTCTTTTCATGAGTTAGAAAAACAATCTGTTCAACCAAGTGACGAACTAATTTCACTCGCGGTTGAATTGTTTCAAATGAATACATCTAAAGGGGTACCGAAAGAATTAGCAAAACAACAAATTCTAGGGGCAGTGCCTTTTAGTTTATTCCCACTTTTAACCGAATATTTAAAATGATAAATGTGAATCAAACTGCTCAGTTGATATGCCATGCATACTTGAATTTTGTTCCTAAAGAGGAAATAAATGATGAGGTAATCCTGAAAATTATCGAGGAAAAAATCCTATCTGCTCAAGAATTTGCTGGGATAGATAAACAAACATTATTCGAAAATTTACGCGCTGATTTTAGTATTGGTAAAGGAGAAATTACAGAACTCTATGACATAAATGTCACACCTTGGCTGAACAATGAAAAAGCCAATATTAATTTTGAACTTTGGAACCGTTATAAATCGTATATGCAGGAAAATGATTCTTCATTCCCCGTTAATGATTTAGACGATTTTACTGATAAAATTTTAGATAAATGTGTTAATCCTAAAGAGAAAAAATCCTTTGATCGAAGAGGAATGGTTGTTGGACATGTTCAATCTGGAAAAACATCAAATTATGTGGGTTTAATTAATAAAGCAACTGACGCCGGCTATAAAGTTATAATTATTATTGCTGGTACTATTAGCTCACTCCGGAGACAAACGCAAGAGCGAATTGATTCAGGTTATATTGGGAGGAATAGTTCAGCATTCATAAGAGCAAATGAAAATAGAATAATTGGTGTAGGTAAATACAAAGTTAATACTGACATTTATTCATTAACTTCATCTTATTATAAGAATGGCGATGAAGGGGATTTTAGTCAATCTGTTGCAAATAAACTGAATATTCCAATAGGTAAAAACCCTGTAGTTTTTGTAATCAAAAAAAACAAAAGCATATTAGAGAATTTAATAGATTGGTTTTCCAAAAATGAAAATATTCAAATTGTAGATGGGACTCCTAAACTCTTTGATATTCCAGCATTAATAATTGATGATGAAGCTGATGCAGCATCTGTAAATACCACCAAAGACATAAATGATGTTAAAACGATAAATAGATTAATTCGAACATTATTAAATATTTTCAATCAAAATACTTTTATAGGATATACAGCTACACCATATGCAAATTTATTTATTTCACAAGATTACAATGATGAACTAACAACCACTGTTAAAAACAAAAAATATAAAATAGGTGAAGATTTATTTCCACGTGATTTCATTATTAATATAAAAGCTCCAACAAATTACATTGGTGCCGCTAAAATTTTTGGATTTAATCAATTTGATAGAGATTTGACAAAAGAACCTTTGGACATTTTCAGGAATATTGATGATTACGATCCTCCTTTTTTCACAACTATAAATAAAGATAATAAAGATGATTTACCTGAGTATTTACCACAAAGCTTGGAAAAAGCAATCAAAACTTTCATTTTAACTTGTGCAATACGTAGAGTTAGAGGTCATGAAAACAAACATAATTCAATGTTAATTCATGTTGCATTACTTGTAAAATGGATAGATCAAATCGCATATTTAGTAAATGAAAAAACAAAAGAAATTAAGAATGCCATTCAAAGTGGTGATAAAGATCTGTTTTTAGAATTTAAAAATCTTTATGAAACTGATTTTATCCCTACTACAGATAACATAATTGAGAATATAGACTATTTAGATATTAGAATTAAAGTTCACAGTTGGGAAGAAATTAAAAAAGAAATAAAGAATGCAGCATTGAAAATCGATGTTAGATCAGTACATGGAACTCGATCAACTACAAATTTAAAATATCATAATATTGCGGAAATTGACTACAATAGACATGAAAATGGATTATCTGTAATTGCTGTAGGTGGTAGCCGATTATCACGTGGAATTACATTAGAAGGACTTTCAATTTCTTATTATTTGAGAACCACAAGAATGTATGATTCATTGATGCAAATGGGCAGATGGTTTGGATATCGACCAGGATATGTCGATTTATGCAGATTGTTCACCACGAATCAGATTTTTGACTGGTTTAATCACATCACAATGGCGACTGAAGAAATGAGAAATGATTTTGATGAACTTACAATTACACATCAAAGGCCTAAAGATTTTAGATTAAAAGTACGTAATCATCAGGGTTTACTTACAATAACAAGTCTAAATAAATTATATTTTTCGCAAGATATCGAAATTTCATTTTCCGGTGAAAATCCCCAAACATATTGTTTATTAAAAACCAAACCAATCATTCAAAACAACTTTAATGCACTTATATCATTGATTGAATCGATTGGTTTTCCCAAAATAGAGAACAGAAAATTAAATCGAAATAAAATAAGATATTTATTTTATCCAAATGTAGACTCGCAAGACATTTGCAGTTTTATAGAATCATTTAAGATAGAACAACCAAGCATAAAAAATGCAACTTTGAGTAATTATATTAAAGAACAAGAAAAAGGCAAAAAAATAAAAGAATGGAGCATAGCAATTATAGGTAATACTGATGAACGTGTATTTATTGATTATGCAGGTAAAACACCAACAAAACAGAGAAAGCCCAATGAGGATGTAATAACTTTTGAGTTAAAAAACAAAGAAGAAATAATTACATTAGGCTGTACCGTTCGTAATCAACAAATAAGCAGAAGCGGCGATTATTATCTTATTTCTAAAAACCAGATTGATCAAAATACAGACCGGTATATTGATCTGAGCAAGGATTTAGATTACTCAAAAATGACCTATTCTGAAATTAAAGAACAAAGAAAAAACGAAAGTAAAGGTTTGATATTGATTTATGCCTTAGATGAAAGAGGTACCCCTAATGTAAATAATAATATTCCAATTATTGGCTATAGCATTCATTTTCCCAAGATTGATAATGAAACAAAAGTGTCTTATACAGCTACTGTAAAAAACGATTTTGATCAAGAAATAATGAGCGATGATGACAACCCTGAAAATGACAATAACGAATGATAAACATTAGATCAATTTGGGAGAATCAAAAGTCTTCTGACCAAACCATTTTAGTTAAAACTAAAATAGATAAAATCACAAATGTAAATTGTTATGCTGCAACAAATCAAATAACTAATCAGCATTTATTTATTTTATCTGTTTCTTTAAACATTATAATTCCAGACCTAAGAAAATATCGATTCAAGGGAACTGAAATATTTATGATAGAATTGGAAAACAAATTAGAATTAAATATTTATTTACTGGACAATGATTTAAAAGATATTTTTTCTTTATTCATTGAAAATGTTATTGACGAAATTAAGAATTGTCAGACTGAAAGAGAAGCGGTAACTAAAACTATAAATGTATTTTCAAAATGGAAAAAGTTATTTGAGAATATTCCTAACCAATGCTTAACTTTAGAACAACAAAAAGGATTAATTGGCGAGTTACTTTTTCTAAATAATTTATTAGATGATAAGAAAACATCAGAAATAGCTATTGATTCTTGGACCAGCACTGAAAAAGATTTTGAAGCAAAAGATTTTACAATTGGTTCAACAGGTATTGAAATAAAATTCACTTCAGCCAAACACCCTAAAATTCTAATTTCTAATGAAAAACAATTAGATTCAGACAATTTAAATTTTTTATTTATTGTATTGTTTAAAGCTGATGCAGTAAAAGAAAATGGCATTTCTTTGAATTCTATAATTGAACAAACAAGATCCAAAATTAAATCCAATGTATTACTTGATTTATTTAATACAAAACTCAAATTAAATAATTACTTTGATAATGACTATGAAAATTATCAAACAATGTTTTCAATTACCAATATTTTTCATTTTCATGTATCCGATAACTTTCCTAAAATAACAAAAAAACAAATTCCATTAGGTATTTTTGAAACAACATATTCAATTGAAATTTCAGCAGTTGAACCCTATTTGACTGACCTAGACTTCATAATTAGCAATTCTTAATATGGATAGAGCTTTAGAAAATTATATTGATGAATTAAAAGCCGATATTGCTTCGCGTGTTTATTCAGAGGGTGAAGGTGCAAGTTTCGAAGATAAATTTACAGAATATTGCATTGAAGTTTTAGAATCTATTGGTAAAACTGAAGGAGCACAAGTTCTATCTTACATACATCCCAATAGCCAAGGTGGAATTGACTGGAAATTAAACGGTTATTGTTTAAAAGATCTCACAAAAGAAGAAAGCAAAAAAGAATATTACGAGTCTCTGGATTTATATATTACCTTTTACAGAAATGATTATAATTTCAATTTAACCAAAGATGATTTTAATAAAACATTAAATCAAATTAAAAAATTTATTAATGCTTCTTTGAAACGTCACATAAATTATATTGACAAAGCGAATTCAGAACTATATTCTTTAATTGAAACCATAAGTAAACAAGGTGAACTTTTCGATAGAATTAATATTTATTTTTTAACGAATGGAATTTCAAACCATTTAAAAGAAAAATTAGAAATTAATGCTTCCGATATATTTATTCAAACATGGGATTTACATAGATTATTTAAGATAAATGAATCAAATAGTTCACATGAGCCAATTGAAATTGAATTTGCAAGTTTCACCGAAAACGGGATCGGTTTACAGTGCTTAAAAGTGCCGAGCATTGATGAACTATATGAATGTTATTTAGCGATAATACCTGGGGAAATTTTAGCGAAGCTTTACAAAGAATTTTCCAATGAGCTTTTAGAGAGTAACGTTAGAGCATTCTTGGGACAAGCTGGAAAATTCAACAAAGGAATTAGAGACACAATTCGAAATAAACCTCAAATGTTTCTACCTTACAATAATGGCATTACCGCAACCGCAGAAAATGTGGAAACAAAAATTACAAATGACCAACTTTATATTACAAAACTAAATGACTTTCAAATTGTAAATGGCGGTCAAACTACGGCCTCATTATATCATACACAAAAGAAATTCAAAGATGCAGATTTGAGCAAAATCTTTGTTCAAATGAAACTCACAGTTATTAAAGATAAGGATCAAAAGAATTTTGAGGTACCTAATATTTCGAGATATGCAAATAGTCAAAACAAAGTTTCTGAATTAGACTTATCTTCAAATAATCCATTTTTCGTTCAAATTGAAAATCTTTCAAGAAAAAAATATGTAGTTAATCCAAACTACAAAAGCCAATCATTACTTTGGTTTTTTGAACGTGCAAATGGACAATATCGAGAATTACTAAATAAACAAACACCCTCACAACAGAAAGTATTTAAAGAGAAAAATCCAGCAATATTGAAATTTGTAAAATCGGATGTAGCGAAATACATTAATTTATGGGAATTAGAACCTCATATGGTTGCACAAGGGTCACAGAAAAATTTTATTCATTTCACAAAGAAAATATCTGACTTGGTTATAAAAAATAAACTTCCAGGAGACAATTTTTACAAAAAACTAATCGCTAATGCAATTTTATTTAAATCAATCGATAAACTCTTTGGTCGTAAAAATATTGATGCAATTGGTGATACTAATTTAAAAGCGCTAACAGTTGCTTACACACTTTCTTATTTTCATTTCCTCACGAATAATAGACTTGATTTATGGAAAATTTACGATGAACAAAAAATTGATGATAATTTAAACATTCAACTTAAGAGATTATTAGTATTTGTTTACGATCACTTCATTATAGAAGCCAAAGGCAGTTTAATTTCAGAATATGCAAAACGAATTACAACATGGGAGAAATTAAAACAAATAAAATTCTATGTAGATTTAGAATCTGAACTACGGGATAATTTAATATCTATCGAAGAAAAACTTCTGAGAGAACAAGAAAAAGAAAATGATTCGAATACATTAGATGAATCTGTATTTGTAATTAGCGAGATTCAAAAATTAGGATTGAAATTCTGGGATGGATTTAAAACCTTTGTTGACATTAACAAAGATTACAATTTTGATTGGTCTACAGCATTTGATTTATTTAAGAGTTTAAAAAACAGCACTAATTTAACATCTAGGGAAATTACATACGGAAAAAGAGTATTAGAATTAATTACTAAAACACCATACTTAATTGATGAAATCAAATCATTATCCACATTGGAGGATCAACAAATAATTGAAGTTAAAATCATCTTCGACAAACTGATAAAACTTGGAAAAGAAGATTGGAAAAGAATAATTGATATTGCTGAACAAACAAAAATATTTGACAATTTAGAACTTTCAAATATTAAAACTGTACAAACTATGTTCAGCAAAAAAGACAAACCAAAAGAACAAGCAATAATTAAAGCCTTTGAATCAATTAAAAAATTAAAAAAGTACGGAATTTCAATTTAAATCAGCAAATTAGAAAAATAGTTTAACTTCAACTCCTTTCTTCTATTTTTCATATCATTAAGTCATCAGTGGAATTCTGTAAATTGTGAATCGTTAATGTCTCACTTAAAAAAATCCTATGGTAATTCAAACGAAATTATAGTAATTAAAATTTCATTTTGAATACAAAAAAAATGATTATCAATATTTCAACTTCGTTATTTTTATATAAACCTGCGAGGTAGTTTTTAAATATCCAAAGGTAAAAACAATTGTGACTTTTACCTCATCGCCG
>JACCDM011032429.1_pt1 | contig 13253 bp, 10 predicted proteins | sample 7445851 | NCBI WGS metagenome assembly JACCDM01 (sample SAMN15323438, study PRJNA562643) | freshwater metagenome | isolation source: river surface water | place: USA:Blue River Watershed | collected 2017-08-16
GCCAGCGAAGCGAACGCCCAACTTGAAATCAATGCCGCGCTTACGGAAAGCACGTTCTAGACCCTTGCTCAGCGCTTCGTCTTCGTTTGGCACTAGGTGAGGTAGGCCCTCGACGATGGTCACATCTGTTCCGAAAGATTTCCAGATTGACGCGAATTCAACTCCGATAACACCGCCACCCAAAACGATTGCTTTTTTAGGAACAAAGTTCAGCTGAAGAGCGTGTTCCGAAGTAATCACGCGACCGCCAATTTCAAGACCTGGCAGAGTTCGGCTAAATGATCCAGATGCAAGCACAACGTTTTCACCTGTGTAGTAATCGTTACCGACTTGAATTGTGCGAGGGCCGGCCATGCGACCTTCCCCTGCAACAACGGTGATGTTTTTTGAGGAAACTAGACCGGTAAGACCCTTGAAAAGACGGTCGACGATTGTGTCACGGTAGTTATTTACGGCAGGCATATCGATTGCGCCGAATGTTGCCTGTACTCCGTAGTGAGCAGCATCTTTTACGTTGTCGGCGATTTCCGCTGAATGCAAAAGGGCTTTGGTTGGGATACAGCCACGGTGGAGACAGGTGCCGCCCAACTTGTCCTTTTCGATAAGTGCAACGCTTTTACCAAGTTGCGCAGATCGAAGAGCAGCTGCATAGCCGCCACTTCCGCCACCAAGGATTACAACGTCAAAGTTGTGGTCAGCCAATTAAATTCTCCTCAAAACTTCGTCAATACCTTCAAACTTTACTACTGAATAGGGTTATTTTGCCCCGGCCAGCTCGGACGCTACACCGATGAGAGTGCGCAATACAACTCCGGTACCACCCTTTGGCGTGTATCCGTAAGGAGCACCGCCGTTGTCGGCAGGTCCGGCCACATCTAGGTGCGCCCAATCGATTCCGCTAGGCACGAACTCTCGAAGGAAATGCCCGCCAATTAGCATTCCACCTGCCCGGTTACTGATCTTCACATTGGCAATATCTGCGACATCAGAGTTCAGCAGCGCTCGAAGTTCAGTGGGAAGTGGCATATGCCAGACGAGTTCTCCCGCGTTTTTTGCCGCTAGTTCAACCTTTGCTACTGCTTTGTCATCTCCCATGAGACCGGCATACCTATTACCGAGGGCGATTGTGGCTGCACCGGTAAGAGTGGCAATGTCCAAAATCAGATCAGGCTTGGCTTCGGCGGCTACTGAAAGCCCGTCAGCAAGGACTAGACGGCCCTCGGCATCGGTGTTTAATACCTCGACGGTCTTCCCGTTTCGGATTCGGATCACATCATCTGGGCGTTGGGCAGTTCCAGAAGGCATGTTTTCCGCCAGGCAAAGCCAAGCTGTGACGCGAACTGGTAACCCCAGTTTGGCAATTGCCAAAACGGACTGGAAGGCTGTTGCTGCGCCGGTCATGTCGTATTTCATGCCGACCATCGACTCTGCTGGCTTGAGGCTAAGGCCACCAGTGTCAAAGGTGATGCCTTTACCTACGAGTGCAAGGTGTTTCTTGGCGCCCTTGGGACGGTAGTCGATCTTCACAAGCCTAGGTGGCCGGCTTGATCCCATGCCTACGGCGAGAATCCCTCCGAAACCATCTTTGGCTAGGGCTTTTTCATCCCAAACTTCAACCGATAAACCAAGCCCCCTTGTTGATGATTGAACTTCTTTCACCATCGCGGCCGGGAACATTTGGTTGGGGGGAGTATTCACCAGATCGCGCGTCGTGTGAACAGCGGTTGCCAAGATTTGAACTCTGCTGAATTCCGCAGCAGTTACTTTCTGCTGCGAAATAACTGTTGCTTTCTTAAGAAGAATCGGCTTAATGTTTGCTTTGCTCTTTAAACCGTTGTACTCATAGTTACCAAGCTGAAGTCCCTCCACTAACGCGAGAGTTTGGTCTTTGTTGAGCTCACCCAGGTCGACAACGATTTCTTCGACATTCTTCAACGATCGAGCAATTGCTCCACCGATTCCACGAATCTGATCGCTGGTTAGCTTTGTAGCAGACCCCGAGCCAATGCCCACCATTGCAAAGATTGATCCATTTGGAGCGGGCGCACGCGAAACAGATTCCATGGCCGTCGATGCGCCTAAATCCCCAAGGTCGTGTTTGGCGAGCGACGAGACATCGGTGTGCTGGCTTGTCAGTTGCATGCCCTTAGATGCTTCTTTAACACCGATAACAAAAGCGATGCCTTTTCTAAATGCAGGATTTTTGCTCGCGATGATGATTTTCAAAATGCTCATGTCTCAATGCTAAACGCGTCAAGTTAGGATGTTTCTATGACCCACTCAAGAAGACTGTTCGAATTTAAGGACGGGTTTGAGGATGTACCTAACGGCCTTCACTTGATCGCGGGGCTTACTGGGTTTACAGATGCCGGATCAACGCTCAGTCAAGTCGCAGACCAGATTTTCGCAAACTTGGATACCAAACTGGTTGTTCAGTTTAAGAACGATGAACTGCTGGACTACCGCTCGAGGCGCCCGGTGATGTTTTTCGAGCGGGATCACATCGAACATTACGAACCACCGACGCTTGGGCTTTATCTGGTCCATGACGAGGTCAACCAACCTTTCCTTTACCTACACGGATACGAACCCGATTTCCGTTGGGAAGAATTTTCAGAAGCGGTCCTTGACCTAGCCCGAGGCTTGGAGGTCGAAGACTTTACCTGGGTGCACTCGATTCCTTTTCCTATTCCACACACGCGGGCAGTGGGTGTAACGGTTTCTGGAAATCGAACCGAAATTATTGACGCCGTGTCTGAATGGAAGCCACAAACCCAGGTGCCAGGAAATGTTCTCCACCTTTTGGAATACAGCTTCAGTCAAATTGATCTGCCCACAGTTGGTTATGTGATGTTGGTGCCTCACTACCTAAGTGAGTCGGAGTTTCCTCAAGCTGCTGTCAAAGCTTTTGAGCAGATTGCATCAACCACAGGACTTGTTTTCCCTACTGACATCCTTCGTGATGAAGGCGTGGAGTTCATTTCCAAGCTTCAAGAACAGTTGGAAAAAAACGAAGAGCTAGCCAAGATGGTTTCAAATCTCGAGCAAGGTTATGCAAACGAAAAGACAGGTCCAAATCGTGCTCCGATTGCCAAACCTGAATTCAAGATGCCTACTGCAGAGGAAATTGCTGCGGAGCTCGAGGGGTACCTTGCCACTAGACGCAAAAACTCTTTAGACGACTAAACAAATCGCACTCCGATGAGTTCCTCGCTCTGGTTCCAAAACGCCTTGATTGCCGAATCGTCCATTGCTGGTTTCCTGGCTTGTCCAGGCTTACCCCAGAGTTCAAGATATTTGGGTCCAAGGTAGTCGCCATTCGCTGCGTCTGTTGCAGCCCAAATTGATGCTGATCCAGCTTTAGCAGAGTGAGCAAATGCGTACTCGCTTGCCCTTATTAGTGAATTTCCATAGGCACTCGCTCTTGCAAAACCCGGGTGAGCCGCAATTGATTTACGCCCAGTCCCTTCGAATCTTTTCGCTAACTCGTGTGCGAAAACTAAATTCATCAATTTAGAATCGGCGTAGGCCTGCCGTTCGTTGAAGATTTCAGATGGCGAAAGAATCAATCTTCCCTTTCGCGCAACGATCGAACTGACGGTCACGACTCTGGCATTTAGATTTGCTTTCGGCATAAGCCCACTGGTTAAAGCAAAATGGCCAAGATGATTAACGCCAATGTGCCACTCATGACCCTGAACTGTTAACTTCTTTGGACTTTCAATTTTTGCACCGGCGTTATTGATTAGTAAATCCCAATTGCTATCGAATTTCTTGGCGAAAGCTAACGCCGAATCAAGGTCTGAAAGATCGAGCGGTGCAACCGAAATTTTTGCACCAGGGAATTGAGCAAGCAATCTTTCTCTAGCGTCAGCACCCTTTAGTTCGTTTCGGCAGGCAAGCACGACTTTGTATCCAGCGCTAAGAGCACGCTTAGCGCATTCGAACCCCAAACCCGCATTTCCGCCCGTGATGATAGCTACCTGCTGCATGTAAGCAGACTAATCGTTTGCGAGAATGAACAAGTGAAAAAGAACAGCGCGAGCCTAGTCATGATTGCCGGGGCCTTGGCGTACCTGATGACTGTGACTAACCGAAGCAGCATGGGTGTTGCTTCGTTGCTTGCATCCGAAAGATTTGATGTCGCTGCTACTTCACTATCAACTCTGGCGGTGGCACAGCTGGTGGTCTATGCGGTTATGCAAATACCCGTAGGTATTCTTCTAGATCGTTTTGGTTCAAAATCAATGTTGGTTTTTGGAACTCTCGTGATGACACTCGGTCAATATTTAGTCTCAATCTCAGAGCAACTTGGTCTGGCTGTGGTTGGTCGAATGTTTGTGGGGCTAGGGGATGCCTTCGTTTTCATTTCAGTAATACGCCTAGTCAACGGTTGGTTCGTTGGCGCTAGAGCAACTCGAATACAGCAACTGGTGACAAATACCGGACAGCTCGGCCAGGCTGTCTCCGCCATACCTTTTGCCTTTCTATTGACTGATCTTGGTTGGAATACGTCCTTCATGATTTTGACTGGTCTAACTTTGACCGCTGTATTCATCAGCGCTGTCTTCGTGGTGAACGATCGTGATCAGGGAACGGATCAAAAAGAGACACCTGTTATCAAGGACGTCACTAAACAGCTGTTTGAAAATATTCGACATCCGGGCGTTCGTATGGCGTTTTGGACCCATTTTGTTTTGCAGTCTGCTCCATCGGTGTTCTCTTTGCTTTGGGGGTATCCGTTCTTAGTGGGTGGTCAGGGCATGCCGCCATACGTCGCCTCGCTGCTGCTTAGTTCGTTTGTCATTATTGGTTTCTTAGTTGGTCCATTGATTAGTCACTTCTGCGCAAGATTTCCACAGCGTCGTTCCTTTCTGATTCTGCTCACAGTATTGGCGCTAGCAATTGTCTGGGCGTTGGTTCTTCTCTTACCGGGCAAAGCCCCTATCTGGTTGGTCGCTTTGTTATGTATAGTTCTGGCGACTAGCGGACCAATGTCAATGATTGCTATGGATTACACGAGAAGTTTTATCGAGAAGCGTCGCCTCGGCACCGCTATCGGCTTCGTGAACATTGGTGGATTCCTTGCCACCTTCAGCATGATGTTTCTTGCAGGAATGATCCTTGACTTGGTGAAAGCTGCATCTGAGGCAACAGGAACACCGGTGGAGCTTTACAGCCTCAATGGCTTTAGATGGGCAATGAGTGTCCAATTCCTAGTTTTGGCCATTGGTTCCTGCATGTTCCTTGTAGAACGCAGGAAGGCCAGAGCCAAACTCTTTTTGGATGAGGGAATACGACTTAGGCCTATCGGGGTTGTCATTTCAGAGCGAATTAGTCGTCGAAAGCGCTAAATGAGGGCTTGTGCCCATATTCGAGGCTATAATTGCAACAAGACCCAGTCGGACTCCTATTTATAGGGGACTTGACATGGGTCTTAGTAATGCCCGAAACGGTAGACACCGATTCGGTGGGGGCATCGAGAGGTAAAAGTGGCGAAGAAGGATTCTGAGACCGGCAAAAAGCGCGGTGGCTTGCTATCAAGTCTTTTGCGTTCAGCCTCTGAAAAGACTTCGTCTACCAAATCCACAAAAGCTAAGGAAACCCCGGTCATTTCAGCTTCAACCAATAAGTCTTCTGCAAGTAAAGCAGCAAAGCCAGTCGTCAAGCCAGCAGCCAAGTCTGTAGCGAAGGTTCCAACAAAGGCAGTTGCAAAAACTGAAAATAAACCACAGGCGAAGGCGGCCACAAAAACCGCAGAAAAAGCTTCTGCCAAACCGGTATCGAAATCAACGAGTAAGCCAGCAGTAAAGAGCGCTGCGCCTGCGTCTGCAAAGGCAGTCGTAAAGTCGACATCAAAGACAGCACCTAAGGCAGCACCTAAGGCAACTGCGAAGCCTGTTGCAAAGCCTGCCGCAAAAGCGGCAATCAAGAGTCCGGCGAAAGCTGCAACTAAGGTCACTGCGAAGCCAACCGCTAAGGCAGCAGCAAAATCTCCCGCAAAGCCAGTCGCAAAAACAGCGAATAAGGCAGTAGCAAAGTCGGCGTTGAAAGAGTCTTCAAAGCCTGCCGCTAAGAGCAAGGCTGCGGCATTGCCAGTTTCAAAAGCTAAACCAGCGAAGGGAAGCAAGCTTCCTAAGGAGCTCGGCGATGACGACGAAGAATTAGACGATGATGCTGATTTGGAGTCTGTTGATGAAATTGTTGCTGAAGCAGCTGCAGTTGTAGACATTGCCGCAGTTGAAGAGGAACTTCCTGAGGAAGAACCAGAAGAAGATAAAGCTAAAAATGAAATCGCAAAAATCGGTGGAATGGTTCTTTCCAACCGTGAAGAAGATGACATTCCGGCTCAAACAACCACTATCACTGGTGCGACTGCTGACCCGGTCAAGGATTACCTCAAACAAATCGGTAAGGTAGCCCTTCTAAATGCAGAACTCGAAGTTGAGTTGGCAAAACGAATTGAAGCTGGTCTTTTCGCCGAAGAAAAGCTCGCCACAGACAAAAAGATTTCACGTGATGTTGAACGCGACCTGAAGTGGGTTGTCAAAGACGGTCAACGCGCTAAGAGTCACCTTCTTGAAGCAAACCTTCGACTTGTGGTTAGCCTTGCGAAGCGCTACACCGGTCGTGGAATGCAATTCCTTGACCTTATCCAAGAAGGAAACTTAGGCCTGATCCGAGCAGTTGAAAAATTCGACTACACCAAGGGATATAAGTTCTCAACCTACGCAACTTGGTGGATTCGCCAAGCTATTACTCGCGCCATGGCCGATCAGGCCAGAACGATTCGTATTCCAGTTCACATGGTTGAGGTAATCAACAAGTTGGCACGCGTTCAGCGTCAGCTCCTTCAGGATCTTGGTCGCGAGCCAACCCCAGAAGAACTGGCACGTGAATTGGACATGACTCCGGAAAAGGTAGTTGAGGTTCAAAAGTACGGGCGCGAACCAATTTCTTTGTCAACACCTTTGGGTGAAGATGGTGACAGTGAGTTCGGTGACCTAATCGAGGACACCGAGGCAGTCGTTCCGGCCGACGCAGTTGGTTTCACAATGCTTCAGCGTGAGCTAGAAAGAATCCTTGACTCACTTCACCCTAGAGAAGCTGGCGTGATTCGCTCTCGCTTTGGCCTCGGCGATGGTGTCCAGAAGACTCTAGATCAAATTGGTGAAGAGTTCGGTGTAACCCGTGAACGAATTCGTCAAATTGAATCAAAAACTATGTCGAAACTTCGCCACCCTTCAAGATCTCAGATGCTGCGCGACTACCTAGAAAACTAAGACCTAGGTATAAACCAATGTTTTATGTTCCGGCGATTTTGATCGGACGCCTCGTGCGGGCATTGGTGCGCCTAATTAGGCCTGGCGGTGGCTCAGCTCTTCCTGGGTTGGTGATCAGCAAAATTGCTCCTGGCCTTCTAGCTCAAACATTGTCTAAATTCCCTGAAGGGCTTGTTGTTGTAACAGGTTCCGCTGGTAAATCAACCACAACAAAAATGCTCGTGGCTATTGCCAGGGCACATGGAAAAGTAGTCTTTACCAATCCGTCCACAGCGAACATTGCTCAGGGCTTCTTTTCGTCAATAATCGAGCGATCAAATTTTGCTGGTCGAATCACCGGTGACGTTGCAATTTTAGAAATGGACGAAGCCCACGCGGCAGAAATTACTCGTCGAATTCGACCAAGGCAAGTCACAGTACTGAATGTGCTCGATGATCAATTGGATAGGTTCGTGGACCCACTCTTGGTGAGAAATAAACTTGCGGATGTTGCGAAGCGAGCATCTGAAGCCTTGATCCTCAATGCTGACGATCAAAACATCCTCCAGATAAACAAAGAGGTAGCGAGAGACAATACCTCTTGGTTTGGACTCGATGCAGGTTTGATCTCTTCGTCAGAGCACGGACTGGGAAATGCGCCGACTTACTTGAAAGATTTGCCTCGCCCTAGCACCAATACCCAGATTGAAAAGATTAAAGATGGAAATTTGAGTGCTCGCATTGATAAAGCGCTCGTGGAATTCAATCTGCCAAACAGGGGAATCCATTTTGCACTAGACGCCGCAGCAGCACTTGAATCAGCAAGACGTTATCTAGGTCAATCATTCGATGCAAAACTTGCAGCTCAAACCTTAAGTGAACTTCCACCGGTTTTTGCCCGCGGTGAAATCACCACAGTCAATGGTGTTGAAGTGGAATTTATTTTGGTACAGAATCCGATGAGCTTTCAGTTGAATCTTGACAACCTTCCTAAGGATCAGCAGCAGTTGATGGTTGCAATTGGCACAGACGTTCACGACCCCTCCTGGTTGTGGACTGTCGATTTCAAAAACATGCCCAAGGTTGATTGTGTAACCGGCTTCAACTATGCAGAAATGGCATTGCGTCTCTCATATGAGGGTGTTGAAATTGAGGAAATTGAACCTGATATTGAAAAAGCCATTGATGAATTCTTTGCAAAGCCGGCGCCAATAAACGGCAGACGTACTGTAATTTTCTCGGCCGATGCAATGAGACGAACCAGGCGCTACCTCGGCTTTACCGATCCGGAAGCTGTGGAACGTTGATGATTAAGCTAGTTTCGCTATTTTCTCGACATCTAGATTTGAATGGGGACCAGGCGAACCTCAAGGTTGCTCAAATACGCCTTGGGTGGTTCGGGAATCAAGTCGAGATTGTAAACGTAGACAAAGGTGAAGCAATCCCAACTGATGCTGCGCTGGTGTTCCTTGGCCACGGTTCGATCGCCGCTTGGGCAGACATTGAAGACGACCTATATAAGCTCGTGCCTCAAATCACTTCCCTTATTGCCAATGGCATGGCCTTCATGGCTGTAGCTTCAGGTCATGAAAGAGCCATCGAACTCGGTCTTATGCCAGGAAAAGTGGACAAGGTTGAGCGAGTATCTAAATTTGAAATAGCAACGCTCGACGGACAAGAAATTCTTGGCTATCTAAACTCTGAGACAACGGCCCCAATTATTCAAAAGCAAGGGCTGGTCTTGGGAACACAACTTCACGGTCCACTATTTGCCAAAAATCCCGATTTTGTTGACTCGTATCTTGCTGAAGTTCTTCAATCTCAGCTTGGAACCTTAGTTACCCTGCAGGCCTCAGGTGCACAGGCAAAAAACAATGCCGACCAAGTGGCCGGCATTGTTGAGGAAGTTTGGAAGCTTGAGCGCGAGCTAGCGAGCGAGTAATTTCTCTGTTTCGTCTTGCCAAGCGATAGCGATCGGCTCTAGTTTTGCTCGCTTTTCATTTCCGTGGTGCGAGCAGAACATGAGTTCACCGGTGGCGAGAGATACTCTTATGTAGGCCTGAGCACCACACACGTCACAGCGATCAGCTGCATTCAACTCACGATTCTGAGAAACTTCTACTCCAGAAGTCGCAGTTGTTTCTAGTTCGTCGTTCACAGGTTGCATTTTCAGCCTTTCTTCTTGACAATCTCAACACATCAAACTGCTAAAAAGTCCCATTCAGGTCGGTATTTCGCTAACTGCGAAGTTTCTCCAATGTGTTGAAAGCCGTGTCAGATCAGGACTTTGTTGGTGCTGCGGTTAGCATTTTCAAGTGCCAAACAATGACTATTCAGCCCGCCATCTCTCTGTTCTAGAGGGGCTTGAGGCGGTTCGCAAGCGCCCAGGAATGTACATCGGCTCGACCGATAGTCGCGGGTTAATGCACTGTCTCTGGGAAATCATCGATAATTCTGTCGACGAGGCACTGGCAGGACATGGAAACCGCATCGATGTCACGTTGCATAAAGACGGCAGTGTCGAGGTTATTGATAAAGCCCGCGGTATTCCCGTGGATATTGAACCTAAGACAGGGCTCAGTGGTGTTGAAGTGGTCTTTACCAAGCTTCACGCGGGTGGAAAGTTCGGATCTGGCTCCTATGCTGCCTCTGGTGGTCTTCACGGTGTCGGGGCTTCCGTTGTGAATGCTCTGTCGCAACGACTAGATGTTGAAGTCGATCGTGGCGGCAAAACTTACGCAATGTCTTTTCGCCGTGGTGAGCCAGGAATTTTTGACGATAAAAAGGGCATCAAGCCTGACAACTCCTTCAAGCCTTTCGAAGACGGCTCGATCCTTCGCGAAATAGGCAAAGTTGGCAAAAACGTATCTGGCACGAGAGTGCGCTACTGGGTTGATCCTCAGATATTCATTAAAGATGCAGTGTTTGCAGTTGAAGAACTTTCAGCGCGCGCCCGTCAGACCGCCTTTCTAGTTCCAGGCTTGTCGCTCGGCATCGACGACGCTCGAGACGGAAAGTCAAACAAGCAAGAATTTAAGTTTGATGGCGGAATTATCGAGTACGCAGAGTACTTGGCCAAAGACGCTCCTTTGACTTCAACCTGGCGCTTGTCTGGAGCAGGTTCGTTCACAGAGACGGTGCCTGTTCTGGATGCTTCTGGAAACATGGTTTCTAAAGACGTAGAAAGAAATTGTGAAGTTGACATTGCAGTTCGATGGGGAACTGGTTACGACACAGAACTTAAGTCTTATGTGAACATCATCGCTACCCCAAAAGGTGGTACCCACATTCAAGGCTTCGAGCAGTCATTGCTCAAGACTATGAGATCGCAAATTGATGCGAATGCTCGCAAGCTAAAGCTTGGAAACGACAAGGTTGAAAAAGAAGACGTTCTTGCTGGTCTAACCGCTGTGGTGACTGTTCGTCTAGCAGAACCACAGTTTGAGGGTCAAACCAAAGAGATTTTGGGAACACCAGCTGTAAAGAACATCGTTGCAAATGTCGTTGCCAAAAGCCTAACTGCGCGCTTCGCAAGTACAAAGCGCGACGACAAGGCACAATCTGCTTTGCTTCTCGAAAAAGTTGTTGCAGAGATGAAATCACGTATTTCGGCTCGTAGCCACAAAGAAACTCAACGCCGAAAGAATGCTCTCGAGAGCAGCTCCTTGCCAACTAAATTGGTCGATTGCCGTACACAGGACACCGCGGGTTCTGAACTCTTCATTGTTGAGGGAGACTCTGCGCTAGGTACTGCAAAGCTCGCTCGAGACAGTGAATTCCAGGCTCTTTTGCCGATCCGAGGAAAAATTCTTAATGTACAGAAGGCATCTATTTCTGACATGTTGTCCAACACGGAATGCGCATCAATCATTCAAGTAATTGGTGCGGGTTCCGGTAGGAGTTTCGATCTTGATTCTGCTCGTTACGGCAAGGTCATTTTGATGTCGGATGCCGATGTCGATGGTGCCCACATTAGAACCCTTTTACTCACACTATTCTTCCGCTACATGCGTCCGCTCGTTGAGGCAGGGCGGGTTTACGCGGCGGTACCGCCGCTCCATCGTGTTGAGGTTATTAATGCCGGCAGCAAGGCAAACGAAGTCATTTACACGTATTCACAGTCTGAACTCGAAGAGCTGCTGAAAAAGCTTGAAAAATCAGGCAAGCGCTACAAAGAACCTATACAGCGATACAAGGGTCTTGGTGAAATGGATGCAGACCAACTTGCTGAGACAACTATGGATAAGAGTGCCCGTAGTCTTAGACGAGTGCGCGTCGAAGACGCAGCGGCAGCCGAAGTTGTTTTCGAGCTCCTAATGGGAAATGATGTTGCACCTCGAAGAGACTTTATTATCGATTCCGCTGACGGGTTTGAGCGAGAAAGAATCGACGCTTAGTAATTAAGCAATTCAAGACAATTAACTCAGTTTGTGCCCGATCGAACCAATCGCACCAGCGGATTTCTCACCAGAGGCATCACGTTTACTTGGCTCGGTAGGAAGATCAGCAGGTTTTCCATCAGCTGATAGGGCAATAGCTTCAATTGGACCTGCCCAGGCAAAGTAGAGCTGGTCTTCACTTCTAATGAACTTGTGAGCCCGAACACCACTGGTTGCTCGGCCTTTCGCAGGGAAATCAGTCAGGGGAGTCCACTTAACGCTTCCGGCGTCTGTGCCAGAGAGTGAGCCAGAACTGTTAGCTGCTGTCACGGCTATGTTTTCGAGACCTGATTTAGCAACTGCAAAAGAAACAACTTGCGCCCCGTCTGAGAGGTTAATGCCAGCAACTCCTGAGGCTCCTCTTCCTTGGGGGCGAACGGACTTGGCCGAGAATCTGAGCAATTGGGCGTCGCTGGTGATGAAAACGAACTCATCCTCGTCGGTTGCCAAATCTGCGCCAACCACCTTGTCGCCAGCTTTGAGAGAAATGAACTCGAATTCAGCTTTAGGAACAAAGTCAGCGGTGACACGCTTAACAACTCCCTGTGCTGTGCCGAGTGCAATTGCCGTTGACTCGGTCAATTCGAATACATTCAAAACCTTTTCTGACTTAGGCAATCCCAGGAACGAGCTTGCAGAGACCATTGAACTCAGATCAAACACATCGTTGAGCGCAGGTACATCGCCAACGTGAATGCGATGCATTACGCCAGTTGATGTAATGAAGCCAAGATCAGAGCGTGTGGTTGTAGCAATCACTGTTTTGATTGCGTCGTGTTTCTTTCGTTTGCTCGGCGGGGCAGCCGTTGTATCCCAAACGTTAGTCTTTCCAACCATCCCGGAAGCGGTGAAAACGATTACGCAGGGGGTGTCTGCTAGTTCTGCGTTTATTGTGGCGGCCTTTGCAGAGGTGAGGGGCTTGACCTCTTCGAAGTTACTTACCAAGGTGGTGCGACGGTCATCCCCGTATTTGTCTGCAACTTCCTTTAGTTCACTTGCAACAAGCTCCCGCAATACCTCTTCCGAGCCAAGAATCTTTTTCAGCGCTTTGATTTCTTCAAGAAGGTTCTTTTTCTCGGTTTCAAGTTCAAGCTTCGAGAATTTAGTTAGACGTCGTAGGCGGAGTTCAAGAATGTACTCAGCTTGGATCTCACTTAGATCAAAAACTTTCATTAGTTTGGTTCGTGCTTGATCCACTTCATCACTCGCACGAATAACCTGAATTACCTCATCGATTGAAAGAATTGCAATGAGCAAACCTTCGACAAGGTGAAGCCGCGCTTGTTTCTTTCCCAGTCTGTTTTCGCTTCGTCTGCGTGTCACCACAATCCGGTGTGCCAAATAGACACCTAGCATGTCCCGCAGGCCTAAGGTTTGTGGGCGGCCATCAACTAGTGCAACATTATTGATTCCAAAGCTGTCTTCCATTGGCGTAAATCTGTATAGAAGATCCAAAACTGTCTGAGGGTCAAATCCTGTTTTTAGTTCAATAACTAAACGGAGGCCATTTGTTCTATCCGTTAGATCGGTCACATCGGCGATGCCTTGAAGC
>JACCDM010623100.1_pt1 | contig 13249 bp, 12 predicted proteins | sample 7445851 | NCBI WGS metagenome assembly JACCDM01 (sample SAMN15323438, study PRJNA562643) | freshwater metagenome | isolation source: river surface water | place: USA:Blue River Watershed | collected 2017-08-16
GTTATTTGAAATCATCCGGAATGCTGGGAAATGATGGCGGGTATGTTTCTGCCGGCATTGCTTCTAAATTCTAATCACTAAATTTTTTAAGAAAAATGGGCTCGATATTTTGTCGCGCCCATTTTTTTTATTCTGAAAATTATGACCGCAAAAAGAATTCCCGCCTCTCAAAAAACATTCGAACGCTTCGAGCATCGCAAACATTGGCGCCGCTTCATCGCGAGTTTTTATCTGACAATTTACGTCATTTATTTATTTTGGCGCGCGACGATTTTAAATCACAACTCGCTGACTTTATCACTGATTTATTTATTCGCTGAAATCTGCGGATTTATTTTGAGTTGCAACATCATTATCAGATCGTGGAGCTTTCACAATCGACGCCCCAAACCAGTTTTACCAAATCGCAGCGTCGATGTTTTTATTCCCACTTACCAAGAACCAACGCACATTATTCGCCGCACCTTGATGGCGGCAGCCGCCATTGAATATCCACACCAGACTTGGGTTTTGGACGATGGCAGGCGCGAAGAGATTAGAAATCTTGCTGCTGAATTGAACATAAATTATTTATCGCGACCAAAAAATATTCACGCCAAAGCTGGAAATTTAAACTATGGCTTGAAGCACAGCAGCGGCGAGTTTGTTATGGTTTTTGACGCCGATCATATCGCACTTCCTCACGCTTTAAATCTTACTTTGGGATTTTTTGCTGACGAAAAAATTGCACTGGTACAAACGCCCCAAGATTACTACAATATCAACGCTTTTCAATTCATGAACTGCCAAAAAACTGGCGCTTTGTGGAGCGATCAGTCATATTTTTATAACCTCTCTGAACCTTGTTACGACAGCGTTGACAACGCTTCTTGCGTTGGAACTGGCGTAATTTATCGCCGCAAAGTCTTAGATGAGATTGGCCAAATACCTACGGCCACAGTTACCGAAGACACGCACACTTCGATGAAGATTAATATTTTGGGCTATTCTTCGGTTTATTTAAACGAGTCAATCGCCTACGGAATCGCCTCTTCCGATCTTTCGGAATATTACAAAACTCGCCGCCGTTGGGGACATGGCAATATTCACGCCATCAAAGAAGAGAAAATTTTTTCCTGCAGAAAATTAAGTTTTTTTCAGCGCCTTTTATATCTGCCGCCATTTCTAAATTGCCTTGAAGGTTGGCAACAATTGTTGCTACTTTTGATTCCAATTTGCACTTTAATCTTTGGCCTCTCGCCCTTTGAAATATCGGTCTTCAACGTAGTTGCTACTTTCTTTTTTCCGTTTTTTAGCTATTTAATGTTGCAAGAAATTGGTTGTGGATTTTCACGACTTTGGACTAATGAAATTTTTTCTATGATTCGTTGGCCAATTCACCTGCAAGTAAGCACTGCTTGGTTTGGACGACCTTTAAAATGGTCAAGTTCAGTCAAAAATATCAAAGGAGTGGTAAATTGGAGATTGATGTTGCCGCAATTAACTATGCTGGCGATGAGCTTCTTTGCTTTGTTCGTGGCATTTTTTACTTTACAAAAAACCGAATTTAAAACCGGTCCGCTTTTTTTATTTTTGAAAGAAAAATTTTTGATGCTCTTTGGTTTAGGCAATCCAAATTATCAACCAATTAGCGTTAATGCAATTTTACAATCTGGTTACACGCTAGATTTGGTGATGGTTGCTGGCATCTGGGTTTTATATAATATGTTTCGGATAATTTTCTTTGTGCGAAAAGTGGTAATCGACTGCAAAAATAGTCACGAATTTTATCGCTTCGTCACACCATTTCCAGTGACAATTAATGAAGAGAAAAAAACTATCGGAAAAATTTTACAGATTTCAGAAGAGTGGCTGGAATATTGCAGCCCTAACACCGAAGATGAGTCACTAAAAATAGAAGATCGCAAAAAAATTCTGCTACATCTTCCAACAAGAATTTTGCCAGTGGAAATTGAAGTCAAAAAAATTACTAAAAATAAAATCGCTGGAGAAATTATTTGGGATTCAGTAACTGCCCGCGACGCGCTTGCGGCAGCACTTTATTCCGTTGATTGGCATCGAGAATTTTTAACTCGCAACGCTTATTTTTTAACGCCGTCCGATTTTATTTTAAAAATTCTAACCTTAAAATCACCAATCGAAGAAAAATATCAAAAGTGGAATAGCTTACTCTACCAAGGAAAGCCGGCGGTAATTGCAAATTTTAAGAAAGAGAAAAATTTGGCGACGGTTATTTGTTTTGAAGAATTTCTGATTGGAGAAAATATTTTTGGGAAAAAAATTTCTGAGCAGAAATCTGAAGAAGTGATGTTTAAAATTATTGCGCAAGAAGCTTTATCTTCAATGGTTGAGAAAGGTTTGGATGGGTCGATTACCAGAAGATATACTGTAGAAGTCCTTTTTAAACCCCAAATCGTCATTGCGAGCACAGCGCAACAACCCAGCAAAACTGCCAGCGCTGAACTCGCAATGACGATGTGAAAACAAAAAAAGCCGTACTCACGAATTGTAAGTACGGCTTTTTAGATTTCGAGCTCTGCAACGCTTCGTCGTTTTTATCACGAAGCGAGCTGAGACGAGAGCAGAACTCTCGCCCGCTCTAAGCTAAAAATGCGCGTTTAGCACATTTTATGACCAAAAGCCGTCGCTTAGAATCCGCCCATTCCGCCCATGCCGCCCATTCCAGCCATTGGATTTCCACCAGCAGCTGAATCTTCTTTTTTCTCAATAATCGCAGCTTCAGTTGTAATCAACAAACCAGCAATCGAAGAAGCATCTTCAAGCGCAGTTCTAACAACCTTGGCTGGATCAACGATTCCAGCTTTAAACATGTCGCCATATTTATTATTTTGAGCGTCGTAACCATAAGCCGCATCTTTTTTAGAAAGCACTTCGTTGGCAACAACGGCGCCGTCAAAACCAGCGTTTTCAGCGATTTGACGAATTGGAGCTTGTACAACTTTTTTAACGATATTAACGCCAACAGTTTGATCGTCGTTAGCGCCTTTCAAGTTTTCTAAAACGTGACCAGCAAAAAGAAGAGCAGATCCACCGCCAGCAACAATACCTTCTTGCATTGCGGCGCGCGTTGCTGCCAAAGCATCGTCAACTCGATCTTTTCTTTCTTTTACAGCAACTTCAGTTGCACCGCCAACTTTGATGATGGCAACGCCGCCAGAAAGTTTAGCCAATCTTTCTTGCAGTTTTTCACGATCGTAATCAGACGAAGTTTCTTCCATTTGAGCTTTAATTGAAGCACAACGAGCTTGAACATCAGCGTGAGTTCCAGATCCATCAACGATAGTTGTAGATTCTTTGTCGATGATGATTTTTTTGGCTTGACCAAGTTGAGCTGGAGTAACAGTTTCAAGCTTCATACCCAAATCTTCTGAGATTAATTGTCCGCCAGTTAAAACAGAAATATCTTCCATGATTGATTTGCGACGATCGCCAAATCCTGGGGCTTTAACAGCAGCGATTTTTAAACCGCCACGAAGTTTGTTAACCACCAAAGCCGCAAGTGCCTCGCCCTCAACATCTTCCGCAATAATTAAAAGTGGACGGCCCATTTGAACTACAGCTTCAAGAAGCGGAACCATTGGTTGCAAGTTAGAGATTTTTTTCTCGAATAACAAGATGAATGGATTTTCCATTTCAACCGTCATTTTTTCAGCATTGGTTATGAAATAAGGAGATAAGTAACCGCGATCAAAATTCATGCCTTCGACCACGTTAACTTCAAATTCCAAACCTTTAGCTTCTTCAACTGTGATTGGAGAATCTGGGCCAACTTTTTGTACAGCTTCCGCAATTTTGTTACCCACTTCAGAATCGCCATTGGCAGAGATTGTCGCAACTTGCGCGATCTCTTCTTGATTGATAACTTTTTTGCTCATTTTGCCGATTTCTTTTACCAAAGCTTCGACTGCTAAATCAATGCCACGCTTCAAATCCATTGGATTGATGCCAGCGGCAACTGATTTTACGCCTTCGCGAACGATGGCTTGAGCAAGAACGGTTGAAGTTGTGGTTCCATCTCCTGCGATATCGTTGGTTTTGGAAGCAACTTCTTTGATCATTTGGGCGCCCAAGTTTTGGAACTTATCGGCCAATTCAATTTCTTTTGCTACAGTAACGCCATCTTTGGTGATGCGCGGTGCGCCGAAAGATTTTTCGATAACTACATTACGACCTTTTGGCCCTAAAGTTACTTTTACCGCATCAGCGATAATATTCACGCCTTCAAGAATTCTTGTACGCGCGTCAACTCCGAAGAGAATTTCTTTTGCTGCCATTTTTATTACCTATATTTTGTTGTTAAAAAATTTATTCAATCACCGCTAAAATATCTGACTCTTTCAGGATAATTAATTCTTTGCCATCAAGCTTCACTTCCACGCCGCCCCATTTTGCGAACAAGATACGATCACCAACTTTTACATCCATTGGAACTCTTTTGCCGGATTCATCACGAGCACCTTCACCAACTGAAACAACTTTTCCTTCAGCTGGTTTTTCTTTAGCTGTGTCTGGAATAATAATGCCGCCAGCAGTTTTGCTTTCGGCTTCTAAGCGCTCAACGAGAACGCGATCATGTAAAGGTCTGACTTTCATGTTTGGTAAATTTATTAAGTTAAAGAAGATTATCTAAAAAAACGATTTTGAAATTGTGGTGACATCACTATTGAAGATAGTATCCCTTCACTTTTTGACAAGTGCCTCAAAATAAATATTATAACAAATTCAAAATTTATCGTCAGCGACTCCAGCGGATTTTGCTCTTTCTTCCTGCAACTCTCTTTGCTGTTCGTCATAAGGATTAGCATAATTTGGCGTAGAGTAATAATGGTCAGAATCATAGTTGCCGTACGCTGGATCCGCATAAGGATTAGAATAGTAGCGCGAACTCGGTACTGGCGGATAATAAGCTAGAGCTGACGCCGCGTAAGGTTGGCGATATTGCTTCGAAGGAGGATTGTAATATTGCCACTGACGATCTGATTGTCTTTGCGTTGGTTGTTGCGACGGCCTGTAATAAATTGGATCTGGTGCTTTAGTCGAACAGGCCGAGACAACTAAAATGCCAAATAAAACCATTGTCGTTAAAAGCAGCTTGCGCACATTTTGTTGTGTAGCTTTCATGACGCAGTTTTTTATTTATTACGTGGAAAAAATTACCCTAACAATATTCAGAAATTACTAACACAACAGCTCATCTAACTTTCCCGCAGCATTCAATTCATAAAGATCGTCGCATCCACCAATATGCTTTTCGCCGATAAAAATTTGCGGAACCGTCATGCGGCCACCAGATTTTTTTACCATTTCTTCCTTAGTAACGTCATCTGTAATTTTAATTTCAGAAAATTTTGCACCTTTTCTTTGCAAAAGTGCCTTGGCTTTAACGCAATAAGGACAAACTTCTTTTGTATAAATAATTATTTCTGACATAAATTAATAATTTGTTGAACCAGTCGAATTGACGTGCGAACCACGCTTTGACTGAATTGGCTCTACGTTATTGTAATAAGTTGGAGGAACATAATATTGATCGACGTCATAACGCTGAGGATAATAATTATTGGCCGGTGGAATTGCGTAAGGATTTGAATAATAACGCGAACCACCTTGTTGATATTGTGGCGGATATGAAGGAATCGGAGCGTACCCTAGTGGTACTTGCTGATTCTGATATTGCTGCGGATATGGAGAAGCTGGAGCATATCCCAGCGGCACTTGCTGATAAGAATTTCCGTATTGCGGTTGCTGCTGATAATATTCTGGTGCCGATGTTCTTACATTGGGATTTGGCGCTACAACTGGCCTAGCATCACGATCGAAACCAGTTCTGTCGTAAAGATAAGGATCGCCTTTGTTACACGAATTTATGACGAGCAACAGCAAAATTGCGGCGGCGAATTCTTGAAGATTAATATTTTTTAGCCTTGGTAAAAACATTTACTTAAATAAAATCAGAATTTTTCACTAAATCCATCACCCGAATTGATTTTGTATCTTATAGCACCTTCGCGATAATGATTATCCTCAAAACTCTGATATCCCACTGGAGGTACGTAATATTGATCCGAATCGTAGTAATATGGATAATAATTTTGCGGTGAGTAAGAGTAAGGATTCCTGTAATATCCCGAATAAGGAAGAGTCTGCCGATTCAACTGCGGATAAAAAATCTGCACAGGAGAATATTGCATCGGCGGCGAATAAGAACTATCGCCATTATCACCTTTTCTAAAGCAAGAAATCAACAGACAAAGAATCAAGCAGCAAAAGATTTTACTGTATTTATCTGCATCTTTTACAAGCCGCATCATTATTAAGATTATATTTTTGAGGGTCTGAAAGAATAAAGCCAGAAAGCTGTAAAACAATAATGGATTGCAAAATTTTCGCATTGGCTTGAGCTTGTTTTAAAAAGCAACAAATGGCCTTTAAATATTTTACTTATGTTCATGAAGAATTTTGACGAAAAATTTATTTCTTACGCCTTAAATTTAGCAAAAAAAAATCTCGGATTAACCGCGCCAAATCCTGTGGTTGGCTGTGTTATAGTTAAGGACGATAAAATAATTTCAAGTGGCATCACGGCAAAAAGCGGTCGCCCACATGCCGAAAAAATCGCTATCGAAAAAATCAGCAATAAAGAAATTTTAAAAGGTGCCGAAATTTATGTTACGCTAGAACCTTGTTCACACTTTGGCCAAACCAGTCCTTGCACTGATGAAATCATTAAATACCAATTTAAAAAAGTGGTGATCGCCACTCAAGATCCAGACAAAAGAGTCAATGGCAATGGCATCAGAAAAATTCAAGAAGCCGGAATTGACGTGGTTTGTGGAGTTTTAGAAAAAGACGCGCGTGAAATTAATCGCGGATTTTTTAAAAACCGAATTAGCGGCTTACCTTTTGTCAGCTTAAAAATTGCTACCAGTTTGGATGGGAAAATTGCTACCAAAAATTTTGACAGCAAATGGATTACATCCAAAAAAGCGCGAGAATTTTCGCACATTTTACGCGCCAAAAACGACGCGATTATCGTCGGCGCAAATACCGTGCGTCAAGACAATCCTAGTCTTGATTGTCGAATTGCAGGACTTGAAGAATATTCGCCAAAACCAGTGATCGTCAGCAATAAGTCAGATTTTAATTCCGAGTTAAAACTTTTCCAAAACCCTCAAAATCCACCGTTAATTTTAGGCGGAAAAATTATAGATATTTTAAAAAAACTTAGCGCCGAAGGTTTTAACGCAGTTTTGGTTGAGGGTGGACAAAATATTGCGACACAATTTTTGCAAGAAAACTTGGTTGACGAATTGGTGTGGATTCGCAACAAAAAAATCATCGGCAACGATGGAATCGCCGCGATTGGCGAGATGGGATTTTCTTCGATTAGCGAGATTTTAAATAAATTCGCGAGGGTTGAAATTCGCGAATTAGAAGAGGATGTGATCGAGATTTATCGTAAGAGCTGAGGTTCTAAATCAAAGAACGATAAACTTCGATTGTATCTTCGCACATTTTTTCATTGGAAAAATTTTCTTCGATATTTCTGCGCGCTGCTTCGCCCATTTTGCGGGCTTCTTCTTCCGAAAAATTCAGTGCCTCATCAAGCAATTTGGCTAAGCGATTTGAATCGCCGACATCAACTAAAAATCCAGTTTTGTTATCAACAATAGTTTCAAGCGCGCCGCCAATTTTAGTGGCAATCGTAATTCTTTCCATCGCTTGCGATTCAATAGCCACACGGCCGAAAGCTTCCGGCTTCACACTTGTCGAAACTACGATATGTGAAAGCGCGTAAGCTGCAGGCATATCTTTGCAAAGTCCAACAACTTTTACTTTTCCAGCAAGTCCAGCTTCGATTATCGAGGCTTCAATTTTTTTTCTGTAAACTTTGTGACCGTGATCTGACCCAACCATCACGCAACAAAAATCACGTTCCATTTTTTTCAAAGCTTCAATCAAAAATTCGTGACCTTTCCAAGCCGTGAAACGCGCTGGCAGAAGAATGGTTTTGCGATCTTCTGGCAAATGCCATTGCGTAATCAAATTAACCACTCGGCTTTGTGAAATTTTTTCTAAATCGAAATAACGCAAATCAACGCCGCGTTGAATTACCGAAATTTTATCCACAATTTCTGGCGACAATTCCTGATTTTTATTTTTGTAATTTTCGAGCAAATATTCCTTGATGAAGTTAGAAACTGCAATGATGCGATCGGCTCTCAACATTACAGAATTATAGTATTTTTTTAGAGGAAAAATTTTCCAGCCGCCCAAATTTAAAGAGTAAGTTCCGTGAACCGTTGCAACCAATTTGGCACCAGTTTTTTTGCAGGCAAAATAAGCGCTCCACATTGGCGCTCTTGATCTTGCGTGAACAACGTCAACTTTGTATTCAGTAATTAAATTAGCGATTTTTTTGATATTAAAAAAAATCGTCAGCGGATTTTTTGTTGCCACCGGAAGCGTGATGTGAGTAATGCCCGCCTCGCGTAATTGATAAACCAGAACACCGCCGCTTGAAACAACAATTGGTTCAAAATCTGCTTTTTTTAAAGCCTTGGCAATGTCGATAGTGCCCCTTTCCACGCCGCCATTTTCAAGAGCTGGAAGAATTTGCATTACAACGGGTTTTTTTTGCTCTTTAGTCATTACTTAAAATCTTTGAGAATAATTGTTTCTTCACGCTTAGGACCAGTTGAAATAATTGACGCTTTCACGCCGCACAAATCTTCAATTTTTTTGATGTAGTTTAGAGCTTTTTGCGGCAGGTCGTTCAACGATTTCGCGCCTACCGTACTTTCTCTCCAGCCTTCAATTTCTTCATAAATCGGTTCGATATTTTCCCAAAGGTGAATGGCTTGCGGCAAGTATTCATAAGTCTTACCATTGATTTTATAAGCAACGCAAATTTTGATTTTTTCTAATTTATCGAGCACATCGAGCTTGGTTAGAGCAATTTCTTTTACCGAAGAAAGTTGAATTGACTGACGAACCAGAACGGCATCAAACCAGCCGCAGCGACGATCGCGACCAGTCACGGTTCCAACTTCTTTTCCTTCAATGCGTAAAAAATTGCCAATTTCGCAATCAAGTTCAGTTGGAAAAGGACCAGATCCAACGCGGGTTGTGTAAGCTTTTAAAATTCCGATTGTTTGATGCAAATCAGAAGTTCCAAGACATGATCCCAAAGCAATTTGTCCAGCCATTGTGTTGCTCGAAGTTACGAAAGGGAAAGTTCCGTAAGTCACGTCCAACAAGGCTCCTTGCGCACCTTCAAACATGATATTTTTGCAAGCCGAAAGTTTTTTTGCCACTTCAAAAGCGGGCAAAGCGTATGATAATAAACGCTCGCGAACTGGGACCAATTCCGCGATAATTTGTTCAACTTTTACCAATTCTCCGCCCAAACTTTGACGTAATAAATTATGGTAAAAAAGTAAATTTTCGACGCGCGCGCGAAAAACTTTTTCATCAATTAAATCACAGATACGAAGCGCCCTGCGCCCTGCTCTATCTTCATATGCTGGACCAATTCCGCGTCCCGTTGTGCCAATTTTTTCTTCACCTTTTTTGCTTTCTAAAAGCTGATCAAGATCGCGATGAATTGACAAAATTAAACAGCAATTTTCTGCAATCGCCAAATTATTTGCGGCAATTTTTATTCCAGCAGATTCGATTTTTTCAATCTCAGAAAAAAGTGCGATTGGATCAACCACCACGCCACTGCCAATTACTGAAAATTTTCCACGAATAATCCCCGAAGGAAGCAAGCTTAATTTATAGGTTTTATCGCCAACTTTGATAGTGTGACCAGCATTGTGGCCGCCTTGGAAGCGCACAACTGCATCGAATTTATCCGCCAAAAAATCAACAATCTTTCCTTTTCCTTCATCGCCCCATTGCAGACCGATAATTGCCGTATTCGTCATTTTTATTTCTCGTTTTTGATTTGATTTTTTAAGCCAATAATAACTGAATTGTTGGCATTCTTTTCTTTCGTAGTAAAATATTTGCTGCAATATGGGCAGACGATAAAATCTTTTTTCCCCATATCGAGATAGACCAGCGGATGTCCTGAAATAGCCCCCGCATCACTTCTTTCACCCTGACAAGAAACTTTTTTTGAAGTGACATGCAACACTTCGAACGGGCTATTTTTAGGATTAATTTGTTGATTCATTTTAAAAATTTAAGGAATTAAAGATTCTACAAAATCGCAAGACATCTTGTGCTCAAACGCGGTCAAATTATTCAGGTACAACCAGATTTTCAATCGAAGTTTTAATTAAAATGAAAAAATTATTTACCCTGCTTTTTGCAGCATTTTTTTTGCATGCCAATATTTCCACTGCCGCAACTTCTGATTGGAAAAAAAATGAAACAAGCGGTGCAAGCACAAGACTGATCGCCAGTTTTTATCAAGATCAAAATGGTGAGAACAAATTAGTCGCTGGGCTAGAATTTAAACTTGGCCAAGGTTGGAAAATTTACGGACAAGGTTCCGAAGGAATTGGCGTGCCGCCAGCCTTAGATTTTACAGCTTCAACAAACTATCTCAAACATGAAATTATCTGGCCAAAAGCAGAAGCGCATGAAGAAAAAATCGGCGACGAAATTTTCAAATATTCCGCCTATCAAGGTTACGTTATTTTACCAATCAACATCGATTTAAAAGACAAAACTCAGGCCCCAGAACTTACTCTCAAGCTGAATTATGGCTTATGCAAAGATGTCTGCATTCCAGTTAGCGAAGATTTTTCTCTTAAGATTCCAAACGATCCCGACCAAAAAACTCTCGAATTAATTCAGAAATTTGATTCTCAAAAAATTATCGACGAAGCAAATAATGTTATTGAGCCAAAAAAACCCACAATGTCTTCAAGCCTTTTGTACTGGTTCTTGGTCGCAATTTTGGGCGGCGCAATTTTAAATATTATGCCCTGCGTTTTGCCAGTTTTATCGATTAAATTATTATCAGTAATCGATCATTTGGATGCAAAAACTTCTCGCATTCGTTTCGCTTTTTTTTCTACAATTTGCGGCATAATTTTATGCTTTTTATCTTTCGCAATTTTTGCCACTCTAATCAAATTTGCTGGCGATTCTTTTGGCTGGGGACTGCAATTTCAAGATCCTTATTTTCTTATTTTCTTAATCGTAATTTTAATTCTTTTTATCGCCAACTTACTGGGAATTTTTGAAATTTCTTTCGATCAATTCACCCTCAATTTTTTGAATAAAAAAATCACTGATGCTGAAGGCAAAAAAAATATTTTTATTCCAAATTTTCTTTCGGGAATTTTAGCTGTATTGCTTGCCACACCTTGCTCAGCGCCAATTCTTGGCTCGGCAATTTCTTTCGCTTTAACCAAAACCATTTTTGATATTTTTCTAATTTTTGCGGCCATAGGAATTGGATTTGCCTTGCCTTATATCATACTTTTATTTGCGCCAAAATTAATTTTCTTTTTGCCAAGACCTGGAATTTGGATGTTAAAAGTAAAAAAATTGATGGCGCTTTTGCTTGCAATTACCGCAGTTTGGCTGGTCTATGTTTTATCGCATAATATCGGCGTGATTCAGGCGATTGGCGTTACAATCTTATCGCTTTTGCTGCTCTTGTGTTTTGAAATTAAATCTAAATTCCTCAAATTTTTTGCCTTCGCAGCAATTTTTGGAATGGTTTTTGCCATTCCGAATCAAGCTTCAAAGCCATTGATCGCCGAAGAAACTGGCCCAAGCATCTGGATTAATTTCGATGAAAGAATGATTCATCAGTTTGTAATGCAAGGAAAGGTTGTTGTGATTGACGTCACTGCCGATTGGTGCATCACTTGTAAAGTCAACAAGCTGATAGTTTTAAACAACAAAGAAATTATAGAAAAACTAAATGGCGACAATATCGTCACCATGCGCGCCGACATCACCAAGCCCGATGCTGAAGTGATGACTTTCTTACACAAGCATAATAGATTCGCCATTCCATTTAATGCAGTTTACGGCCCCAATGCCAAAAGCGGATTACTCACCAGCGAATTTTTAACCAAAAAAGAACTTCTCGAATTAATCGACCAAGCACAATAATTATGACCGATCTTACAAAATTAACTATCCGCCAAACTCTTGACGGTCTTCGCAATAAAAAATTCTCAAGCACTGAAGTCACTTCTGCTTACATCGAAAATATCAAACAAAATCGTCGCCTTAACGCCTTCATTACCGAGTCTTTCGACTTGGCATTATCACAAGCAAAAAAATCTGATGAGAAGCTCGCAGCCAACACTGGCGGTGATTTAGAAGGCATTCCACTTGGCATTAAAGATTTATTTTGTACCAAAAATTTACGCACAACTTGCGGCTCAAAAATGCTGGAAAATTTCACCCCAACTTACGAATCTACAGTTTCACAAAAACTTCTCGACGCTGGATCGGTTACTTTGGGCAAATTAAATATGGACGAATTTGCCATGGGTTCCGCCAATACCAACAGCTATTTCGGACCAGTTATCAACCCTTACAAAAAGAAAGATTCTGACGAAGATTTAGTTCCCGGCGGATCTTCTGGTGGCTCTGCCGCTGCGGTTGCAGCCAATTTATGCGCCGGCGCCACTGGTTCAGACACCGGAGGTTCAATCAGACAACCAGCTTCTTACACTAATATTGTCGGCGTAAAACCAACTTACGGAAGATCGTCGCGCTATGGCATGATTGCTTTTGCCAGCTCGCTTGATCAAGCCGGAATTTTTGCTAAAGATGTTTACGATGCCGCACTTTTACAGCGCGTGATTTCTGGATTTGACGTTAAAGATTCAACCTCAATCAACGTCGCCGTGCCGCAATTTGAGAAGCTTCTGAACTCAAATGTAAAAGGTAAAAAAATCGGCATCGCCAAAGAATATTTTGTTGCGGGAATGCCAGAAGAAATCTTGCAACTATGGAATCGCGGCAAAGAAATTTTGCAAAAACGCGGCGCCGAAATTGTCGAAATTTCTTTGCCGCATACGCAATATGCTCCCGCAGTTTATTACGTTTTAGCCTCCGCCGAATGCTCATCAAATCTGGCACGTTTCGATGGTGTTCGTTATGGATTTAGAGCTGCGCAAGAAAATTTGTCTCTGGATCAAATGTATGAAAAAACTCGCGCCCAAGGATTTGGCGCCGAAGTTAAACGCAGAATTTTAACCGGAACTTACGTGCTTTCGGCTGGTTATTTTGATGCTTATTA
>JACCDM010069074.1_pt1 | contig 13242 bp, 15 predicted proteins | sample 7445851 | NCBI WGS metagenome assembly JACCDM01 (sample SAMN15323438, study PRJNA562643) | freshwater metagenome | isolation source: river surface water | place: USA:Blue River Watershed | collected 2017-08-16
GGCGGTAAGGTGGGCTTGTTCGGTGGTGCCGGTGTGGGCAAGACCGTGAACATGATGGAACTCATCAACAACATCGCCAAGGCGCACAGCGGTTTGTCCGTGTTTGCCGGTGTGGGTGAGCGTACCCGTGAAGGCAACGACTTCTATCACGAGATGGCCGACTCTGGCGTGGTGAACCTCGAGAACCTGCCCGAATCGAAAGTGGCCATGGTGTACGGTCAGATGAACGAGCCACCAGGCAACCGTTTGCGCGTCGCCTTGACCGGTTTGACCATTGCCGAATCTTTCCGTGACGAAGGCAAAGACGTGTTGTTCTTCGTGGACAACATCTACCGCTACACCTTGGCCGGTACCGAAGTGTCAGCCTTGTTGGGCCGTATGCCTTCTGCGGTGGGTTACCAGCCTACATTGGCCGAAGAAATGGGCCGTTTGCAAGAACGTATCACTTCGACTAAAGTCGGCTCGATCACTTCCATCCAAGCCGTTTACGTGCCTGCCGATGACTTGACCGACCCATCCCCTGCGACCACTTTCGCTCACTTGGACTCTACCGTCGTGTTGAGCCGTGACATCGCTTCCTTGGGTATCTACCCTGCGGTCGATCCACTGGACTCTACCAGCCGTCAGCTGGACCCCTTGGTTGTGGGTCAAGACCACTACGAAACTGCCCGTGCTGTGCAAGGCACCTTGCAGCGTTACCGTGAATTGCGCGACATCATCGCGATCATGGGTATGGACGACTTGGCGCCTGAAGACAAGTTGGCCGTGGCCCGTGCTCGTAAGATCCAGCGTTTCTTGTCGCAACCCTTCCACGTTGCTGAAGTGTTCACAGGCTCTCCAGGCAAGTACGTCACATTGGCTGAAACCATCCGTGGTTTCAAGATGATTGTGGCCGGCGAGTGCGACCATTTGCCCGAGCAAGCTTTCTACATGGTCGGTACCATCGACGAAGCTTTCGAAAAGGCCAAAAAGGCGGCGTAAAGCATCACTTCGGGGCGGCGAAGGTCGCCCTGCGGTCTGAACCTAACGCACCTTTTTAAGGAGTAAACATGAACACCATCCACGTTGATGTGGTCAGTGCAGAAGAGTCCATTTATTCGGGTGAAGCCCGCTTCGTGGCACTGCCTGGCGAGTCTGGCGAACTGGGCATTTACCCACGCCACACCCCGCTGATCACCCGCATCAAAGCCGGTTCGGTTCGCATCGAGAAGGCTGACGGTGGCGAGGAATTTGTTTTCGTTGCAGGTGGCATTTTGGAAGTGCAGCCCGACTGCGTGACCGTGCTGTCCGACACCGCTATTCGCGGCAAAGACTTGGACGAAGAAAAAGCCAACTCGGCCAAAGCCGCTGCTGAAGAAGCGCTGCGCAATGCCAAGAGCGACATCGACATGGCCCGTGCACAGTCTGAATTGGCGGTCTTGGCCGCGCAATTGACGGCTTTGCGCAAGTACCGCAAAAAATGATCATTTTTTGATTGGCTTCTGCAGCCCCTGCAGAACGCAAGAAAACCCCGGCGCAGCAATGTGGCCGGGTTTTTTTTGGCCTAAATTTCAGGCGCGCGTGTAGACTTGCAGCCACCATGAAACGAGCCAAATTACATGCCGCTATTGCAGGCGGGACCCCTGACGACATCGAGCAAAATTTTTATGAAGCGTTGCACAACGCCGACATTGAACAGCTCATGGCCTGCTGGGCCGAAGAGGACGAGATCGTGTGCGTCCATCCCGGCGGTCCACGCTTGATTGGTCCGGGCGCCATCCGCGCCACATTCGAAGCCATGTTTGCGAACGGCAGCGTGCAGGCCCATCCCGAGCGCATTCACAAAATTGTTTCATTGGCTTGTGCCGTACACCACTTGGTGGAAAGAGTGGAGCTGGTCACACCGCAAGGCGTGAAGCATGCCTATGTCATCGTGACGAATGTGTACCAAAAAATGCCGCAAGGTTGGCGCATGGTCGCCCACCACGCCAGTCCCGGCACGCCCAACGATTCGGCAGATGTCGGCGTAAAACCTTCTGTGTTGCACTGACCCGCATGCACTATCCAGCCCCCGCGTGGTTGCCCGGAGGGCACGCGCAGACCATCTGGTCGGCCTTGTATGCAAGAAGGCACTGGCGCCCCTTGTTGTCCAAACAACGCGAGCGTTGGACCACGCCAGATGGCGATTTCATTGACGTGGATCGACAGCAGGCGAGTCGAGAAAATCGGCCCTTGATCGTCTTGTTTCATGGGCTAGAAGGCTCTTCGTCCAGCCACTACGCGCAAGCCTTCGCCGATTGGGCAGCCGCGCACGATCTTAATTTTGCTTTGCCCCATTTCCGCGGCTGCAGCGGCGAACTTAACCAAGCGCCACGGGCCTACCATTCTGGGGACCACGAAGAGATCAATTGGATCTTGCAGCGATTTCGCCTACAACACCAACAGCAGGGCGGGCGCACGCTGATCGCTGCAGGCGTGTCGCTGGGCGGCAATGCACTGATGCGGTGGGCGGCCGAGCAGGGCCTCCGTGCAACGCAAAAAGCCGACGCAGTGGCCTCGATTTGCTCCCCGCTGGACCTGATGCAAAGTGGGCTTGCTATTGGCCGTGGACTGAATCGTCAAATATATACACGCATGTTTCTGCGCAGCATGAAACCCAAAGCCCTGCTCAAATGGGCGCAGCATCCGGGACTTTTTGACCGCAAAAAACTCATGCAAGCGCGCGACTTGTACGAGTTCGACAATGTGTTCACGGCCCCGCTGCATGGGTTCAAAGACACCGACGACTACTGGACTCGGGCTTCTGCCAAACCCCTCATGCGCCACATTCGGCTGCCGGCCTTGGCCTTGAATGCACGCAATGACCCGTTTATACCGGCATCGAGTTTGCCGCAAACCCACGAAGTCTCCAGCTCGGTCACGCTGTGGCAACCTGAGGGCGGGGGACATGTTGGATTTGCCCAAGGCCCCTGGCCAGGTCATGTGCGCGGATTGCCCGACGCTGTTGGGGGCTGGCTCATGCACGCCGCGGGCCAAGGGCTGAGCGAAAGGATGCCCCATGGATGACATCGTTCGCCAAGCGATGGCCAAATGGCCGCATGTGCCCGATTGCTATGGTTGGTTAGGCCTCGACAGTCGGGGTCAATGGCACATGCGAGACGATCGGGTGCAGCTGGCGGGCCGCTTTCAAAGCGGGCAGAGCGGCGCCAAAGGGTCGGTCTTGAAGCATGAGAAATTGATTGATTTCATCCACCGCAATTACGACCATGATGAAGAGGGGCGTTGGTATTTTCAAAATGGCCCACAGCGGGTGTATGTCGAACTGGAGTCGACACCTTATGTCTGGCGATTGACCGCGCGCTTTGAGGTCACCGCACACACAGGCCAAGCGGCTGAGGTCCTCAGCTGTTGGGTGGATGAAACGGGACGTGTTTACTTGCACACCACACTGGGCTTTGGCTTGGTGCACAGCTTGGATGTACCGCTGGTCGCGCAAGCCATTGAGCAAGGACTTTGGACCGCAGAAGAGTGCGAATCTCACGCTTTGCCTGCGCGTTTTGCCTATGTGTTGAGTCCCCAGCAAGATGCAGGGGGGTGACGCCGCGCACCCGCGAAAAAAACCGACCTTGAAGGTCGGTTTTTTTGTTCAGGCTAAGCCTGCCTTATTTCTTTTCGGCTTCAGCGGCGGGGGCTTGTGGTTCAGCAAACTTGGCGCCAGCATTGTTGGCCATGTACACCACAGCGCGGGCAATTTCGGTGTCATTGAAGTCACCGCCGGCTTGCGCGCCCATCGCGCCTTTGCCTTTGAGGGCCGAAGTCACCAAGGTCTCAAGGCCTTGTTTGATACGACCCCCCCAAGCACCTGCATCCCCAAATTTAGGTGCACCGGCTGCACCTGCGTTGTGGCAGGCGGCACACTGGGCTTTGTAGACTTCTTCACCCGCGCGCAAGGGGCGATTGGCATCACGCACTTCCACAGTGCCCACTTTTTGAATGCGCTCGGCAATGGATCTTTCAGAATCGCTGGCGCCGGGAGCTGTTTTGTTGGCCGAGGTCACGTAGAAAACCAAGCCAATGATGATGAACACCGGGATGACAAATGAAGCCAGACTCAGCAAAAGCATTTGCTTGGGCGTTTTCACTGGGCCGGTGTGTGCTTCGTGTTGATCGTGGCTGTTGTCGCTCATGAAATCCTCTTGTAGGGCATGGTCAGTGGCCAGGTGCAGGCCGGTGTCAACCCGGCATTATAGCGCCCCACCCTTCACCGAGCTTGCACATCAAAGCGTGGAAGACAAGCCATGAGATAATCCCCCGGCTGTGCGGCTGTAGCTCAGTGGATAGAGTATTGGCCTCCGAAGCCAAGGGTCGTGGGTTCGATCCCCGCCAGCCGCACCATTGATTGCCAACGCGTCGCCAAGCGTCGAAATCAGCGTTTGGCCGTCGTGCTGTCGTTCGTTTCTTGAACCCGACGCGCGCCCGTGAACCGTTTGGTCCAGTAGGCTTCTCTCAAGTCATCAACGCGCACCGATTTACCGGTGCTGGGCGAGTGGATGAATTTACCGTCGCCGATGTAAATGCCCACATGGCTAAAGGTGCGCCGCATGGTGTTAAAAAACACCAGGTCGCCAGGGTGCAGGTCGTTGCGGTCAATCTTCTCGGTGGCCGCCGCTTGTTCGTCGGCCCGGCGGGGCAGCAAGCGCCCAATCGATGTTTCGTAAATGTGTCGCACAAAGCCGCTGCAGTCAAAGCCCGTTTCTTCAGAAGTGCCGCCACGCTTGTAGGGCACGCCCAACAAACTCATGGCTTTGCCCAACATCTGATCGGTTCTCTCGCTGACACTGGATTTGACTTGGTCACCCAATTGCATCAGGTTGACCAATTCGGAGCCGCGCTTGACCGCTGCCGCCTGCTCAGCTTCAGGCGCAGCAAAAACCAAAGAGGAGGCCAGCAGCAGGGAGGCTGTCAAGGCCAACGGCTTAAATTTCACAATATAAAAACAAGTTCAACAACCGCTCATAATAACCGCTCAAACGAGATCGGCCAATAGGCTTCTCGATGCTCGGGCTTAAACCCCGTAGCGGTCTCGGTAGGCTTGTACTTTGGGCAAGTGCGCACCCAAGGTCGAGTTGGATTGGCCCGACAGATAGGCCAATAAGTCGGAAAGTTCGGCGATGGTGCACACCTGCATACCCAAAGTGCCCCGCACATATTGAACCGCGCTGTGGGGAACATCCTGTACCGACCCGTCGGCTTGCTTTTCGGTGGCCATTTCTTGGCGATCCAAAGCGATGGCAATGGCGTGAGGGGTCGCGCCGGCCGACTTTATCAATGCAATCGATTCGCGTGCTGCGGTGCCGGCGCTCATCACGTCGTCCACGATCAAGACGCGGCCTTGCAGGGGCGCGCCCACCAAACTGCCGCCTTCGCCGTGGTCTTTTGCTTCTTTGCGGTTGTAGGCAAAAGGCACGTTTTTACCCAAACGGGCCAATTCAACGGCCACGGCGGCCCCCAAGGGAATGCCTTTGTAGGCAGGGCCAAAAATCATGTCGAACTCGATACCGCTGGCCAGCAAGGCTTTTGCATAAAATTGGGCGAGTCGGCTGAGTTTGGCGCCATCGTCAAACAAACCTGCATTGAAGAAATAGGGGCTCATGCGCCCAGCCTTGGTCTTGAATTCACCAAAGCGCAGAACGCCTGAGTCGACTGCAAATTGCACAAATTCTTGAGCCAGCGCCTGCATTTCGGTGCTGCTTGCCTGTTTTGTCACCATGGGGAAATCCTTGTTCAAACTCACCAGCCTCAACCTGAACGGCATACGTTCTGCTTCAACCAAAGGGGTTGAAGCCTGGGTGGCGCAAGTCAAACCCGATTGTATTTGTGTGCAAGAGGTGAAAGCGCAGGCTGCCGATGTGGCGGGCAAGTTCGATGAAATGGCCGGGCTGAAGGGGCATTTCCAGTTTGCCGAGAAAAAAGGCTACTCAGGGGTGGGGGTCTACACCCGACATGAACCCAGCGACGTGGTGGTGGGTTTTGATGGCGGCGAGTTTGATGCCGAAGGACGCTATGTTGAGTTGCGCTTTGACACGCCTGCTCGCAAGTTGTCGATCATCAGTTGTTACTTTCCCAGTGGCTCATCGGGGCCTGAACGGCAAGAGGCCAAGTTTCGCTTTCTCGACAAGATGTACCCCCACCTCATGGCCCTGAAGGCGCAGCGCGAGTTTGTGGTGTGCAGCGATGTGAACATTGCCCACCGAGAAGCCGATCTGAAAAACTGGAAAGGCAATCTGAAGAACAGCGGATTTTTGCCTGAAGAGCGCGCTTGGATGACCCAATTGACCACCGAGGGGGGTGTGGTGGATGTCTACCGCCGCCTGCAACCGGATACCACCGAAGCTTGTTACACGTGGTGGAGCAATCGCGGCCAAGCCTATGCCAAAAATGTGGGCTGGCGCTTGGACTACCAATTGGCCACGGCAAACTTGGCCGAAAAAGCCCGCACCGAGTCGATTTACAAGGCGCAAAAGTTTTCCGACCACGCGCCGCTGACCGTTGAATACGACTTAACCCTGTGAGGTCTGTGGCACCTTGATGCGCCGGCCTTCGGTGGCGCTGACACCACCCAACTCGAGCAGTTGCATCACCTGCAGGGCCTCTTGTGCTGGCACGGGGTTGGGCGCTCCTTTTTGAATGGCATCACGAATGCCTGCGTAGTACCGGGTGTAATCGCCAGACAAAGTCTGTTGGCCGCTTTCGCTCAGGTGTTGCTGAGCGTCAGCCAAAGTCAGACGCAGGGGCTGCGGATCGGCACCCCAATCGGCTTGCGGCGGACGCTGGCCGGCTTTCAAAGCGGTTTCTTGGGTGTCCAGGCCGAACTTGCAGAGCGAGCCATGTGTGCCATGCACGGTGAAGCGGGGCGCGATGTGGGCGGTCAGCGCGCTGGCGTGCAGCACCACGCGCAACTCTTGGTAGTGCAACACCGCATGAAACCAATCATCGGCACGGCTGTTGTCGCGCTGACGCGCCCAGTCCAGTGAAAGCGTTTGGGGCAGGCCAAACAGTTGCAAGGCTTGGTCCAACAGATGCGGCCCCAGGTCAAACCACAGCCCGCTGCCGGGCTCGCCAGAGTCTCGCCAGCGTTGTGGCACCACAGGTCGGAAGCGGTCAAAGTGCGATTCAAAATGGACAATGCGCCCCAAAGTCCCGCGCTGCAACACCGCTTGCACCGACATGAAATCGCCGTCCCAACGGCGGTTGTGAAAGACCGACAACAAGAGGCCCTTGTGTTGCGCCAAATCCATCACTTCTTGGGCCTCGCGCACCGTCAAGGTGAAAGGCTTGTCGACCACCACATGTTTGCCCGCAGACAGCGCCTGTTGGGCCAGTGGGGCATGGGTGTTGTTGGGTGTGGCCACCACTACCAAGTCAATGTCGGGGCGCGCCATGAGTTGTTCGGGGCTGTCGTACACCGCGACTTGCGGCCACGCTGCGTGTACATCTTGAGGGCGACTGCTGGAGATGGCGGCCAACTGCAGGCCGGGCACAGCCGCTATCAGAGGGGCATGAAAGGTGGCTGAGGCATAGCCAAAACCCAGCAGACCCACGCGCAAAGGTGCATTCATTTAGTGACTTTCAGTTTGGCCTTGGAGTGGGGCCATTCAATTCATTGAAAGCTTAAACCAAGCCGAAACCGCCCTTGAACTCTCCGCACATTCAGTGGCGCGTGTAGGTCAGCATGCGCCCCTTGTAGGCCAGGGTGTCCTTGTTCGCCGGCTGATCCAACACCTGTTCGTCCAGCGCAAAACCTGCGCGTGCCATGTGCTTGTGAAAGGCCGATCGGTTGCCCCGATTGGGGTCGACCACCCAAATCTCGGCTGCCGCGGCCGCATGCGTGTCGATGAAATGCGCCAACGCGCCGGCGTCGTCGCGCTCGTACAAGATGTCGCTGCCCACAATCAGGTCAAATTTGCCGCTCACTTGGGCGTCGTGTGCCGAGGTCAGCACCGGCAAACCGTCTTCGCGCTGCGCTGCGGTGCCCCATAAACCGTGGCGGTAAGCCAGCGGAGGCAGGCCGTTCAATCGGATGTTTTCATCTAAAAATGCGCGCGTCAGTGGGTGGCAGTCACTGGCGGTGACATTGGCGCCACGGCGGTGCGCGACCAAGCTGGACAGCCCCAGCCCACAACCGATTTCCAAAATGCGCTCTTGGCTCACGGGCCGCTGGGCCATGCGCTCGGCCATGCGTTGCCCGGAAGGCCACAGCAAGCCAAACAAAGGCCAAGTGGCCGAAGAGATGCCTAAATTCAAGGCCTCGTCCAGCGGGTCGTGGAACTGGTTTTTGTCGAGCAAAGAGCGGATGACGAGATCGTCCACGCCCAAGACGGCGATGCTTTCCTTTTTGGTCAGGTAGCCTAAAGAAGAGGGGTGCAAATGAGCAATCGTTGCAGCGCGCTGGCAGAAATTCAATGGCGCTGATGGGTCAAGACTGTACACGTGTGCAGCGGCAGTGGGCTTTGGGCATCCCTGATAATTCCGCCATGCTGCAATACCAAACCATTCCCGTCACGCCTTTCCAGCAAAACTGCTCCTTGATCTGGGACGACCAAAGCCTGCAAGCCGCGGTGGTCGATCCTGGGGGCGACCTCGATCTGTTGATGTCGGTGATTCAGCAACGGGACCTCAAACTGGAGCAAATTTGGATCACCCACGGCCATTTGGACCATGCTTCGGGCACGGCCGATTTGGCGGAGCAACTGGGCGGCTTGCCTATCATTGGGCCGCATCCGGCAGATCAGTTTTGGATTGATGGTTTGCCTGCTGCCGCTGCGGCTTATGGCTTCCCGCCTGCCCGCGTGTTCAAGCCTACGCGCTGGTTGGCCGATGGCGATACCGTGACATTGGGCGCGCACACGCTGCAGGTGCGCCATTGCCCGGGGCACACGCCGGGCCATGTGGTGTTTTATTCGCCCGAAATCAAGCGCGCTTTTGTGGGCGATGTGCTGTTTGCGGGGAGCATTGGCCGCACCGATTTTCCTCAGGGCAACCACGACGACTTGATCGCCAGCATCACCCAGCGTTTGTGGCCGATGGGCAATGACACGGTGTTCATTCCAGGCCATGGACCAGAAAGCACGTTTGGCCGTGAGCGGCAGTCCAACCCCTATGTGGGAGGCACTTGAAGTGAAGGGTGCCTGAAGTAGCTGGTCGTTTCAGCCCTTGAGGGCTTGTTGATAAAGGTGTTGCACCTTGGGCAAGTTGGCTTCGAGTTCTTGTATGCGGTTGGCCCCGCTGGGGTGGGTGGACAAGAACGAAGGGCTGCCGCCGCTGCCACCACTGGCCGCTTGCATTTTTTGCCAAAGCGTGACGCTGGCTTCGGGTTTGTAGCCGCCACGCGCCGCGATTTCCAGCCCCACCAAGTCGGACTCGGTTTCGTCATCCCGGCTGTATTTCAAGGTGAGCAATTGCGTGCCCAAGTTGGCCGCCACGTCCCCCAGCTGACCCAAGCCCAGCAGCTGCGAAGCAATGGACAACCCGATGCCGGTGGCTTGGCTTTTGGCCAAACGCTCGCGGGCATGTTCGCGCAGCGCGTGCGCCATTTCGTGGCCCATGATCATGGCCACTTCGTCATCGTTCAGTTTCAGCTGCTCCAAGATGCCGGTGTAAAACGCGATCTTGCCGCCAGGCATGCACCAAGCGTTGATTTGCTTGCTGCCAATCAGGTTGATTTGCCAGTTCCAATCGCGCGAACGGGCGTTCCATTGCGTGGTGAAAGGGATGAGTTTTTGCGCGATGCTTTGCAGCCGTTCCAGTTGCGGGTGGCCCTCTGGCGCCAGCGCACCTTTGCTCCGGGCTTCGGCCAACACCTGCGCGTACTGTTGCCGTGCCGAATTTTCCAATGTCTCCGCAGGCACCAATTTGCGAATGCCCGACGACGAGCCCACGCTCACTTGGGCCAAAGCCGATCCCGCGGCGGTGGTTCCGGCGGCCAACAAAAAGGCGCGACGGGCTTGCCAGCGCGGCGTTGCCGATTCCGGCAACGCGGAGTCCGTCACGTCAGCGTGGGTTTTGAGTGAGCACAGAAAGCACATGGTGCAAATGATAGCGAGTTGAGCCGATTGAAAGCAATCCGTGGCCTCCAAGCGCCGCCAAACTACCGATAATGCCCCCATGTCAGAAACAGCCGCCACTAACGAAACCCCGTCTAGCACCGTACGCACTTGGCGCGAAGCCTTGCGTTTGTATTTGCAGCCGGCCAGCTTGCGCATGCTGGCGCTGGGCTTCACGGCAGGGCTGCCCCTGTTGTTGGTTTTGGGCACGCTCAGCTTCAGGCTGCGTGAGGCGGGCATCGACCGCAGCACCATTGGCTATTTGAGCTGGGTCGGCTTGGCCTATGGCGTGAAATGGATGTGGGCGCCGCTGGTCGACCGCATGCCGATTCCGTGGCTGACTTCGCAGTTAGGACGGCGGCGCAGTTGGTTGTTGTTGTCGCAAATCGTGATTGCGGCGGGCTTGGTGGGCATGGCCCTGAATGACCCTTCGCAATTGCTCGGACCCTTGGTCTTTTTTGCACTGGCAGTGGCGGTGGCCTCGGCCACGCAAGACATTGCCTTGGACGCGTACCGCATCGAGTCAGCGGAGGTGAATGCCCAAGCCGCCCTGGCCGCCAGCTACCAGACGGGCTACCGTTTGGCCATGATCTGGGCGGGTGCGGGCGTGTTGTGGATTGCCGCTTGGGCCCAGGGCGAGCAGGCCACGGGATATGCCCAGTCGGCTTGGCAAGTGGCCTATTTGGTCATGGCGGCCAGCATGTTACCGGGCATGCTCATGGTGTTGGGCTCACCCGAACCGGTGCCCGCCCCCTTGCAACCGGCACGCAATGTGGCCGAGTGGTTGAAAGGCGCGGTGGTGGAACCGTTCACCGATTTTTGGCGCCGTTACCGTTGGCAAGCTCTGTTGCTGCTGGCCTTGATTGCGGTGTACCGCATCAGCGATGTGGTGATGGGCATCATGGCCAACCCGTTTTATGTGGACATGGGTTTCACCAAATCCGAGGTGGCCAGTGTGACCAAGGTGTATGGCGTGATCATGACCTTGGTGGGCGCATTTGTGGGCGGTGTGCTGTCGGCGCGCTGGGGCGTCATGCGTATCCTCATGCTGGGGGCCTTGCTCAGTGCCTTGAGCAATTTGTTGTTTGTTTGGCTCAGCGGTGTGGGCCACGATGTGACGGCGCTGGTCTGGGTGATCTCGGCAGACAACTTGGCCAGTGGCATTGCGTCAGCGGCCTTCATTGCCTATTTGTCGTCGCTCACCAACATCAGTTATTCGGCCACGCAATACGCCTTGCTGAGCTCCATGATGTTGCTGTTGCCCAAGTTCATCGCCGGATTTTCTGGCGACTACGTCGACACGTTTGGCTATGCCAGCTTTTTCACCGCCACAGCTTGGCTGGGCTTGCCGGTGTTGCTCTTGGTGGCCTTGGCCGCCCGCGTGCATGCCCGAAAACCCGAGTGAATGAAGCCGACTTTAGGCCAGCGAAAAGTCAGCGGAACTGCGTAAACGGAAAAGGGCAGAGCCATCACTGAGATGGCCCGCTAAGGCTGAAGTCGCGGTCAGTGCGCGTGGCCGACCACTTCACCCGCTTTGAGTTGGTAAACGGTGCCGCAATAAGGGCACTTGGCTTGGCCGGTTTTGGCCACATCCAAGTAAACCTTGGGGTGGCTGTTCCAGATTTTCATGTCGGCTTTGGGGCTGGGGCAAAACACACCGCCTTGGGGGTTCAGGTCGGTGGCCAGCAATTCAACGGGGGTGCTCATGGGGTGTTCCTCAAACCAACGTCAGCCAGTGGGCATATTTAGGATTGCGCCCGTTGACGATGTCAAAGAACGCGCTTTGAATTTTTTCGGTGATCGGACCGCGACTGCCCGCGCCCAGCTGGATGCGGTCGAGTTCGCGGATGGGCGTGACTTCAGCGGCCGTGCCGGTGAAGAAGGCTTCGTCGGCGATGTACACCTCGTCGCGGGTGATGCGCTTTTGCACAATCTCGAGGCCCAAATCTTTGGCAATGTGGAACACCGTGTTGCGGGTGATGCCGTTCAGGGCGCCTGCTGACAAGTCGGGGGTGTAGATCACACCGTCTTTGATCACAAAAATGTTCTCGCCTGCACCTTCAGAGACAAAGCCAGAGGTGTCGAGCAGCAAGGCTTCGTCATAGCCCTCGTCGGTCACTTCCATGTTGGCCAAGATCGAGTTGGTGTAGTTGCTCACCGCTTTGGCTTGCGTCATGGTGATGTTGACGTGGTGGCGGGTGTAGCTCGAGGTCTTCACGCGGATGCCGCGCTTCATGCCTTCTTCACCGAGGTAGGCGCCCCAAGTCCAGGCGGCCACCATCAGGTGAATGGTGTTGCCTTTGGGGCTGACGCCCAATTTTTTGTCGCCAATCCAGGTCAGCGGGCGCAGGTAGCCGCTTTCCAATTTGTTTTCGCGCACCACATCGCGCTGGGCTTGGTTGACCTGTTCTTTGGTGAACGGGATGGCCATGCGCAAAATCTTGGCGCTGTTGAACAGGCGGTCGGTGTGCTCTTGCAAACGGAAGATCGCGGTGCCTTGCTCTGTTTTGTAGGCGCGCACGCCCTCAAAAGCTCCGCAACCGTAGTGCAGGGTGTGGCTCAACACGTGGATTTTGGCGTCGCGCCAATCGACCATCTGGCCGTCCATCCAGATTTTGCCGTCACGGTCAGACATGGAGGGGATGACAACGCTCATCGAAGTGTCCTTGAAAGTGGGGGGAAATACCGCAAAAAAGACATTTTACGGCTTGCGAATGGGCGGCTTGGTCGCCATCAAAACAGGCTTTCGGCTGCGTGCGTGTTCAAGCTTGTGAGCTGGGCGCCGCCGATGTGGTGTTCTGGGGGTCGTTATGACGGGCTTTGCCGGCGTCGACGTTGGCGTTGGCGTTGGCGTTGCCGTCCGTGTCTGTGTCTGTGACTGAGTGGTTGTCTGGTCTGTTCAATTGCCAGTCACTCAATTTGCCCCCAACAAATGTGCAGGTCACGGTGGAGTCGCTGGCGTCCGTCCAGCTGAAGATTTCGGGTTGCTCGTCTTTCGGGCTGTGCAGTTGTCCCAGGGCACGCGTCATGGCGATCACGTGCATCAGCGACACCCCTTTTTTGAGCTTGGCGTTCAACATAACGGCACTGGCCACATGGCCAATCGGGCGGTCAGCGGCTTTCTTCAAAATCGTGATCAGGCGCGTGAAGTGCAGCAACA
>JACCDM010015807.1_pt1 | contig 13235 bp, 14 predicted proteins | sample 7445851 | NCBI WGS metagenome assembly JACCDM01 (sample SAMN15323438, study PRJNA562643) | freshwater metagenome | isolation source: river surface water | place: USA:Blue River Watershed | collected 2017-08-16
ATCAGTCCGGGTCCACCCAACTCTGATCTCACGCCAACACCCACTTGCATCCGTTCGTAATGCTTTCAACGCTGTTTTCGTTGAAGCTGAATCAGCTGGTGAATTGATGTTCTACGGTCGAGGTGCTGGTGGCGCCCCAACCGCCAGCGCAATTCTGGGAGATCTGATTGCAATAGCGCGCAATAAGACTCGTGGAGGCGAAGGACATGGCGAGAGCGACTATGCAGAACTAGCGATTGCGCCAATCGATAACGTCAGATCGCGTTATCTCATCAGACTTGATGTTGCCGATAAACCAGGTGTTCTGGCAACAGTTGCCCAACTCTTTGCCTCCAACAACGTATCAATCGAGACGGTCCGCCAATCAGGTCGTGGCGATAGCGCTGAGCTCATTGTTGCAACACACTCGGCACCGGAGTCCTCGTTAAAGAAAACTGTGGCATCACTGGCTCAAAGCGATGTAGTCAAGAACGTCGAAAGTGTTTTGCGCATTGAAGGAAGTGCCAAGTGAGCCTTTTCAAGAAGAAGGGTGCACATCAGTGGCGGGGAGTCATTGAGGAATATCGTGATCGACTTCCAGTAAGTAAGAAGACTCCAGTTGTCACGTTGTGCGAAGGCGGAACACCTCTGGTCTATGCATGTGTCATTTCAGAGATGCTCGATAACGAAGTGTGGATCAAGTTTGAGGGCGCGAATCCAACTGGCTCTTTCAAGGATCGCGGAATGACAATGGCAATCTCCAAAGCTGCAGAAGATGGCGCAAAAGCCGTCATCTGCGCTTCTACGGGAAATACCAGCGCTAGCGCTGCTGCATATGCGACCAAAGCAGGAATGACCCCAGTCGTACTTGTACCGCAAGGAAAAATTGCAATGGGCAAACTCGCGCAAGCAATTGCCCACGGTTCAAAACTTCTCCAAGTTGATGGAAACTTTGATGACTGTCTCAATTTAGCGCGCGAACTCTCTGAGAAATATCCCGTCTCTCTCGTAAATTCGGTCAATCCATTTCGAATTGAAGGACAGAAGACTGCGTCCTTCGAAGTTATAGATTCGCTCGGCTTCGCGCCAGACATTCATGCGCTGCCTGTTGGCAATGCTGGAAACATCACGGCGTATTGGAAGGGTTATAAAGAGTATTTCGATGATCGGATTTCGAAGTCCTTGCCACAGATGTGGGGTTTCCAAGCAGAAGGTGCTGCTCCCATTGTTCGTGGTGAAGTTGTAAGAAATCCCGAAACAATCGCAACCGCAATCCGTATTGGTAATCCTGCGTCATGGAGCCAAGCGGTCGAAGCGCGCGACACCTCGGGTGGCGTCATCGACATGGTTACTGATGAGGAGATTCTCAGTGCGTATCGCCTGATCGCGGCAAAGGAAGGTATCTTCGTTGAACCATCCAGCGCTGCTGGAATTGCAGGTCTTATCAAGTACAAATCTCAGGGTAAGTTGCCCAAAAACAAGAAGATTGTGATTACCGTAACCGGTAATGGTTTGAAAGATGTTCAATGGGTTCTCGATGGCGCTGATAAGCCAACTGTAATTCCCGTTGATGTTCGTAAAGCGGCCGAAGTGATTGGTTTGGCTTAACTATGTCGCGCGGATTTAAGGATCGCCTTACATACAAGGCAACCCCAATTCAAGTCAGCGTTCCGGCAAGCGCTGCAAATCTCGGCCCTGGCTTTGATGCGCTTGGCTTAGCCTTAGAGCTGCGGGATATTTATGTGGCACAGATTCTTGATGATGAAGTCTTTGATGTTGATGTCACTGGCGAAGGCGCCGATGAAGTGAAGAAAGATGGAAAACATCTCGTTATCAAAGCGATGATGACTGGGTTCGAATTTATGGGTGGCAAGCCTCGTGGGATTGCTCTGCGCGCTCTGAATTCAATTCCGCACGGAAGAGGACTTGGTTCATCGGCTGCTGCAATTGTTGGCGGACTTTCATTGGCGCGTGGTTTGGTGCTTTCGGGAAATACTTTGATGAATGATGATGATCTGATTGCACTTGCAACCGATATGGAAGGGCATCCAGATAACATCGCTGCTGCAACTTTGGGTGGCGCGACAATTTCTTGGATGGAAGATCGTGCCAGCGTGGCCACTGGTTGTGCATCACGCTTCACCGTCGATCCTTCAATTCGCGCTCTCGTATTTTTGCCGCATACACAACTTTCTACCGGCAAGGCGCGACGAATGTTGCCTGAAACAGTTCCTCATAAAGATGCCTCAATTAATGCAGGTCGTTCTGCACTGCTAGTCCACGCTTTATCGATAAGACCTGAACTTCTCTTTGCAGCCACTGAAGATCATCTGCACCAGCAGTACCGCCGTGAAGCGATGCCTAAGTCCCTTGATTTAGTGAAGAAGTTACGTGGCGCAGGTGTTGCTGCCATGATTTCCGGGGCAGGCCCATCAGTTCTTGTTTTGCACACTGGCACCGCTGCTGAACATGACGACATCGTCAGAACTGCAGGGGAGAGTTTCACTCCGATGGATCTTGAGGTGGCCACAAACGGAGCGCTGGTCTCCAACGTCTAAAGGCCTGAATTACGCTTATTGTGCAGGGGCTTTCCGGCTAATTTCTCTGATTTGTCGCTCATGGTTGGGGGCTGGTAGATTTCAGGTTCGTAGGGCGGTAACTGAGCCCACAATCTTTAACCCCAATCTGTAAGTCTTCACAAGACCTAACACCAAAAGACTTTTTTCAAAGTCTAGAAAAGAACCATACATGGCCGAAACAAATACACGTGCTCGGAGAGATTCTGGCGATCTATCTGCATTGCTTCTCCCTGAGTTAAGAAAGATTGCAACAAATCTCGGGATCGAAGGCGCAGCCGATATGAAGAAGCCGAATCTCGTCACCGCAATCACAGACCTACAAGCTGCAAACCGCGAAGCCGCAAAGGCAGAACGCGAAGCTCGCCGCGCAGCGCGCAATCAACGTCGTAATCGCAACAGCCAAGATAACGATGGCCAAGACAGCGATGATCAGGATGATTCAGCAGACAGTGCTGACGAAGGCGATGACGCATCAGAGAATTCCAATTCCAATGATTCCCGCGGAGATAACCGCGGTAGCGACCGTGGAGATAATCGCGGCAATGATCGAAACAATGATCGTGGCGGAGATAGAAATGATCGTGGAGATCGTGACTTCCGCAGAGATCGCCATCGTGATCGCGGTGGACGCGACAGAGGACGTGATCGTGACCGTGGAGGAGATCGTGGCGGACGCGAACGTGAAATCGTTCTCTCTGAAGACGATGTACTTCTTCCAGTCGGCGGATTACTCGACATTCTCGATAACTACGCATTCTTGCGCACTGGTGGATATCTACCGGGTCCTAATGATGTTTATGTATCTCTTCAGCAGGTACGTCGCTACGGATTACGTAAAGGCGATGTCATTACTGGTCAGGTTCGCCAACCACGCGAAGGAGAACGTCGCGAAAAGTTCAGCGCACTCGTGCGCCTCGATACCGTCAACGGCATGGAGCCAGAATCTGCGCGTGATCGCGTTGATTTCTCCAAACTAGTTCCGCTTTACCCACAAGAGCGTCTACGCCTTGAAACCCAACCAAATATCCTCACAACTCGCGTGATTGATCTGATTGCACCAGTTGGTAAAGGACAACGCGGTTTGATTGTCTCTCCACCTAAGGCTGGTAAGACAATGGTGCTGCAAGCGATTGCAAATGCCATCACCACAAATAATCCTGAGTGTCACTTGATGGTCGTTCTTGTCGATGAACGCCCAGAAGAAGTTACCGATATGCAGCGCTCCGTCAAAGGAGAGGTAATTGCCTCAACCTTCGATCGTCCAGCAGACGATCACACCACAGTCGCTGAGTTAGCGATTGAGCGAGCAAAGCGTCTTGTTGAGCTCGGACATGATGTTGTGGTTCTTCTAGATTCCATTACTCGTCTTGGACGTGCGTACAACATCGCTGCTCCAGCATCAGGTCGAATTCTTTCTGGTGGTGTTGATTCCGCAGCTCTCTATCCACCAAAGAAGTTCTTTGGTGCCGCACGTAATATTGAAGATGGCGGGTCACTGACAATTCTTGCAACCGCACTTGTCGAAACTGGTTCGAAGATGGATGAAGTTATCTTCGAAGAGTTCAAGGGCACTGGAAATATGGAATTGAAACTCGATCGCAAGTTTGCAGATAAGCGCATCTTCCCTGCGATTGATATCGATGCATCAGGTACTCGTAAGGAAGAAATCCTTATGGGGCCGGAAGAGCTCAATATCGTCTGGAAACTACGTCGTGTTCTGCATGCACTTGATTCACAACAAGCGCTTGAACTATTGCTCGAGAAGATGAAGGGCACGAAGTCCAACGTCGAATTCTTGATGCAAGTCCAGAAGACCACAGTTGGGCCCGATCAATCTCCTAAAGGGGAGTAATACCGCCCTTTTCTGAGCGTGATTGGCTCAAAAGTAGGTTGCTTCGGTAACCTTTCCGCCCTGACGAGCTGGTTCACCGACCAATCTAGTTCTCTCTAGATAGCGGACCCAGCCACATACGAAGGAGTAGCAATGAAGAAGGACATCCATCCACAATATTTGGAGACCACAGTCACCTGTGGTTGCGGCGAGAGTTTCAAGACTCGCTCCACAATTCCATCTGGCTCACTCTTCGTTGAAGTGTGCTCCGTCTGTCACCCGTTCTACACCGGCAAGCAGCGCATCCTCGATACTGGTGGACGCGTAGCGAAGTTCGAAGAGCGTTTCAAAAAGCAACAGACCAAGAAGTAGCTTTTTCACTTAAGACCGTTGCTCCTGCATCTGCAGGGGCGCGGTCTTTTGTTTTTCTATCGCGAGTGAGAACTCGTGCTTGTTTGACCAGCTTTAACTGCAGAAGTTTCTAAGTAGGTAGGAAGAAAGGAGTGAATGAGATGGCAGAGAAAAATACAAACCGTTTCGCAACGATGCCGGAAATCTTGAAAGAGTACGAGACTCTCGAAGCTGCGATGGCAGACCCATCGATTCACTCTGACCAAGGCAAAGCTCGCCAACTCGGAAAACGTTATGCCCAACTCGGCCCTGTCATTGCTGGCTATCGTGCGTTTAAGAAGTGTGAAGATGATCTTGCCGCCGCGCGCGAACTCGTTGAAGTTGATGAGACCTTTGCTTCTGAGATTCCGGCGCTGGAAAGCGCGCTCGATGATGCTGCTGTAAAGCTAGAAGAGCTCTTGTTGCCACGTGATCCAAATGATGACCGAGACGTTATCCTGGAAATTAAAGCAGGAGCAGGCGGCGAGGAGTCTGCGCTATTTGCTGGCGATCTTCTTCGAATGTATCTGCGTTATGCAGAAAAGCAGGGTTGGAAGACAGAGATTATCGATGCAACTGAGAGCGATCTAGGTGGATATAAAGACATCTCTGTAGCGGTGAAATCGCGTGGAAACCCAGCGCCAGGCACTGCTCCTTTTGCCAAACTCAAATTTGAAGGAGGCGTGCACCGTGTCCAGCGCGTCCCAGAGACCGAATCACAAGGTCGAATTCACACCTCTGCAGCCGGAGTTCTTGTACTCCCAGAAGCTGAAGAAATTGATGTTCAGATTAATATGAATGAGTTACGTATTGATGTGTATCGCTCATCTGGACCTGGTGGTCAGAGCGTTAATACAACTGACTCTGCAGTGCGCATCACTCACGTCCCAACCGGAATCGTGGTGTCATGTCAGAACGAGAAGAGCCAACTTCAGAACAAAGAGTCAGCGCTTCGTATTTTGCGTGCACGTTTGTTGGCAGCAGCTCAGGAAGCTGCTGATGCTGAGGCATCGGCAACTCGCAAGAGCCAGGTTCGCACTGTTGATCGCTCGGAAAGAATTCGAACCTATAACTTCCCAGAAAATCGATTAAGCGATCATCGCGTCAACTTTAAATCAAACAATCTTGATGCCGTTCTCAATGGCGAGTTAGAGGATGTCATTAGCGCATTGCTTGACGCTGACAAATCAGAGAAGCTTGCTGCTGCCGAAGCTTGATACGAGATCGTTATGAGCATTAAGGAAATACTGCGAGAATCCCGCGAACGACTAGCGGCAGCTCGCGTTGATCGCGTGGATGCAGAACTTCTTTTAGCTCATGTGCTCGGAGTTGGACGTATGGATCTTCACGCGCGAGACTTTCTCCTCACACCTGAACAACGAGAACTCTTGGATGAGTTAGTCGATGCTCGAATCTCTGGTGTGCCAACTCAATACCTCACCGGCGAAGCCCCATTTCGTTATCTGACATTTTCGGTAGGGCCAGGCGTTCTCATTCCGCGTCCAGAGACAGAACTTTTAGTTGATGCAGCGATGGTTGAGATTGAACGGATTCAATCTGCGCCGAGTGCTGCCGCTCAGTTGCCGGTGAGTGTTATTGATCTGGGTGCAGGCACTGGCGCAATAGCGATTTCAATTGCCCATGAAGCTCGCCAACGTCAGATGCCGGTGCACGTCGTGGCTGTCGAAAAGTCCGAGGCAGCGATTGAATGGCTGAAGAAGAACATTGCCCGACACGATGTGGAGGTACGCGTCATTAGCGCCGATGTCGCTGATGCGTTACAAGGCGTGAAGTGCGACATAGTTGTAGCAAACCCGCCGTACGTGCCTAATCATGTCGAGCTACCTCCAGTTGTCGCAGGAAATGAACCTGTAGACGCGCTATTCGGTGGTGAGGGAGATGGACTTGAGATTCCACATCGATTCATTGCTGCCGCAACTCGTTTACTCAAGAGCGGTGGATATTTGATTATTGAACATTTTGAATTGCAATCAGCTGCCATTGAAGCGCTCTTGCAACAGGACTACTCTGAGATTTCTCACTACACAGATTTGAATCAACGTCCACGCTGGATTACAGCTCGCAGAAAGGGGGAGTGATGGGAGAGAGATTCTCACTTGTCGACGACAATACCGATCGCGACGAATTGATTGAACGTGCAGTCGCGGCATTGCGCGATGGACAACTCATCATTGCACCGCTCGAGCATGCTTATGTTTTTGTGGGCGATGCGTTTAATCATGGTGCAGTCAAAAAGATCCATCGCCTGAGACAAGATCCAAGAGGAGTTGCAGCACAAGTTATTGTCGGCGATATCAAGACTGTCAAAGGCATTACCCGGGAATTTGGCAGTGCAATTTCTGCACTCTGTGAGAAATTCTGGCCCGGACTTTTCACCGTCAACATTGGACCTGCGCAAGGATTGGTCTGGGATCTAGGAGACGAACGAACACTGGAAGAGATTTCTGTTCGTGTGCCGGCAGCAGATTTCATCCGCGATGTGGCTCTGGCATGCGGACCACTTGCGATTGGCTCAGCAGCCCTTGCAGGTCGACCTCCCACAAGAAAATCGAAGTTCTTTCCCTGTCTTGATAGCGATTATGCAGCGATATTTGATGCGGGCGAACTCCCTGAAGGCCCAACGTCGACCGTGATCTCTGTCAAAGATGATGGGGTGATTGTGCGTAGGCAAGGGGCAATATCACTGAGCGATATGCGCGCGATAACGCCAAATATCGCGGTTCCAGCCTAGGATTTCACACATGTCTGAGACTTTCTTTGGCCCCGATTTCTCCATGTTGCAGAAACAAGATCCGGAGATTGCCAGCATCGTGCTCTCTGAGCTTGATCGCCAACGAAAGAGTCTGCAACTCATTGCAAGTGAAAACTTCACATCCCCTGCGGTTCTAGCAACGCTCGGTTCAACTCTCTCAAATAAATATGCCGAAGGTTATCCAGGCAAGCGTTACTACGGTGGCTGCGAAGAAGTTGATAAAGCAGAAGTAATCGGAATCGCGCGAGCAAAAGAGCTCTTTGGTGCAGAACACGCAAACCTCCAACCACACTCTGGGGCGAGCGCAAATGTTGCGGTCTATCAAGCATTCACCAAACCTGGTGACACAGTCCTTGCTATGTCGTTGCCACACGGTGGTCATCTCACTCATGGTTCGAAAGTAAATTTCTCTGGAAAATGGTTCAACGTTGAGTCGTATGGAGTTCGTCAAGATAACGAGTTAATTGATTACGATGAACTGCGCGATATTGCTCGTCGAGTCAAACCCAAGATGATTTGCTCTGGTGCAACTGCATATCCAAGTTTGATTGACTTCAAGACGATTCGCGAAATCTGCGATGAAGTCGGCGCAATCATGTGGGTTGATGCCGCGCACTTCATTGGTCTAGTCGCAGGTAAGGCAATTCCGTCACCCGTTCCATATGCCGACGTTGTTTCTTTTACCACCCATAAAGTTTTACGTGGGCCACGTGGTGGAATGATTCTCTCCAAAGCCGCGCATGCTGCAGCCGTTGATAAAGCAGTATTTCCGGGCATGCAGGGCGGGCCCATCATGAGCGCTGTTGCGGGTAAAGCGGTCGCTCTCAAAGAGTGCGCCACGACCGACTACCAAAATTACGCGAAGAAAGTGATTGAAAATGCCAAAGCGCTCGCTGGCGCCTTGGAAAAAGAGGGAATGCGAGCAGTTTCTGGAGGTACCGAGACTCACTTAGCTCTGATTGATATCAGAAGCACGGGCGTCAACGGAAAAGTTGCTGATGAGAGATGTGGCCGCGCCGGAATCTCACTCAATAAGAATGCGATTCCTTACGATCCAGAGACCCCCGCTGTAACAAGTGGTATCCGTGTTGGAACGCCTGCGACAACTACTCAAGGCATGGGAATCCCAGAGATGAAAGAGATTGCAGCGCTGATTGCCCGCGCAATTAAAGACGGTGAAGACGATACGAAGGCAGCTGCTATCCGTAACGATGTCTATGCGCTTACTGCGCAATTTCCTGTCTACCCACGTTAAAGAGCGGTAGAACGCAATGCGCGAATACATCCTTACGCTCCTCATAGCTGCAGCGCTGACTTACATGCTGACGCCTCTTGTCAGAAACTTTGCGCTGCGCCAACGCGCAGTCGCTCGCGTTCGTGAACGTGACATTCATACCGAAACCACTCCGCGCTGGGGTGGAGTTGCTATGTGGCTCGCGATGGCAATCACGCTTCTCATTGTTCAGAATCTCGAATTAGTTGGAAAAGCCTATAGTCGAGAATTACTCGGAATTTTTCTGGCCGGAACATTTGTGCTTGTGATTGGAATGCTTGATGACCGATTTGAGCTGGATGCTGTAACAAAACTTGCCGGACAGGGTTTGGCTGCTGGAATCTTGTTGCTCTTCGGAATTCAAGTTCTCTGGCTGCCGATTGATGGAATCATTGTTTTACCAACGAATATCGGGCAAGTTCTCACGGTTGTCATCGTCGTTGTCATCATTAATGCAGTGAATTTCATTGATGGACTTGATGGATTGGCCTCAGGAATCGTTGCAATTTCTGCTGCTTCATTCTTTGGTTTCTCGTATTTACTTGCCGTCGAAAATGGCTTCAGTCGAGCCGGTGCACCATCACTTGTCACCGCAATTGTTATTGGAACTTGTCTGGGATTCCTGCCACATAATCTCCACCCAGCACGGATTTTCATGGGCGATTCAGGTTCGATGTTCTTAGGTTTAGTGCTTGCTGCCGCTGCGATTACTTTGATGGGACAGATTGATGCCAACGCTGTTTTCTCTGAAAACATTGGCCCTGCGGCGTTGCCATTGTTGTTGCCGTTTGCAGTTCTTGCAGTGCCATTACTTGATCTAGGACTTGCCGTCTTGAGACGCCTTCGTCAAGGAAAGTCGCCTTTCGCGCCGGATAAAGATCATCTCCATCACAAATTAATGGCCTGGGGAAATTCACAACAACGTACTGCGGTAATTCTTTATCTCGGAACTGCAGTCTTGGCAATGCCGGCAATGTTGTCAGCCTTCATTCCACTCTGGGCAGCGATTGCTGTGGGTGTAGGACTTCTCTTTATTGCACTTGCCATTACCAATCGAAGGAAGACGAAAGTGGACAACTAATGGAAATTGCTGAGTCAAATAAGGCAATGTGGAGGGGAGCACTTTTTCCATCTCTCATTTTGAGCGCTTTATCCATTCTGGTCTCTACTGTGCTCTTAGGTTCTTCAGGGTTTTTTGGAAGCTTGCTTGCCTCATTTACGGTTGTAATTTTCTTCTCGGTCTCACTTCTTGTGTCTCGTGTGACCAAGAGCGCTGATCCAATCAGCACCATGGCGCTTGCCATGTTCTCGTATTTCACAAAACTCTTATTGATTGCGGGTTTTCTCATCGCTGTGACGCGATTGACCGATGAAGGCGATGTAGATCGCACGGCATTTGGGATCAGCGCGCTCATTGTGGCCGCTGGCTGGCTAGCCGGCGAGGTCCGCTCTTTCTTTCGTCTACGGCTACAGTTACCCTTGCCGAAGCAGGAAACGAATCCTCAGGAATAGTGCGGCTCATTGTTCCGAAGCCACAACCCTAGGGAGAGAGGTCAGAAATCGATGAGCGAGAACACACCGCAAGGACATTCATCACAAGGGCCGAGTGAAGACAACGCCTTCTGGACCATCTTCGGCTACATGCTCTCAGGGCTTCTCATCTGGGGCGGCATTGGCTGGGGGCTAGATAACTGGTTAGGGACCGGATATTTCCTCCTCGCTGGCTTGCTCTTGGGAATGGGCTCAGCCCTCTACCTCATCTGGCTGCGATTCGGCAGAAAGTAAGCGTTGACTCACGCCCAGAAAGGTAACCCACCTAACTTTTTGAGCTGAACTTCGATTTCTCAACCGAGCGCTTTTCCCCATAAGGTTGCCCCGTCTTTCCCCACGAATTCCGTTCAATAATGTCTCAAGGAGTTGTTGGTGCTCGTCAGCTACGCAGCCGAGGTTGGCAAAGAAGAGGGCTTTAATCCGCCTGACGCGGGTGACTTCAACCTCCCTCCATTTATTGATGGCAACGAATTTGCAACCAAACCAATTCTCTTAGCTTTCTTTTCAGTTCTGCTGATTTCAGTCTTCTTCATCCTCGCTTCACGAAAAGCTGCGATTGTTCCATCCAAACTTCAATTCGCCGGAGAATCTGTTTACTCCTTTGTACGTAATGATTTGGGTCGTGAAGTCATCGGCCATGAATTTATGCGCTTCGTACCGTATCTATTCACACTTTTTACTTTCATCCTCGTTAACAACATCTTCGGTATTGTTCCGTTCATTCAATTTCCGACGATGTCGCGAATTTCCTTCCCGTATGTCCTAGCGGCTTTCACATTCTTTATTTTTCATTACGTCGGTATACGTAAGCAGGGCTTCTTGAAGTACATGAAAGAGATCATGTTCTTGCCAGGTATCCCAAAGCCTGCCTACATTCTTATTACGCCGCTTGAACTTGCGACTTATTTCTTGGTTCGTCCGATGACTCTAAGCCTCCGCCTTTTTGCAAATATGTTTGCGGGCCACTTGTTGCTCCTAGTTTTCATTCTCGGTGGAGAGCACTTGTTACAAGGAGCTATTGGACTCAAGATTGTCAGCCCATTCTCATTCGCAATTGGTATCGCCCTCACGTTCTTTGAGTTTATGGTGCAGTGCCTGCAGGCCTACATTTTCACTCTCTTGACGGCGCTTTACATCGCAGGAGCACTTGCAGACGAGCATTAATCAATGGTTTTACCCACGGCAACGCTCGGTTACCGTGTGGCTAAAGAAGAAGGAAAGGTAAGAAACATGGAAGGCACACTCAACCTGGTCGGTTTTGGCCTCGCAGCGATTGGACCCGGCATTGCAACCGGTTTGATCTTCGCCGCATATATCAACGGCGTTGCACGTCAGCCTGAAGCTCGTAGCGTTCTACAGCCAATCGCATTTCTTGGCTTCGCTCTTGCTGAAGCGCTTGCGCTCTTCGGACTCGTTCTAGCGTTCGTTCTCTAGTCGATAACCGTCTCAACCATGCGTTCGATTGAATTGGCGGCAGGAGAAGAGCTCAACCCTCTTATCCCGCATACCGCAGAAATTATCGTGGGCTTTATCGCCTTCTCACTTCTCTATTTGGTGCTCCGTCGCGCTGTCGTTCCTCGCTTTGAAAAAGCGTTCGCAGAACGAACCGATGCGATCCAAGGTGGCATGGAGCGCGCAGAACGCGCGCAACAAGAAGCTGAAGCGGCGTTGAACCAATACAAGTTACAACTCGCTGATGCTCGCGGGGAAGCCCAAACGATTCGCGAAGAAGCGAGAGTCCAAGGTGCTGCCATCATTGAAGAAATGAGAGCAGCCGCTCAAGAAGAGGCCACTCGAATCACCGCTACCGCGCAAGCTTCAATTGAAGCTGAACGCCAGCAAGCCGTGAAGTCACTACGAAATGAAGTAGGCGCTCTTGCCACAGAGCTAGCATCGAAGATCGTCGGAGAAGCGCTGGATGACCAGGTCCGTCAATCTCGTATCGTCGATCGCTTCCTTGAAGACTTGGAGAAGAGTAAGTAATTATGACAACAGCACTTTCTGCATTGGGTGGCGCTAGTCGCCAGTCATTGGCTGCTGCACGCACCTCGCTAGATAACGTCCTCAAAACGTCATCTGCTGCAGATGCCTCTGCACTCGCCACTGATCTCTTTGCCGTTGTTGCTGCCCTGGATTCTTCTACACCGCTTCGTCGGGCTATCACTGATGCATCACGTGATGCAGCTTCAAAGTCCAAGCTTGTCTCTGACCTATTCAGCAAGACAATTTCTGCTACGGCTCTACAGTTAGTTTCAGGACTCGCTGCACTTCGTTGGTCGAGCCCATCGAATTTCGGAGACGTACTGGAGCAACTGGCTGTCGAGTCAGAAGCTTCTGCAGCAGCCGTTGACCAGGAGATAGATCGTCTAGAAGATGAAATCTTCTCCTTCTCGCAACTTGTTGCTAGCGATAGCGACCTTCGTCAAGTTCTTAACTCTGGGAAATACTCTGGAGAAGGAAAACGCTCGCTTGTGGCAGGAATACTTGGCACGAAGGTTTCTGCGTCCACTACGCGACTTCTTTCGCATCTAGTCAACGGTCTACGTGGAAGAAATATAGAGAGCACCATCGCTTTCTATGCAGATGCGACCGCTGCCCGTAAAGCGCGTGCAATCGCGCATGTTCGATCGGCAGTTGCGCTCACAGATTCGCAAAAAGATAAGTTAACAAAGTCTTTATCTCAAAAAATCGGTCAACCGGTTCGTTTGAACGTGGAGATCGATAGCACGGTGTTGGGTGGTATCTCCATCCGATTTGCAGATGAATTGATTGACGCCACAATCGTCAGTCGTTTGGCCGACGCGGGCAGAGCGCTCGCAGTATAGGGAGAGAAATCATGGCGGAACTCACGATCCGACC
>JACCDM010765066.1_pt1 | contig 13225 bp, 8 predicted proteins | sample 7445851 | NCBI WGS metagenome assembly JACCDM01 (sample SAMN15323438, study PRJNA562643) | freshwater metagenome | isolation source: river surface water | place: USA:Blue River Watershed | collected 2017-08-16
AAATCAACTCCAAGTCGATTTCTGCTGTCGACGGCATGCTGAAGTTCCTCAACCAAAACATGTAAGGCCAGACCATGCGTTTGCTCATTTCCGGATTGTCCCTGCTGTTGTTGCAGGCTTGCGCCAGTGTCGATGCGCCGCCCGCTGCATTGGCGCCTTCGCCCGAGTTTGCGCCGGTGTACCCGCTGGCATCCGACCGTGCGCGCCCTGTGACGGGCGGCATCTACAGCAATCGCCCAAGCGACTCATGGTTCGGGCGTGGCCGCAATTACCAAATTGGCGATTTGATCACCGTGTTGTTGAACGAGTCCACCCAGGCTGCACGCACACAAAACACCGACGTGAGCCGGGAGTCGAAAAACACGGCGACGCCGCCCGGCCTGAACACCCAGGTGGGCAAATTGAACCCGATTTTGAATGGCATCAATTTGAATGAATCCAAAGTCGATAGCAAAGGCTCAGGCACCGCGGATCAAAAAGCCAGCTTGAGCGGCTCCGTGACCGTGACCGTGATTGAAATTCTTGCCAACGGCAACCTGGTGGTGCGAGGCGAGAAAAAACTCGGCCTGGCTGAAGGCACCGAGGTGATTCAGGTCTCGGGTGTGATTCGTCCGCAAGACGTGGGCCCGAATGGCACAGTGCAATCGCTGCGCCTGGCCAACGCCCAAATTGCCTACCGCGGCTCGGGTGACCTGGCCAATGCCACCAAGGTGGGCTGGGGCACCAGCATGCTGCATAAATTTTGGCCTTTCTGATGGCGGCAAACATGTTTTTGAACACACTCAAACGTTGGACTTTGCTTGGGCTGCTGGCCGGCGCGTGCAGCGCTTCATGGGCTGACCGGGTCAAGGATTTGGCGACGGTTGCCGCGCAGCGGCCGAACCAATTGATTGGCTTTGGTTTGGTCGTCGGCTTGCAAGGGACAGGCGACGATGCGTCGGTTCCTTTCACAACGCAAAGCATGAAAGCCATGCTGGCGCAGTTGGGCGTGCGAATTGATGGGCCGATGTCAGACTTTGAACAGGTGGCCTCGACCAGCCGTATTGACATCAAAAACTCTGCGGCCGTGATGGTGACAGCGGACTTGCCGGGTTTTTCCAAGCCAGGCCAGCGCATCGATGTGAATGTCTCTGCCATCGGCAAGGCCAGCAACTTACGCGGCGGCAATTTGGTGATGACGGCTTTGCGTGGCGTGGATGGTGAAATTTATGCCCTGGCCCAAGGTAATTTGACAGCCACAGGCATTGATGCCGCCGCTGCCGGTTCTAAGGTGGCGATTGGCGTCCCAACCTCGGCTCGCATCCCTGGCGGCGCCATTGTGGAGCGCATTGTTGACACCCCGTTTGACAAGTCCGACAACCTGGTTTTGAACCTGCGGGACAACGATTTCTCAACGTCGACCGCCATTGTCAATGCGATCAATTCAAAATTCGGCGGTGACGTGGCGCAAGCTCTTGATGGCATATCGATATCGGTGCGAACCCCTCAAGACTTGAATCAAAAAGTGGCTTTTTTGAGCATGCTTGAAAATTTAGAGGTGAAACCCGGTGAGCCGCCTGCGCGCGTGGTCATCAATTCACGCACCGGCACCGTGGTGATCAATCGCGCGGTTCGGGTCACGGCAGCCGCCGTTTCGCATGGCACGATTTCAGTGGCGGTGTCGGCCACCAACGAGGTCTCGCAGCCCAATGCGCTGGCGCAAGGTCAGACCGCCGAAGTTCAAAACGCACAGATCAACGTCAACGAGCCCAACAAGCCCATGTTCTTGTTCCAGCCGGGCGTGGACTTGCGTGACATCGTCGACGCTGTGAACCAGGTGGGCGCCTCCCCCTCGGCACTGATCGCGATTCTTGAAGCCCTCAAGAGCTCCGGCAGCCTGCGCGCCGAGCTGGTCATCATTTAAGGACGCACCGTGAACGACGCCATTGCCTCTTCCACCGCCAAGTCCTACCTGGACTTTTCGGGCCTGGGCGAGTTGCGTGGCAAAGCCCAGCGCAACGACGACCAAGCCTTGCGTGAGACAGCGCAACAGTTCGAGGGTCTGTTCATCCAAATGATGCTCAAGTCCATGCGCGACGCCAACAACGTCATGAAAAGCGACTTGGTGCAATCTGACGCCATGGAAACCTTTGAAGGCATGTACGACAAGGAAATGTCTGTTCAGATGTCCAAGCGCAACACCCTGGGCCTGGCCGACAACCTGGTGCGCCAAGTCAGCCAGATGCAGGCCCAGCCCAGCACGGCGGATATTTTGAAGTCGCATGGCCAAAAAGGCATGCCCTTGAACCCGCCGGCCAAGCCCATGGACTTGCAACCGGATGCGCGTCCCATGCCTTTGCTGCGCCCTGAACTGAAAGCCCTGCCGGGTGCGAAAAGGAGTGCGTCATGAGTGACATGCTCAGCATCAGCAGCACAGCCGTTTCTGCCTACCAGCGCGCCCTCAGCACGGTCAGCAACAACATTGCCAACGTCAGCACCGATGGCTATTCACGCCAGGATGTGGCGCTGGAGTCCAACAGCCCTGCCAAGGTGGCCAGCTATTTCATGGGCACGGGCGTGGCCTTTGGCTCGGTCAAACGGCAATTCGATGAATTTGCAGAATCCAATTTGCGCAAAAGCACGAGTGATTTGCTCAGCCAGGAACCCATGGTGGACTACACCCAGCGGGTCATGGACATCATGGGCGACAAAAGCGTGGGCTTGAGCTCTGCTTTGGATCAATTTTTTGGTTCTGCCCGCAGCCTGTCGGTTGATCCCGCCTCGACTGTTCAAAGGGCCAGTTTCTTGCGCAGCGCACAAGGCTTGGCCTCGCGGTTTGCCGAGTTGTCTGGGCAGCTGGATTTGATTGGCACCGAGACGCGGCAAGCCCTGGAAGCTGCTGCTGGCCAATTCAACACATTGACAGACCAACTGGCGCTGGTCAACCGCCAGCTCAACAAGTCCTCTAAGCTTGACAACCAGCCTTCCGAACTATTAGACCGCCGCGATTTGCTGTTGCGGCAAATGTCTGAATTTGGCGGCCTGAAAACCAGCTTCGAACCCAATGGCGTGGTTTCCGTGAGCTTGGGCTCTACCATCAACCAAAGCCGCGTGGTTGACAAACTGAGCGCTCGCCCCATCGGCATCGACACTGCCAATGGCAAGTTCGACTTCGTTTTGGACCCTTACGGCACCACCGAGTCCCTGCCTGGCATCAACAGCGGGAAGATGGGCGGCTTGACCAATTTCATGAGCCAGGTTTTGGATCCGGCACAAAAAAGCTTGAATTTTTTGGCCAAAACATTGGTCAAAGAGGTCAACACCATTCAGGCCAACGGTATCGACGGTTACGGCCAAGTGGGGCAGGACCTGTTTCGCCTGGACGCCAGTTCAGCCAACGAAGCTGCAGGGATTCGCGTGGCGCTGAACGACGCAATGCGAATTGCCACAGCCGCGCAATTCCGGGTGAGTGAAAGTGTCTCCAACTCGAGCACGGTGCAAGCGACTTTAAGCTACACCCCTTCAGCCACACCGCCTGGCATCAGCAACCCTTTGCTGGGCAACAATGCCAACCCTGCCGCTGGCGTCCCGGTCAAGGTCGAGGGCGTCAAAATTTTCGCGCCCGTCACCTCGGTGGCGGCTGGCATCGAGTCCCCAACCTTTTATTTGGACAACGCCACGGGCGACCAGCAGTTGCAAGTCATGACCCGGGATGGCCGACATCTCTTGGGGCGTTCTTTGTCGCTGGATGAGCAGTTTCAGGTGATTGACCCCGAGAACGGCTTTCCTGCCGCAACCACCTACAGCGACCAGTACATGAACAAGTCGGACGAGTACGGCTACCGCGACATGAACGTGCTCTATGGTGCCAAAGCCTCTGTCCAGTACAAGCAGATGTTTGACAAGGACGGGGTGCCTAGCACCAGTGTCCCCGTGCCTGCAGTGCTGGAAACTGGCCGGGTGACGGCGAGCGGCAGCGGCTTGCTGATTGGCGATCAGGACATCATGATCAATGGCTTCTCTTTGGGCCCCTTGGTGCTCGAAGGCAACGAACAAGACATGGCGCAGACGATGGCAACGTGGCTCCAGAGCTCAGGCCTGACGGACATCACGGTCCAAGCTTACAACGACATCACCGTTTCGCCGTCCAAGCTTCAACTGGATCAGCCCTTGCAGATCAATGGCCAAGAGATTGGGCCGTTCACAAACTTCAAGGGCTTGGTGAAGGCCATTCAGGACAAGTCTGGCTTGACGGGTGTGACCGCGCGCGTGAACGAGCGGGGCGAATTGCTGCTGGAAAATTTGCCCTCGGCAGGCGGCTTGCCCATCACCATCGGCACGTCCGATCCTGTCAAGTTCCCCGACAATGCCTTGGGCGCTGACCCAGGTACCTACAACGGCAAAATCAGGATGACGCGCGAGCTCAATCCTTTGAGCCCTGAAAACTCAGACATTCGCATTTCATTTGGCCCCAACGGAACGCCCGCTGAATTGGCCAAACTGGGCATTCGTACCGGCGCGTACATTGAGGGCAAAGTGCCCGATGATCTGGTGGTGTTTGTCACCGGACAAGGGAATACCGCCTCTGTGGCGGCCAGTTACGCCGGTGAGCCCCTGCTGCCGCAAGAGAATTTACGCCAGCAATCCTTGGAAATTCGTTTCACGGCCAACAACCGCTATGTGATTGTGGACAGCAAGACCGATACCGAATTGGCCAATCGAACCTATGACCCGTCTGTGCTGGAGCCGACCATCGAATACCAGGGTCTCAAGGTCAAGTTGAACTTTGCCCCCAATGTGGGCGACAAGTTTTTGATCGATGGCAACAAAGACGGCATCGGCAACAACGAAAACATGTTGGCCCTGGCCGATTTGTCGAAAAAGCCGATCATTGAAGGCAAGACCCTCTCCAACACCTACATCGACCAGGTCAATGACATTGGCAACCTGGCGCAACAGGCGAAGATCACACAGCAAGCGTTGACGGTGGTGAACGACCAGGCGATTCAATCCAGAGACAAAGCCTCGGGCGTCAACCTGGATGACGAAGCCGCAGAGTTGATCCGCTTCCAGCAAGCCTACCAAGCTTCTGCCAAAGCCATGCAAATTTCCAGTCAGTTGTTTGACGCCATTATTCAGGTGCGCTGAGGCTGAAAGAGATTCATCATGAAAGTGTCTACCAACCTTTTCTTTAACCGAGCCAGCACCCAGTTGGCCACTGTGCAGTCGAGCCTGTCCAAGACCCAAGAGCAGCTCTCCACCGGCAAGCAAATCACCAAACCCAGCGATGAGCCGGACAAAGCCTCCTTGGTGACCCGATTGGAGTCGGAATTGGCTCGGCAGGAAAGCTATCAAAGCACCTTGTCAACGGTTGAAATCAAGCTCAGTACCCAGGAAACGGCGCTGCGCAATGTCAGCGATGTGATGTACCGCATCAAGGAATTGACGGTGCAAGCCAACAGCGACACCATGGGCAAACTCGACCGCGAGTCGATTGCCGTGGAAATCGAGTCCTTGCGCGACCAAGTGCTCAGCTTGGCCAACACGCAAGACACTTCAGGCAACTACATTTTTGCGGGCAGCCGCGTCACTGAGCCTTCCTTTGGCCTCAACAGCCAGGGCCTGATTGATTACCAAGGCGACCAAAGCCGCATGCAAGTTGCCGTGGGCGACAACCGCTTGATGAACGTGAACCGCCCAGGTTCAGACGCCTTTGTGCGCGTGGTGCGCGACGATGGCAAGGGCGGCAAGGTGGGCGTCGGATTTTTCCAGGCGCTGGGCGATTTGGCCAAGGCCGTGCGCACGTCTGACCGTGCCGCCATGCAGCGCGGCATCGGTGAAATCGATGCCATGCAACAAGGCGTGAGCGAGGCGACCGCACAGGTGGGCGCCGATTTGAATGTGGTGGACGCGCAAAAGAATGTGCTGGACGAAGTCAAGCTGCGCCTGAAAACCACTTTGTCTGCAGTGCAGGACCTGGATTACACCGAAGCCATCACCCGCATGAACCGCGACCAACTGGCTTTGGAGGCTGCCCAGAGCAGCTTTGCCAAGATTTCCAAATTGAGTTTGTTCAACTATTTGAACTGACACCTTCATTTTTTTTGCTTGATGCCGATTAAGTGCTTGATGCGTACCTGATTTTTATTTGAATCACCATGGCCACCTCTGCAGTCAGTTCCACATCCGCCAACACCGCTGCCAACACGCAGGCTGCGGTGGCGGCCAGCAACAAGGCGAATGCGCAAAAAATCATGACCTCGCTGTCCGCGGGGTCGGGTGTGGACACGGCGTCTTTGGCGCAAAACTTGGTGGATGCCGAACGCATTCCGCGTGAGAACGCGATCAACGCCAAGATCGGTAAAAACGAATCCAAGATCACGGGCTTGTCTGCGGTCATGTTCATGGTCTCGGAGCTGAAGACCAAAATGTCTGCGCTCAAAGACAAAGGCAGTTTCAGCAGCTTGACGGTCAGCAACAGCCAGTCGGCAGCTTTCGGCGTGTCCACGAGCACCAGCGCAGCGGTAGGCAGTCACGACATTCAGGTGACGTCGATTGCCAAGGGCAAGCGCGTCCTCACCCCCGACCACAAGGCTTTTGCCACGCCAACAACCCCCTTGAGCAGCCCCTTCAGTCTGACACTCAAAAGTGACAACCTGGGCGTGTCTGGCGGGGTGCCGCTTGCGGTCGACCTGGCGGCCAACCCCGGCACCGCTTCTGGAGCCACCCTGTCGGACATCCAATTTTCAGCAGGTACATCCCCCTTCAAAGGCTTGACCTTCACGGCGGACGGTCAACCCGTCACGGTGGCCATTGCCCCCGGTGCGGTGGTGAGCGACTTGAGCAGCTTGAAAGGTGCATTGGATGACGCGCTTTCGGCGGCAGGCGTGACGGATGTGTCGGTCAGTTTCAATCTGGCGGCCAACACGCTGAGCTTGAGCTCCGCCACGCGTACGATTGCCAAGCCAGGCCTGAGCACGGCTGGCATCTCCGGTATTTCGTTTGGCACAACAACGCCGGCGACCACCGACTTCAGGAGCTTTCAGGTGACGGTGGCTGGCGTGCCTCGCACGCTGACGCCAGCCCCTGCGTCTGCCACGTTGGCGTCTTTGGCTGCTGACCTGCAGGCACAGCTGCAAAAGCTGGATGGCGGAGCGGATCTGCGCATTCTGGAAGTGGGGGACGGGTTGCAGGTGTTCTCTGCATCGGGCCGGACCATCACCAATGTCAGCTTGAGCAATGAAATGCAAATTGGCATGACCAACGATGCAGTCACCGGCGCGCCGAGCGACTCTGTTGGCGTCACGCCCGCGCGCCTGGATGGCGTGGCCTTTTCCACTCAGGCCACCGTCAACGATTTCAAAGAGTTCTCCATCAGCATTGGCGGGACGTTTCAAAGGGTGATTCCAGCGCCTGGTGCCGCAACCTTGTCCGATTTGGCGGCCAATCTTCAAAGCCAGTTGCGGGCCCTGGAGGGGACCACCGACATTTCAGTGATTGCCTCCGGTGGAAATTTGCTGTTCTCTTCTGCCTCAGGCCGCGCCTTGACCGCACCCTTGCTGACCAAAAGCAGCTACGCGCAAACGCCTGAAGGCGTCGTGGCTGCGATCAACGCAAAGAATGCAGGCGTCAAGGCTGAGTTGGTCAGCACAGGCAATGCTTTGAAACCCTACAAAATTTTGGTCACGGGCGCGACCGGGGCCAGCCAAGACTTCACCTTGACCAGTGCCACCGCTGAGCTGGAATTCTCAGGGGTGCCGGGTTACACCCAGGCCAGCGATGCCTCTTTCCTGGTGAACGGCATCGCCATGACCCGCAACTCCAACACCGTGACCGATGCGATCGCAGGTGTCACTTTGAGCTTGCGCGCCCCCACCACTGGCATGGCCACCTTGGACCTGACGCGCGACACAGCCGCGCTGACCACCAAGATGACCGACTTGGTCACGGCCTACAACGATGCCAATGACTTGTTGAACCAGGTTTCTGACCCCAAGTCGACCTTGGACACCTACGGGGCAACCTTGGTGGGTGACTCCACGGTGCGAATGGTTCGCCAACAACTGAGAAGCTTGTTTCAAGGGGCTTCCTCCACGCCGGGAACCACGGTCAGCGCCTTCTGGCAATTGGGCATCAGCGTGGATGAGAAAGGCAAAATGAGTTTGGACAGCGCCAAGCTCGGTACCTCGCTGAGCAACAACTTCAGCGACGTGGTCAAGTCCTTGACGGGTAATTACGACAACTTGAGCGCCTTCTCCAAAGCGCCCGCGGGCTTGATGGGTGACGCGGTGCGCAAACTCACGAATTTGCTGGACTCCAAAGGCCCGCTGATGAGCCAAAGCGAATCGGCCAGCACCCAAAACACCAAGCACCAAAAAGACTTGGCCGATTTGCAAGCGCGCATGGATTCGCTTTTGGCGCGTTACACCAAGCAGTTTGCTGCCATGGACAGCTTGGTGGGCCAGGTCAACAGTCAAAAAACCAGCCTGAAATCCAGCTTTGAAGGCATGATGGCGGCTTACACCAACAAATAAGCGCCTGATTTCGCTGTTTTTTGAATTCTTAAGAATTCAAAAAAAATCTTTGCACGAAAACGCTCAAGTTGTTCGTGTCCCTTCCGATTCCTGTTCCACACAGCCCCAGATGAACCTGGGGTCCATTATTGTTTGTTGGTCCGTGGATGACAGGAAAGGAAGGTGATCCATGATTTCAGAATTGCAAGCGGGGGTCAGAGCCTCCATGCCACAAGCGGCGGCCTTTCCAGCGGCCGCCAATGTTGCGCATGGAGGTGACGTGGCCAAGACCCCATCAGCCCAAACCACGCCGATACCCAAGGCGGAGATCAAGGTTGACACGGAGCGCATGAAGCAAAACCTCCAAGAGGCCATCAGTCGCTTGAACGACATGGTGCGCGACGGAGGCCGCGGCCTGAGCTTTGCCATGGACGACAAACTGGGCCGTCCTGTGGTGTATGTGAAAAACGCAGAGACCGGTGAAGTCGTGCGGCAAATTCCCAATGAAGTGGTTGTGCGCCTGGCGCACAGCATTGAAAGCTTCAAAGGCATTTTGCACAACGATTTGGCATAAATCTTTGCATTTGAAACTCAAGTAATTTATCTGGTGGTCGATTCTTCAATCATCAGGAACTCTTTCTGAATTTTGTTTGAAAACTTTGTGATGGACTTTGTAGGAGAAACATCATGTCCGTGATTAATACCAACGTGAAAGCTCTTGGCGCCAGCGCCGCTTTGGGCAAGGTTGAGAAATCGTTGTCGCAGGCCATGCAGCGACTTTCTACAGGCCAACGCATCAACAGTGCCAAAGACGACGCTGCTGGCCTGGCCATCACCAACCGCATGACCGCCCAGATTCGCGGCTATGCCGTCGCCATTCGCAATGCCAACGATGGCCTGTCGATGGCGCAGACCGCTGAGGGCGCATTGAGCCAAGTTTCCTCCATGCTCCAGCGCATGCGTGAGCTGTCGGTTCAGGCTGCCACGGGCACCATGTCCACCGCCGATCGCCGTTCGCTCCAAGAAGAGATCACGCAGCTCAACAGCGAGATCGACAACATCGCCACCAAGACCAATCACAACAACATCAAGCTGTTGGATGGCTCTGCGGGTGATGTGCAATTGCAGACGGGTGTCTTTGCCTCAGACAACATGAAGATTGGCTTTGACTCCGTTCAGACCAAGGACATTGGCATTGGCTCCAAGCCTTCTTTGACCTCGAATTCAGTCTCCAAGACAGCCTTGTCAGCCGGTGACTTGCTGATCAACGGCGTGTCGGTGGGGCAGTCTGTTGCTGAGGACGACAAGCTCTCCTTTGGCAGTGACGTGGCCGGTAGCGCGATTGCCAAAGCCGCCGCGATCAACAAGGTGTCCGATTTGACGGGCGTCATTGCAACGGTGGGCCAGACCGTGGCTTATGGTGCCAGCATGACGGCAGCTGCTGCTTCCAACAAGTCCATCACCATCAACGGCATCACAACGGCCGGTTTCGATTTGACGGCCACCTCGAATGAGGCCAACAGAAAAACGGTTGCGCTCGCAATCAATGACATCGCCGCTCAGACAGGCGTCAAAGCCATCAACACCGAGTCTGACAGCCAGGGCATCGTCTTGGTGGCAGATGACGGCCGCAACATTGTGATTGACTTGGGCACGCTGACCCAGGCGCAAACGGGTATTTCTGTGGGTACGGCAATCGGTGCAGGCAATGACTTCGCTGCCGGCTCCACCACCGGAACCTGGGTCGGCAACTTTTCGCTGACCAATTACAACGGCAAGGACATCACGATTTCCACCAGCGAGGGCAACACACTGACCGCCCTGACGCATGCTGGCCTTTCTGAAGGCGTTTACAGCTCCAGCAAGGCTCAGGTTGTGACCGCCCAGCGCGATCATTTGAACGCTGGCGATCTGCAAGGCGTGGCCGGCATGCTGCAAGGCAACACCATGACCATCAACGACGTGGCAATCGATGCTGCAACGGCCAACGATGACACCGCTTCCGTGGTGGGCGGCACCGATTACCCCACCAGCTACCGCGCCTCCAGCGCGATTGCGATCGCAGCGGCCATCAACCGCAAAGAATCGCTGACGGGTGTGCGTGCTTCGGCTGAGGCCAACGTCATTTATGGCACGGGCTTCACAGCGGGACAGGTTGACAACATTTACCTGAACGGCATCTCCATCGCAACCTCCAACGGTATTGACTCGGTGGAAGCGGCCATCAGCGCGATCAATGCACACCAGGGCGCGACCGGTGTTGTCGCATCTCAGTATGGGCAAGGCATCAAATTGACTGCGGAGGACGGCCGCAACATCTCCATCTCCGTGGATGGTGCAGGTGGTGCGGATGCCATTGGTCTGGCGGATGTGGACGTTGGAACCAACGATCAAACCGATGCCACAACCTATTACGCCTCTATCCGCTTGACCTCGGACAAGCCGTTCGAACTCAAGAGCGGTTCAGAGGGCAACGATGGCGCCACGTCCAATTTTGAAGCCCTGGGCTTCAAGCGTGGCAACTTCGGCGGCAGCGACAACGGCTTGAAGGTTGGCGCCGTTGATATTTCTACCGCCACGGGTGCAACCGCTGCGATCTATGCGCTGGATGCCGCCATTGAAAATATCTCGGCCATGCAGTCCAAAGCCGGTGCCTATCAAAACCGACTTGAGGCTGTGGTGAGCAACCTGACCGAGTCCAACCAGAACATGTCTGCCGCCCGCAGCCGTATTCTGGACACCGACTATGCGACGGAAACCACCAACCTGGCCAAGTCCCAAATCGTCCAGCAAGCGGCTACCGCCATGTTGGCGCAAGCCAACCAGTCGGCGCAAACCGTGCTGGCACTGCTGAAGTAATTCAAAAGTACTCCAATTAAAGCCTGGCTTCGGCCAGGCTTTTTTTATGGGTGCAAGCCGCATGGCTTGAAAATTGCATTCTGACTGCCGAATGCCATCTTTTTGACAGAAAGTTGGCATCGGTCCCAAGGTCGGCCATCTTGGGTTTTTGTCAGAAATGTGATCACCATGCGCGCAAAAAAATCAAAACCGGCAGCATCTACGCCGCCCCTCTTGACGGTTCCAAATGTCAGCTTGGCTGAGCTTTTGGAGCAAGCCCATGGCCTGCAGGCGGCTGGGCGGCCAGACCTTGCCGCTGTTTTGTACGAAAACTGGCTGAAACAAGCGGTTCAGCCGATGGCCCATGTCGCATGGTTCAATTTGGGAGTCCTTCGTGGCGAGTTGGGCCAACGCGAGACAGCGGCGGATGCCTACCGGCAGGCCATCGGAATTCATCCCCCATTTTTAGAGGCGCGCCTGAACTTGGGCAGCCAGTTGGAAGCTTTGGGTCAAGCAGACGCTGCCATTTCGGCTTGGACCGATGCCACCTTGGTGGGACAACCCATTTCAGATATCACGCGGCCCCTGGTGGTCATGGCCTACAACAACCTGGGCCGCTTTCAAGAAAAACTTAGACGCTATGAAGCGGCAGAGCTTGCCCTGGAGGAGAGTCTGCGCTTGAAGCCGCAGCAGCCCGATGCTTTGCAGCATTGGCTGCATTTGCGCCAGCGTCAATGCAAGTGGCCCGTGCTGAAGTCTTTGCCCGGCCTCAGTGCACATGATTTGCTGATGTCGTTTTCACCCTTGGGTATGTTGGCGCACACTGACGACCCCGCCATGCATTTGATGGCCTCCCGCAATTTTGTGGGCAGAAAATTGGCGAACTCGCCTGCGCCCATGAGCTTGCCGACGCAGCGGCGCGCTGGACGACTGCGTTTGGGTTATCTGTCAGGCGACTTGTGCATGCATGCGGTGGGTTTGCTGCTGGCCGAAGTACTGGAAAACCATGATCGCAGTCGCTTTGAGACTTTTGCGTTTGACTACAGCCCCGAGGATGGCTCACCCTACCGTGCGCGCTTGTTGGCCGGCTTTGAGCATGTGCACAAAGTTCATGCCCTGAGCGACGCCGACGTGGCGCAATTGATCGCAGCACAGGAAATTGATGTGCTGATTGACTTGCAGGGACTCAGCAGCGGTTTGCGACATGGCATCTTGTCAATGCGGCCTGCGCCTGTGCAAGTGACGTACCTGGGTTTCATTGGGCCCACGGCCATGCCATGGATTGACCATGTGCTGGCCGACAAATTCTCTTTGCCCGAGGCTTTGCAGCCCTATTTCAGCGAGACGCCGCTGTACCTGCAATCCTCTTTCCTGCCCGCTGACCGTCAACGCCAGATGGCAGACCCCACCACGCGGGCTGCGCAGGGCTTGCCTGACAAGGGTTTTATTTTTGCGTCATTCAACAATTCCTACAAAATCACCGAAGAGGTGTTTGCCAGTTGGATGCGCATCCTGCACCGCAGCCCGGATGCTTGCCTTTGGCTGGTGGACGACAACCCTTGGGCCACGGCCAACATGCGGCAAGCCGCCCAAGCCCTCGGCGTGGATCCTGCCCGACTGGTGTTCAGTCCGCGTGTGGGCAAAGAGCAATACCTTGCCAATTTGCAGTTGGCTGACCTGTTTTTGGATGGTTTTCCTTACAACGCAGGCTCCACCGCCCGCGATGCCTTGTCCGTAGGTTTGCCCATGCTTACCCTGAGCGGGCGCACATTTGTGTCACGCATGGCAGGTAGCCTGTTGCATTCCCTGGGTTTGACGGAATTGATCACCCATGACCTCGCCAGCTACGAACAACGCGCCGTGGACTTGGCACAAGATGCCGTGGCTTACCAAGC
>JACCDM010167351.1_pt1 | contig 13224 bp, 12 predicted proteins | sample 7445851 | NCBI WGS metagenome assembly JACCDM01 (sample SAMN15323438, study PRJNA562643) | freshwater metagenome | isolation source: river surface water | place: USA:Blue River Watershed | collected 2017-08-16
CAGGAAGTCACCTTCTCTACCACCAAATTGTGATTGGTATAGATGCAGACGTCCGCTGCGATATGGAGACTTTCTCGTACCATTTCTTCGGCAGAAAGTTGCGGCGCAAACTTCTTCATCGCTCTTGCAGCAGACTGTGCATATACACTACCCGAACCGATGGTGGCAATTTCCATGTCGGGCTCAATCACATCTCCATTACCTGAGATAATCAAGATATCGTCCTTGTCTGCAACAATCATCATAGCTTCCAAGCGGCTAAGCATCCGATCCATGCGCCATTCTTTGGCAAGTTCTACGGCAGCTCGCTTCATGTTATTTCCAAAAGCTCCGAGCTTTTCTTCAAACTTATCCAAAAGGGTAAAAGCATCTGCTGTGGAACCCGCAAAACCAGTTACGATCTTTCCTCCTTGGAGAACTCTTATCTTCTTCACGGTGCTTTTGGCTACCGTATTGCCAAGAGTCGCTTGACCATCTGCACCGATGACAACCTCTCCCTTGTGCCGAATGGCTACTACGGTGGTGGATTTAATTTTTTCCATGTAAATTTTAATTTTCTAGTGTTCGAGTTTAAAACGCTAGTTTAAGATGTATTTCAAAAACCAAACAAAAGCAAAAAGTCCTAGTTGAACAGGACTTTTTGACAGGTAGTTTTTAGATTAGGATACGCACCGGATCTTCGAGCAAGCCCTTCAGCGTCTGTAGGAATGCAGATCCTACTGCTCCATCTACGACGCGGTGGTCGCAAGAAAGCGTTACCTTCATCACGTTGCCGACTTTCATTTGGCCGTCTTTCACGATGACTGTTTCCTTGATACCTCCCACTGCCAAGATGCAGGCATCTGGTGGATTGATGATGGCGGTAAATTCATCGATGCCAAACATTCCCAAATTGGAGATGGTAAAGGTATTTCCTTCCCAGTCTTTGGGTTGTAGTTCTTTGTTTTTGGCCTTTTGGCCCAAAGATTTAGCTTGATTCGAAATCTGACTTAATGACAACTGATCTGCAAATCGAATCACTGGTACCAAGAGTCCCTCCTCTACTGCTACCGCCATTCCAATATGAATGTGATCGTTGTAGCGGATTTTATCTCCCAACCAGCTAGAATTTACCTTTGGATTCTGTCGCAATGCCGCTGCAGATGCTTTGATGACTAGGTCATTGAATGAAATCTTTGCGGTACCAAACTCGTTCATGCTCTTTCTCGCCTCGATCGCCTTGTCCATATTGATCTCCATGGTCAAGTAGAAGTGAGGTGCCGAATATTTACTTTCAGCCAATCGCTTGGCAATCGTTTTACGCATTTGAGAAACCTTCTCTTCTCTGAAGCTTTCCTGACCCAATACTGGACTAGCTATGGCTGAGGTGGAAGTTGCTTGAGGACTAGCGGCTGCTGCTGCAGGTACAAAGGTCTCAATATCTCTTTTGACAATACGTCCACCTTCCCCGCTACCGGCTACTTGACGAATATCTACCCCTTTGTCAGAGGCAATTTTCTTAGCTAAAGGAGATGCCTTAACACGCTCGTTTCCTGAACCACTAGCAACTGCTGCTGCAACTGGTGCTTGAGCCACTTCTGGGGCAGGTGTAGCCACTGCCGCAGGTACTGCAGGACTGGCCACTTCAACTGGAGCAGGGGTAGATCCTCCTGCCTGATGTGCAGCCAAAAGGCTTTGGTAATCGGCTCCTTTTTCTCCGATCACTGCAATGATCCCATCTACAGGAACACTGCCTCCTGCTTCTACACCGATATACAACAAGACCCCATCTTCGTAAGATTCCAATTCCATGGTCGCCTTATCGGTCTCCACTTCTGCTATAATTTCTCCGGATTTAACTGGATCGCCTACTTTTTTCAACCAAGCAGCTATGGTTCCTTCCTGCATGGTGTCGCTCATTTTGGGCATGGTCACCACGATGGCAGGAATGGAAGCAGTAGATGCTGCAGGAGCTTTAACCTCTGCCACAGCAGGTGCTGGAGCAGCAGCAGGAATTACTACTTCTGCCTTGGTCGCTTCTGCAGGTGCTCCAGACAACAAATGTTGGAATGCTTCACCCTTTTCTCCGATTATTGCGATGATTCCATTGACAGGAACCGAATCTTTCTCTTTTACCCCTACATAAAGCAAAACCCCCTCCTCGTAAGATTCCAACTCCATGGTAGCTTTATCCGTCTCCACCTCTGCAAGAATATCTCCAGGCTTGACAGTGTCACCTACTTTTTTCAACCAGGATGCAATCACACCTTCTTCCATGGTGTCACTCATTTTTGGCATTCTAATAATTTCGGCCATGTTCTATGCGCGCTTGTAGTTTTTAAAGAGCCCAAAAATAGTTTTTAAAAACGCTTTATTCAAATTTATATGCTGTATTTTCCAATCAGTTTTTGACCGCTTGCCTCTATGCCCTTACTTCAACCCAGTACTTACCAAAGGCCTAAATACCTCTTTAACGGACACTTAGAAACAGTTTACCCCGCATTTTTTAGAACGGTAGAACTCATCCCTACACAAAAAGAACGTGTAGAAACTCCTGATGGGGATTTTTTGGAAATTGATTGGCACCAACGAGGTAGCTCAAAACTGGTGGTAATTAGTCACGGATTAGAGGGAAATAGTAGCAGGCATTACATCCTTGGAATGGCCAAAGAAGCCTTGCAAAAGGGCTTTGATGTGTTAGCCTGGAACTACCGAGGCTGTGGCGAGGAACTCAATCGAAAGGCAATCTTTTACCACAGTGGCGCCACCTACGATTTAGACACCATCATTCAGTTTGCCTCTCCGAAGTATGCAGAAATTTTTCTTATCGGGTTTAGTTTGGGAGGAAATCTAACCCTAAAATATCTCGGTGAAAAGCGGGAGCGGACACCAAAAATCAAAAAAGGGGTCGCTATCTCAGTACCCCTAGACTTGGGGAGGTCCTGTGATCAAATTTCAAGAATAGCTTTTGGCTTGTATACCCAACGATTTCTAAAGACCCTACGGCAAAAAGTTAAAAAAAAGGCAAAAAGATTTCCAAAAGAGTTTGACTTAAGTAAGTTTTCTACCATTCAGACACTTCGCGATTTTGACAATACATTTACTGGGCCCTTGCATGGCTTTAGTGATGCAGAAGAATATTACCAAACGAACTCCTCCTTAAAGTTTTTATCGGGCATCTCCATTCCAACACTTGTTTTAAATGCCAAAAACGATCCATTCTTAAGTCCATCCTGTTACCCGATTGAATTGGCAAATAAGCTCGATCAAGTATTCTTTGAATTCCCAAGGCATGGAGGTCATGTGGGATTTATGAGCGCTGATTCGAATAAAAGGCTATATTCCGAAACCAGGGCAGTTGAATTTATTTGCCAGGATTCCTAACTTCGAAAAAATTAGCTGACAACTGCAACCATGTGTGGAAGATATTCACTTGCCAAAAGTAAAATTGAACTCGAAGAACGCTTCCAAGCAGAAATGCTGGCAGATTTTTCACCTCGGTACAACATTGCCCCAACTCAGCTGGTGCCCGTCATCACATCCGATAGTCCCAAAGGTTTCTCCTTTTTTTATTGGGGTATCACCCCTGATTTTGGACAAAACAAACCTGTCTCAGCCAAGTTGATCAACGCACGAGCAGAGTCCGTTCATGAAAAAGTATCCTTCAAACCTTCCTTTCAAAAAAGAAGGTGCCTTATCCCTGCTGATGGATTTTACGAATGGAAAAAGGTGGGAAAGAAAACCAAAATCCCCCATCGCTTCACGCTCCGTGATGAAGATCTTTTTGCGTTTGCGGGCATTTGGGAGGAGTACGAAACTGTTTCTGGGGAATCTCAACATACCTTCTTGATTCTAACAACAAATCCCAATGATGTCGTTTCTGAAGTTCATGATCGCATGCCTGTGATTTTGAAACGAGAACAAGAAAAAAAATGGTTGGATAGCTACAGTTCTGAAGCTGAATTATTGGAACTCTTAAATCCCTATCCGAATGAATTGATGCTGGGCTTTACGGTTTCCCCACTAGTCAATTCTGTACAAAATGATTCCCAATCGGTCCTTCGAAAAACTTCACCCATGGACCAATTTGGCAATTATACCTTGTTTGGTTGAAAAACGAAGACCCTTTCTTTAGTTGTTGAAATAAACTTCAGTCCCGATATTGCAGGGATTTTAGATTGCTATCACCCCACCACCCTACCTACCCATGTATAACTCACGAATTCTCGCTGCAGGCCATTATGTTCCTGAACGAATCGTCACGAATGATGAACTTTCCCAGATGATGAATACCTCCAACGAGTGGATTGTGGAGCGTACAGGGATTCAAGAAAGACGTTGGTACACCCCAGGAATTGACACGGTGACCAATATGGCAGCTAAAGCAAGTAAAATGGCCATGGAGCGTGCTGGAGTGCAGCAAGATGATATTGACTTCATCATATTTGCGACGATTACCCCCGATTACTTTTTACCCGGAAATGGGGTACTTCTCCAGCGTGAATTGGGTTTTAAAACCATCGGTGCTTTAGATATTCGAAATGCTTGTTCTGGATTTATCTATGCACTATCGATAGCAGATCAGTTTATCAAAACAGGCATGTACCAAAAAATACTCGTCGTAGGTGCTGAAATTCAATCCTCCGCATTGGACAAAAGCGACGAAGGCAGATCCAGTGCCGTGATCTTTGCAGATGGTGCCGGGGCCGTGGTCGTGGGCAGAGCTGAAGCTGGACAGGCCGGAATCATGAGCACCCACTTGCATTCCGAAGGATCGCATGCCGAAGAATTGTATTGCATCGCCCCGAGTTCAAGTGGGAAAGAACGAATTTCCAAAGAATTGATTGAGCGAGGTGACTTTTTCTTGAAAATGAATGGAAATGCGGTTTTCAAGCATGCCGTGGTTCGTTTTATGGAGGTAATCCAAGAAGCCCTAGCTTTCAATCAGCTGAGCAAAGACGATATCGATCTTCTCGTGCCACATCAAGCTAATTTGCGTATCTCTCAATACATTCAGCAAAAATTGGAATTGCCAGACCAAAAGGTTTTTAATAACATCATGCACCTGGGCAACACCACAGCAGGTACCATCCCGATCGCACTATCTCAAGCTTGGGAACAGGGTCGACTCAAGGAAAATGACCTAATTTGTTTGGCTGCCTTTGGTTCCGGATTTTCCTGGGCATCAGCAGTGCTGCGTTGGTAAACTCCATGCAAAAAGAACTTGACCTAAATCTTTGGTTGGATCAATCGCTAGTTCTGCGACAAAATCAACTGAAGGCTGATTTCTTGGATCTTTTTGAGCAACTTGGCAACTCGGTTACCAATGTTGAGTTGACTAATTTTTTCTCCAATTCGAAGGGTAAAAAAATCTCCAAAGGAAACCAATTGCAGGGATTCCCCTACTTCGTTCTTGATCTTATTCGTGATTTTGATTTAGAAACAGGCTGTAACATTCGTTTAGTAAGCTGGTTTGGTCACGGTCTATTTTGCTGTGTGTTTTTCGGAAAAAATTTAAACTTCTCTACAGAACCATTTTGGAATGCCGGATACCACTTGGGAAATGCGCATACCCCTTGGGATCTGCCTACCCAACTCGAATGGCTTTGTAAATCCAAGCCAAACTCTATTTCGAAGCAAGGTCCAATACTATGGATCAAGGAAATTAGCTTGCCTGCAAACAAAGAAAAAGGCCTCCAACTTTTGAAAGAAGAAGTGAATAAAATTCTTCAGGTTAAACCCAATTTGGGAATTAAAATCTAAGGATTTGATGTACTTTTAAACAGGAAATGATTTTTTACGTAGGTATAAAAAAATCATCCAAATCTGAGTACTGAAAACTGTTGCCAACCTACCTAAAAGAACCCTTTTTGCTATGAAGCATCTGCTAATAGTACTCTTCTCCCTTCTGTATTTTTCGCTTGCTGCTCAAACTTCAAAAGTTGCCGTACGCTATTCGAGTGACTCATCGATTGTAGGCACCGGGCTGGTCGAAAAAAATCTCCCAAATGGACTTTGGAAGTTCTATACTGCCAAAACTAACACCCTAGTAACTGAAGGAACCTTCAAAAATGGACTTCGAGATGGACAATGGGCCAGTTACCATGCAAATGGCAAGCAAAAGGAACTCGCTGATTACCGTGAAGGAAAGCTCTTTGGGCCGGCACGATTTTTTGATGCAAATGGATTTCTAGTTAAAGAAATGATTTTTCAAGACAGTATTTTGGTCGGTAAGTACAGCGAATATTTCGGAAGTGAAGCAGTGGATTACTACAGTGATCCGAGTCAACTTAAGGTGGAGGGAAACTACCTAGCAGGAAAAAAAGAAGGGCAATGGCTGTCCTATTTTCCGGGCGGTGAGCTTGCAGTTCGGGAATTTTACGTAAATGGATTACGAGAAGGTCCCTATTTCGAATTTGACCCGGAAGGAAACGTACTAGCGGAAGCCACTGCGAAAAAGGGGCAATTTGATGGGGTATATAAAACCTTCTCCTTGCCAAATGTTCCCCTGCAGTCTGGTAGTTACAAAAACGGAGTGAAAATTGGCCCTTGGAAAAGCTTCTATCCGGGCACAAAAATCCCTGAGTCAGAAGAGTTTTATGACGATTTTGGGAACCGAATTGGGGAATGGAGCTATTACTACGAAACTGGTCGACTTGCACGAAAGGAAAGATACGAGAATAATGTGGCCGTAGGTATATGGGAAGAATACTTCCCAAACAAAGAAATTTCCAAACGTAAAACCTATGTCCTGGGCGTTCCCGAAGGAGAATATGTGGAAAATCATAGTTCGGGCAAACCTTCTGTACAAGGTCAATACGAGGGTGGAGCCAAGTTTGGGGTTTGGAAAAACTTTTATCCCGATGGGCAACTCTATGCGATTGGGGAGTACAAAAATGACCTCAAAACTGGACTATGGAAATATTTCAATAAAATCGGAGTCCTGGTAGCAGAAGGAGAATACCTTTTGGGTATGGAAAATGGACAGTGGGTCTACTACTACGATGGAGGACAACTAAAATCTGTAGGTCGTTTCAATCTAGGTTTTGAAGATGGCATATGGGGGCTTTTTTACGACAACAGACAATTGACCCAAGAGGAATTCTGGGACAATGGACGATTACTCAATGTAGGTCCCTACTATTCCTACGATGGAAAAGAAACTAGAGATGCAGGCACCTTAAAAGATGGAAATGGAACACGCATCACCTACTATGTGACTGGTCAAAAAGAATCTGAAGGAAAATACCTTTCTGGCAAAGCAGAGGGCCTTTGGATGTATTACCATGAATCAGGACGAAAAGCCTCTGAGGGAAGTATGAAAGACGGCAAAAAACAGGGAGCATGGAAATTTTACAATTCCGCAGGAAGATTGGAAGACCTCATCCAATTCAAAGATGATGAGATTCAATATCCTACCGAACGCACCGGCCTTCGTTAAACAATCCTTAGCTGAATCGGTTCATCACTAAAACCGAAACACATGTTTGGATTATTCAAAAAGAAAAGCGAGAAGGAAAAACTCCAGGAAACCTATGCCAAAATGATGGCAGAAGCGCATAAACTATCGCACAGCAACCGAACTGCAGCAGACAAACTCATGGCAGAAGCAGAAGAAGTGGCGAAGAAGATTGATGCGCTAAATAAGGGTTAAACTTACTTTCTGGCGTAATCGTCCTGCAAACGAACGATATCGGATTCATCGGAGGGTTGACTAGCATCGGAATGCATCCAGATCTCAGCCACAATTCCCCAATCTCCTGTACCAATCAAGCGGTGACGCTCCCCCTGTCGCAAAGAAATTACCTCTCCTGCAACCATAGAGACCACCGGACCTGGGCTATCGTCCATACTTCTGCTAATTGCAGCATCCCCTGATACCAAGGTCCACAATTCAGCACGTCGAAAATGGTATTGCCAAGAAAGGCGTGCTCCAGGAGCAACCAATAGAAACTTAGGGCTCAACTTCTGAGCATATTGGTCTTCCGAAAGGGTTACCTCAGGGAAAAAGATATCCTTAAATTTTCGGATTTGGGTTTCCTCCAAAACAAAAAAACCTCCCCATGGTCGCTCAAAATCTTGGGTGGAGATCGAAAACCCCGATTCAATTAAATAGCGCTCTACCAGTTCTGCAAGCTGAGATTTTCCCAAATTGGGTGAAAGAATAAGTGGCTTCATACGCTAGCATTAAAAAGAAACCAAAGGTAGACATTTTTCTAGTTTTCAACTTGCAGCCCTAAAAATTGCAATGTCCGATTAAATTGGATATTACCAATCTGGTAATCCCTACTTCCCTATTTTCTTGAATAAATTGCAAGCACCTTCTTTAATTTTTTTTATAAAGTGTTTTTCTGGCCGTTAATTTTTAACGTATTTGAATGCATATTTTCGACCCATGCACCTAATCAATCCCCAAGAGGTAATTTCCAAAATTGAGGGCGTAGTAGAAGTAAAAAACTACTTGCTGAAGATCAGACTCATCAAAAATCTTTACTTGAAAGGCGCATCTACAGCCAATGAAATCTGTGGGAGCATGGGGATTTCCTTACCCACGGTGAATACCCTCCTTACAGATTTGATTCGTTCAGGAGAGGTGATCAAGCAGGGTCGAGCCGCTTCTCAAGGCGGAAGAAAACCCGATTTGTACCGCTTGGCACCTGATGCCTTTTATGTGTTGGCAGTGGACCTAAGCAAGTATGCTGTAAGCCTAGCTTTGTACAATTGCCAGCATACCCAGGTTAAGGAAAAAATCATCCATAAACTAGTACTTAACAATGAATCGGAGACCTTCGAGCAACTTTGTCAATATCTCGAAAGCTATATTTCAGCATCAGGCTTCCCTAGTCAAAAAATAATTGCTATTGGGATTTCCATGCCTGGATTAATTGATTCCAAGGCAGGAATCAACCATACCTACCTCAATTTTGGAGGAAAAAGTTTGCAAGCGCACCTCGAAAGCAGGTTTCTCCAGGCTATTTTTCTTGAAAATGATGCTCGAGCCATGACCCTGGCAGAATTCAAATTTGGAGCTGCAAAATCTGCCCAAAACGTATTGGGGATTTTTGTAGGTTGGGGAATCGGACTAGGCATTGTCATCGATGGAAAGCTGTACCAAGGTACCTCTGGCTTTGCAGGAGAATTTGCACATTCTCCCCTATTTGAATCCCAAGAGATCAATTGCACCTGTGGAAAAAAGGGATGCTTAGAAGCCATTGCCTCAGGCACTTCCATCGTACGGATGGCGGAGGAAGCACTCCTATTGGATAAGGATAGCATTCTCGCCAGAATGGCAAAAGCACACAAAGGAGCAGTTGATCCAAATCTCGTAGTCAATGCGGCTAAGGAGGGGGATCAGCGGGCGATTACCATCTTGTCGGATGTAGGACTTAATCTCGGAAGAGGCATTTCCATGCTGATCCAATTGCTCAATCCAGAACTCATCGTCTTGGGAGGGGTGGTAGCGGAAGCAAACCAGTACATTTTGACTCCAATTCAGCAAGCGCTCAATGTGTACAGCATGGCCAAATCACGTGAGAAAACACAGATCGCGCTCTACCAACTCGGCAATGAAGTGGGATTAGTCGGTGCAATTGCCGTGGTGACGGATAAACTCTTTGAAGAGGTACTTTCTAAGCCAAATTAAGTCCAACCTTTTGAGAAGGGTACTCATCACACACAATCAAGCAGCAATTCTCTTCTAACATAACAATTCCAAGTTCGTAGCAAAACTGTGCCGATAGGCCACTGGGTAGAATCAACTGATGGGTCATGTACCTGAAATGAAACCCTATCAGGAGCAAATACTCCTTAGAAACTTTTACTTGCTTGTTCCCTTGGGGAAGTTCGGCGAGTAAAATGGCTCTATTTCTTTTTAAGATCGTATTGATCTTTCGCATCTCCTTATTTTGAATTGAGTTTTGCTGATTGTTAAAGGTGTTTCTGCAACCATCGTCACAAAACTTCTTGTCTGATCTCCCATAGAGGTTTTGGCCGCAGCAGTGGCACTTGCGCTTTTCTGTATGCATGGTTGAAAAAATTAGCTGCTCAAAAGTCAAACTTCAAGCAGTGTTTGTTAAAAAATAGCCCTTAACCAAGTCAAGTAAATCAAGAAAGGGGAATTCTCCCCTTTCTTGCTCATTTCATTAGAATTTACGGTATTTACCTCCCAAATATTTGTTGGCTTTCCGCTCTGCAAATTTTGCCTTTTTACTATTCCAGTGAAGGGTTTCATTGGGAAAACGACCCGCAATCACTCCTAGAAGAATGGTCTCGGTCAATCGCGCAGAATAGGAAAATGGCGCACTACACTCACCCTTACCCAAACAGGCATCCACAAATTGGTGGTAATGCTTTTTGCTTTCGCCCACATAATCCTTTACTGGAGCACCCAAATTAAATGGAGTTACATCAAATTTTTTGTACTCTCCATTCACAATCCATCTTGGTAGTTGCTGGAAGTGCGGCAACAATAATCTGCCCTTTTCACCCATAAACATTGCTCCTTGATCGGGAAGTTTGTCTCCATTGGGAAGCATCAAATCCTCGTGCTGGTCTGGTGCTCCTGGTCCATCGTACCACACCCACTTCAGGGTATCTGTGGTGTAGGGTGTGGAAGGAAATTCGTAAGTCACGATGTTGTTCTCTGGAAACCCAAAACCCGTAGGCTTTCTGCATTGGTTAACAATGGTCCTTGGAACATCTAATTGAAGCGCATTATACGGCGTATCAAAAATATGTACCCCCATATCACCTAAAGTGCCACAGCCGTAATCAAGAAGCTTTCTCCAATTACCCGGATGGTAGACACCTTCCTTGTAATCACGTTCAGGTGCAGTACCCAACCAGAGGTTCCAATTCAAATTACTGGGTACCGCGTCTTTCCCATTGGGTTCTTTCCCATCAAAACCCCAATTTTTAGGTGACCAGGCACGTACGGTATGCACCTTACCAATGATCCCAGATTGAATGAGTAGTGTAGCCAACTTGTAATCGTAGAACGAGTGAACCTGGATACCCATTTGGGTAACCAATTTCTTATCCTCAGCCATCTTTTTCATGGCTCTTGCTTCAGTGACATGGTGGGTCAATGGTTTTTGACAGTACACCGCCTTATTCATTTCCATGGCCATCAAGGACGCAGGCGCATGGGTATGATCAGGAGTGGATACCACCACTGCATCGATTTGGTCTTCCATTTCCTTCAATAGAATGCGGTAATCTCCGTAGGTTTTCGCTTGCGGGTACAAGGCAGTGGCATTGCTCATCGCATTGGTGTCCACATCACAAAGTGCCACTACCTCTACCATTGGATGGCTTGCTATGGCACGAAGGTCTTCCATGCCCATGCCGCCCAAACCAATATGGGCTGTTCGGAGCTTGCCGTTGGCCTTTACTTGAGCCAAAAGTGAGGGAGCTAAGGATAGACCAGCAATGCCCAATGCAGACTTCTTGATAAAGTCTCTACGATCGATTACTTGATAATTTTTTTTCATGAAAAAAGGCTTCTTGGGTTTAAGGTAATTCTTTGATTTTGATGTTTCGGAATCGAACCAAGTCTCCATGGCCCAAAAATCCGATATGCCCTCGGCTACGGGATAGCCCGGGATGTTCTTTCTTGTCGAGCGTGCCGGATTGGCTCGCTTCTAGGTAATTGCCTTCCAATATCACCTCTCCATTCAAAATGACGGTGACAAAAGGATGATTGATGCGTACCTCTTGTTGGTTCCATTCCCCTATTGGACGTAAAAATCCCCGCTTGGCAGGCATCACCCCATACAGGGAACCATGATATTGATAGGCTTGAAGGCTTGCATATTTTTCAGCTTCATTATCCAGAATCTGAAACTCCTTCCCCACGTAAGCGGCATCCCCTTCCAAAGGAGCATGAATTCCAAGGCCGTTATTTGCACCCGGAGTGAGTTGAAATTCAAAACGAAGGATAAAGTTGCCATATTCCTTTTCTGTGTACAAATTTCCCCCTCCCCCTCCTTTCGGTTCGATGACGATCATCCCGTCTTTGACAAGGTAGGAACTTTTGTTTCCCGCCCATCCTGTCAAACTTTGTCCATCAAATAAAGAGACAAAACCAGCCTCCTGGGCTTTTAGTGAACCTACGGTGAGGAAAAAGAATAGCGTAAGTACAAAACAAAAAGTGCGGAAGTGAGGTGAATTCATAACAGATGACGCCAAAAAGGCCTATACAAATCTAAAAGAGTTCTTCAATTTATTACCTTCTTTTATCAAAAATCCAGATCTCAACCTAAAAATTAGTGAAGGACTTTCAATCCTTTAAAAGTCATCACCCAAAATAATCCCCTATTTTTGAAACAGCCCTACCAGATTTCGTGTTGAAACACTACAACCAACGGGCAATACAAATCCTGCTTGGAAATCCTAGGAAATGAAAATTAACTCAAAAATCAGCTATCCCATGTTCGCATTGCTTGCCTCACTTCTCCTTGCTTGTGGCGGGGGACCTAATGCCTCAACTGATCCCCAAAATATTGCAGCAGAAGAATCTCCAAAGGAAGTTTTTTCCGCAAACCAACAATTAGCCACCTTTGCGGGAGGATGTTTTTGGTGTGTGGAAGCTCCTTTTGAAGACCTAGATGGAGTCATTTCCGTAGTATCGGGCTATGCTGGCGGTAAAGAAAAAAATCCTACCTATGGAGAAGTGTCGGGAGGAAAAACCTCACACCGCGAATCCGTACAAATCACCTTTGACCCAGAAGTGATTAGTTATGCCGAACTGGTTGATATTTTCTGGCAAACCTATGACCCTACGGATGTGGGTGGCTCTTTTTTTGATCGAGGAACTCAATACGAGTCCGCCATTTTCTTTCACAACGAACAGCAAAAAAAGGTAGCAGAAGAAAGTAAAAAGCGATTGGATCAGTCCAAACGATTTTCCAAACCTGTGGCCACTCCTATCATCAAGTTTACGAATTTCTACCCCGCGGAAGATTACCACCAGGATTACTATAAAAAGAACCCTCAGGATTACTATGCCTACCGCAAAGGATCTGGTAGAGATGCCTTCATTCAGAAGCACTGGCCAGAGCTAAGTGCCAAAAAATACCCTGCTCCTTCCAAAGGAGAACTCAAAAAAAAGCTGGATGAGCTGCAGTACGAGGTGACAATGGAAGATGCTACCGAATTTGCCTTCAATAACGCGTACAATGGCAATAAAGAAGATGGAATCTATGTCTGCATCGTGACTGGTGCTCCTTTATTCAGCTCCAAGGA